>Ga0070734_10003351_pt1 | contig 16962 bp, 13 predicted proteins | sample Coa_R1_8_FD_66444 | JGI IMG/M metagenome (GOLD analysis project Ga0070734, IMG submission 66444) | Surface soil microbial communities from Centralia Pennsylvania, which are recovering from an underground coalmine fire - Coalmine... | ecosystem: Environmental > Terrestrial > Soil > Unclassified ... | reverse complement strand
GTGAGCGCCCGCCTTGCTCAGGCCCCGCTTCTTCGTCTCCTCGAGAAACTTCTTCTCGAAAGCGCGCGTGCGGTCGCTGGCGTCCCACCAGTACCAGGACACGTAGATCGTGCCTTCGCCGTCCGGTCCGAGCAGGTTCACCACGTCGGGGTCGGCCATCACCTGTGCGCCGATCATGATGCTCTTGTGACCCTGGCGGCGCACCTCGCGCATGACCTTGGCCGCCCCGCCGGGCAGACCCGCGAACGCCACCACCGCGGGACTTCTGCCCTGCAGCTTGGTGATGTGAGGCGACAGGTCGGCATCGTTGGTCAGATAGCCTTCGGGCGGAATGACCTGCTTCCAGCCATTGGCGTCCAGCAGCTTCGGCATCCAGCCGGCCAGCGCCTTGCCGACGAACTCGTCGCTCGGATAGATCACTACGGAAGTCTTCTCGGCGACGACGTGCTTGCGCTCGAGTGACTGCAGCAGGCGGGCGAACTGCTTGCCTTCGTCTTCCACCACCCGCCACGCCCATTTCTTGCCGGCTGTCAGCCCCGGGGCGGTGGCCGAGTACGACATCTGCACGATCTCCAGGCGCTCGCTTGCGGCGAAGGCGACCTGCGCCTCCTGGCTGGACAGCGGTCCGATGATGGCTAATGCGCCGGTGTCCTCGGCGAACCGCTGAACCGCCACCTGGGCATTCTTCGCTTCGCTGGCGGTGTCGAACTTCTCCAGACGCAGCTTGCGGCCGTTGACGCCCCCGGCGGCGTTGATCTCCGCCACGGCGATGTCGGCGGCTACGTCGACTGCGGCGATGCTGGAGTAGCGGCCGGTCTTGGGGTACGAGAACCCGAGGACCAGCTCCTGGGCCGACGCCGGGGGGAGGCCGATCGCCAGCAGCGCGAGCCCTATCGCCGGCAGTGCCGAGTGCGGCGCGCGCAGCCCCAAGCCGCGCACCCGCAGCGCAAAGCCCCGCGCCCGCAGCGCAAAGCCCCGCGCCCGCAGCGCCAAGCCCCGCGCCCGCAGCGCAAAACCGCGCGCCCGCAGCGCAAAACCGCGCGCCGTCATCAGTGCAAGCAGCAGGCGTCTCATGGTCGGAATCCTTTCATGGAGTGAAGGTAGGCGAGGGTCGCCGGGATGCTCGTCGCTGAATGCGGTGACCGCGCAACGCGGATGGGCGGAGGTCATTGCGAGCCGAGGTACGCATCGGCCAGCCGGGAATCGGCGCGCACCTGCGCGGCGCTGCCTGCGAGCACCGCCCGTCCGAGCTCGAGGACACAGGCGCGGCTCGCGCAGGCGAGCGCCATGGCCGCGTACTGCTCCACCAGGAGAACGGCAAGGCCTTCGCGATTCAGCTCCCCGATCAGCTGGAAGAGCCTCTGCACAAGCAGCGGGCTCAAGCCGAGCGAGGGCTCATCCAGCATCATGACCGAAGGCCGGCACAGGAGAGCGCGGCCGATCGCCAGCATCTGCTGCTCGCCGCCGGACAGGACGGCCGCCGGCAAGTCCCGGCGTTGCGCGAGGTTTGGAAAGCGATCGTAGACGGCCTCGATGTCCCGGTGCACGTCGCCGTGCCGCGTGTGGGCGCCCAGCAGCAGGTTGTCGTGCACCGTCAGGCTGATGAAGATCTGGCGGCCTTCGGGGACGAGAACGAGCCCGGCCGCGACTCTGCGGGGGCCGCTCCAGCGGGTGATGTCGCGCCCTTGATAGATCACCCTCCCGCCGGCGGCGGCGGTCACGCCCTGGATGGCCCGCAGCAGCGAGCTCTTGCCCGCTCCGTTCGCGCCCAGCACCGCGACGATCTCGCCGGCGTCCAACGTCAACGACACCTGCTGGACGGCGCAGATGCGGCCGTAGCGGACCTCCAGACGGTCAACCGCCAGGAGAGTCACGCGGCGAGCGCTCCCAGGTAGGCTTCGCGCACGGCAGGAGCTGCGTGAGCTTCGTCGACGCTGCCCTCGAACACTTTGCGGCCGAAGTTGAGCACGATGACGTGATCGCACAGGCGCCGGACGAAGTTCATGTCGTGCTCGACGACCAGCAGGGTGACGCCCTGCGCCGAGACGCCCTCGAGCAGCGTCCTCAGCTCGGCGGTCTCTCCGGCGCTGAGTCCGGCAGCCGGCTCATCGAGCATGAGCAGGCGCGGCTGCGCGGCCAGAGCGCGTACGACTTCGATGCGCTTCTGCACGCCATAGGGCAGGGTCGACACCACCTGATTCGGAAAGGTGCCCAGACCTGCCGCACCCAGTGCAGCTTCCGCCGCGCGGCGGGCGCGCCGGCTTCGCGTCAGAGCAAGGGGCGAGGAGCGCCACTGCTCTCCCAGCATGACGTTCTCCAGCGTGGACAGGTGCGGCATCAGGCGCACGTTCTGGAAGGAACGGGCGATGCCATGCCGGATCCGCAGTCGCGCGGGCAGAGCGGTGATGTCTTCGCTTCCGATCCGGATGGTTCCACGGTCGACGGCGAAGGCGCCGCTGATCAGGTTGAACACCGTGGTTTTGCCGGCGCCGTTCGGGCCGATCAGCGCCGTGCGGCTCCCCCGCTGCACGTTCAGGCTGAGATCGTCGATGACCTTCAGGCCGCCGAAGCTCTTCGCGAGCCCGCGCAGGGACAGGAGCTCTTCAGCCACGCTTGAGCCTCCGCCCGAAGAAGCCGTGGACCTGCTCGACCAGCGTCCGCGTCACCAGCCCCTCGGGCCGCCACATCATGACCAGCACGACGGCCGCCCCGAAGAAGATGTAGCGGCTCGCCTCGAGGAAACTCAGCGCGGGCGTCGTTTCCGCCACGCGGCGCAGGCCTTCCGGAACGAGCGTGAAGAACAGCGCGCCCGCGATCGGTCCCCACGCCGTCTGCGTCCCGCCCATCAGGACGTAGAGGAGAACGAAGATGCTGAACATCGTGCCCGTGGTCTGAACATCGATGAAGTTGAACTGGTGGACGGTGAGGCCGCCGCCGATACCGCCCACGGCGCCGCCGGCGGTGAAGGCGAACACCTGGGTCAGCCTCAGGTTGGTTCCGAACAGGACGGCGACGCGCTCATCGTCGTGCACCGCGCGCATGGCAAGGCCGAAACGCGTCGACAGCAGCCAGGCGACGAAGGCCACCACCAGCGCCGTGACCGCCAGCACCGCCGGCAGGCCGGCATAGGCACTGACCGACAGACCGGCCGCACCGCCCAGCGCCGGAATGTTGAGCAGGATACCGCCGACGATCTCGGCGAAGGCAAATGTGGCGAGCACCATGTAGATGCCACGGGTGCGAAGAATCGGAAAGGATACGAGGAATGCGACCGCGCCGGCGGCGAGGCCCCCGGCGGCGATCGCCGGCAGCAGCGGCACGCCGGCGAGGGAGGTCAGCCCGCCGGCCACGTAGCCGCCGAGCAGGACGAATCCGGCCGCGCCGAGATTGAGCAGTCCGGCGGCCGCCGGCAGAAAGACGGAATAGGCGATGACGATGTTGATGGAGAGCTGCGCGAGAATTCCGGAAGCGTAGCCCGACATCAGAACTTCCCCTTGCCGATCGCCGTGTGTCCGAACAGCCCGGTCGGCTTGACGAGAAGCACGGCGAGCAGAAGACCCCACACCGGAATCTTTTCGATCTCCGCGCCGAACCAGCTGATCGCCAGGACCTTGAGCATGCCGACGAGCAGACCGCCGGCGATGGCGCCCCAGACGTTACCCAGGCCGCCGATCACCATGCCGGCGATGGCATCCGTGGCCACGCTATCGCCGATGTACGGCGACACGGTGCGGTAGCTGGCGACGTACAGAATGCCGGCGAGCGCGGCCAGCGCGCCGGTGACGACGAACACCACCGGCACGATGCGGTTGACTTCGATGCCCATCAGGGTGGCAGCGTCCGGATTTTCCGCGATGGCGCGCAGCGCGCGCCCGAGGCGGGTGCGGCGGAGGAGCGTGCTCAGCAGGGCGACCAGCACGAGGGCCAGCGTCAGGCTGATCAGCTGCGGCAGGCCGACCAGCAGGCCGCCGAGCCGCACGTCGGTGTCGGCGAACGGCAGCGCGGCGCGGTGCGGCTCCGTCCCCCACAAGGTGATCACCAGGTGCTCGAAAATGAGCAGAAAGCCGAGCGAGCTGACCAGCGGAAGGGCGTGCTCGGTGGCATCGCCGTACTTCGCTTTCATGTAGCGATAGGTGAAGCGCTCGATGAGAAGCGAGGCGGCGATGCTGACGCCGATGCCGGCGAGCGCAGCGGGAAGCCAGTGCATGCCGAAACCAAGGGCGTGCTCCCCCGGCGCCGACAGCGCCCACGCGGCCATGGCGGCCAGCATGAACAGGGCCGGGATGGTGAAGTTGAGAAAGTTCAGCATCCCGATGGTCAGCGTGAAGCCGACGGCGACGAAAGCGAGTATTCCTCCCAGCATGAGTCCGTTGACGAGCTGCTGGAGGTCCATCGCTCAGATGCGGAGGCCGCGCACCGCGTCGATCATGGAGCTCCTCATCAGAAAGGCCTTGGCGGCGGCCGGATCCGCAGCGATGCGGCCCATCTCGTCCTGCGCCCGCTTGCGCGCCGCCGGATCGCGCTCTTCCATCACCTTCTTGTTGCGCGCCGTGCCGGCATTGATGTAATCGATGGCGATCGGCCGGCGTTCGGCCTCGTAGCGATCCAGCAGCTCTTCGCCCGCTTCACCGCGGTGTATCGCCACCAGCTTGCCGGCGAGGTTGATGGCGTCGTGGAGGCCGCCGTTCATGCCCATCCCGCCGAGCGGATTGTTGAGATGGGCGGCGTCCCCGGCCAGGAAAACCCGCCCGCGGCGATAGTGCTTCGCCACCCGCTGATGGACGCGGTAGATGGTGCGGTGGACGATCTCGTAGGGCTCCGCTTGCGCGGACACCCCGTGCAGCCGCGCCTGCGTGCCCGCGTCCGACAGCACCGCTTCGTCGGTCTCATCGACACGCGTGGGAAAAAGGCAGCGCCAGAATCCGGGCACCTTCAGCAGCACGTACCACTCGTCCACGTCGGCGATGTAGTTCACGTAGCGCAGCCGGTGGAGGGCCGCGGCGAAATCGAAGGTCGTGCTGACGGAGTAGAAGCGCTCCGGAAAGGTGAAGCCTTCGAATTCGATGCCCAGCGCCTCGCGCACGGCGCTGCGGCCGCCATCGGCGCCGATCAGATGGTCTCCGGCGTGGCGGACGCCGTTGTCCAGCGCCACCTCCACGCCGGCGTGGTCCTGCGACACCCCGCTCACCGCGCAGCCGAAATGCACCTGCACGTGCGGCCAGGCTCGCAGCCTTTCCAGGACCAGGCGCGTGTAGCGGAATTGCTCGTATTGCAGGCGGTAGGGGTGGTCCGTCTCGCCGCGCAGGAGCTCGAGGTCGAACTCCGCAATGGCGCCCGTCCGCCGGTCGCGATACTGGGTGTAGCGGGACTTGAGACCCACCTGAAGCATCGCGTCGACCAGGCCCAGCTCGCCCATCATGTCGAGCGTCGGCGGGTGCCATGTGGAAGCGCGCAGATCCTCGGCGAGGTCGCCGGCGCGCTCCAGCACCGTCACCGGCACGCCGCCGCGGGCGAGGACCAGTGCCGACGTGAGACCGACCGGCCCGGCACCGGCCACCAGGACCCGCTGCAGCGCCATGTCAGTGCTCGAGGAAGAGCGAACCCCAGCCAGGCTGACGGTCTTTGATGCCGTTCGAGCGCAGCGCGTACCAGTAGGTCGCGGTGTTGATGGCGATCACCGGCTTGTCGAGCCAGAACTCCGCCATCGCGGCGACGTCCGCCATCGCGAGGTTGGTGCCGACCTGCACGACCGCGTCGACCTTGCCGCGGTTCACCTCCAGGATCGCATCGCGCAACCGCTCCCGCGTGACATGGGCGATCTTCATCGGACTGTCGCACTTGAGGCCGAGCAGGTTGACGACCTTGAACCCGCAGTCGGTGAAGAACCGGTGGACCTGGCGGTCGCCTACCGGCATGTAGGGAGTGATGATGCCGAGCCGCTTGATGTCGCGGCCGTACGCTTTCAGAGCCGCGCGGCAGGCGTCGGATCCCATGGTCAGCTTGTGTCCGACGATCCGCGCGAGCCGGCGTTCCAGCCGGCGCTGGCCTTCCAGGCCGTCCCAGAACGTCTCGGCCGACATGCCCATGATGATGTGGTCGGGGCTGCAGCTCATCACCGACCGGATGGCCGGCTCGACCGCCGCCCGGATGTTGTTGAGCATCACCATGAAGCTGGCATCGTCGGTCACCCGCGTGTCCGGGATGATGCAGCGGGAAAAGTGATTCGTCACCCCGTACGGACGCATCGAGTCGTACTCGGGCTGCACGGAGGTGTTGGTGGATGGCGCGACGACGCCGAACTTCATGCGGAACCCCAGCGAATCGGTCATGTCCTCACCCCGTGTATAGTGAAAAAATTGTACACAATAACCTTTCCCGCCCTGTGCCTGGACGGGCAATGGCTTCTGTCCGGGAAGATTCGGTGCCGGCGCGCAACCCCGGGGCGGCCGCATTCCGGGGCGGCCGCATTCGGCAAGCCGGCTTGTGAGGGCCGGCTTATGAAGGCCGGGCGTCTGCCGTGATCATGCGGGCGAGCTCGCCGCGCAGCTCCGCGCTCAGCTCGCCGTCCGGTGCGTGTCCGAACTGAGCGTTGAAGAAGCGCGCCGGAACCAGCCGGAAGCGGCGCGTGTCCCCGTCGTAGTCGCGGTCGATCACCACCGGGATGATGAACTTGCGTCCCTGGATGCGCCGGTCTCGCTCGGTGGCGAGGGTCCACTCTTCGCGGAAGAAGCCTTCGTCGCGCGTCTCCGTGTGCCGTGACAGCAGCGGCAGGAAGAAACGGCACGTGTTGATGGCGTCGACGGTCTTCTGCTCCCAGCGGTCCCCCGGCTTGAGCACGCTTTTGTCGAACCACGCGACGTCGGCCCCGAGCCCTTGCAGTGCGTCGAACAGCCGCCGTGCGGCGGCGAGGTCGTCGCGCGAATAGCTGATGAAAAAAGCGCCGCCGCCGCGCTGCGGAGTGATGGCCTGGGAAGCAAGCGCAATGGCTGAACGCGAGACCCAGTGGATCTGCCGGACGAGGGCTTCAGGATTGCCGGCCTGCACCGGCACGATGTCCTCGTTGCCGATGAAGCGCTGCAGAACGGCGAGGCTCGCGTCGCGTCCGACGGCGACCGCCACGCGCACCGCCTCCCGTCCCCAGCGCTCGCCCATCAGGGCGGCCAGTCCGCCCTCGAAATCGTCGGTGTGGTGGCCATCGGTGACGAGAACGAGCACCGGGGATACGGCCCGCTCGGGCATGGGCGGCGTGCGCAAGGCGCCGGCGGCCAGCCTGAGCGCGGCGCCGATGTCGGTGAGACCGCCGCCGGCGGTCATGTCGGTCCAGCTCAGCTGCCCCACCGGCGTCGGCGTTTCGATGTGCCAGCGGGCTCCGCTCGAGAACACGATGGCCCGCACCAGCACTTCAACGTGCGAATTCGCCAGCGCGGCGGACTGCAGCAGCGGAATCGTCTGGCGGATCGCCTGGTTCAAAGCCTGGATCTTGCCGCCGACATTCATCGAGCCCGAAGCATCGAGCAGCCAGATGAAATGCAGCTGGCGGCGCGCCATCGCACCGCCCGGACGCATCGCCATTTCTCCTTCCTTCCCGGCCGGGACGCCGGCGTCATCGTCCCGCCATTCCTGGTCCGGCTACGGACTGGCCGCGACGGCCACACCGTTGCCGACGCGCACTCGTGCGCCGGTGCGCAGGCCGGCCGCCGAGGCTTGATGGATCACCTGGGTGCTGCCGTCATCCATGCGCACGGACACTTCGTATTCCGTCTCGCTGCGCACCTTCTTTTCGGTGAAGTGGCCCGCCACCGCACCGGCCACGGCGCCGAGGGCGGTGGCGACGTCCTTGCCGCGGCCTTTGCCGCCCTGGTGTCCGACGACAGCGCCGGCCACCCCGCCGATCGCAGCGCCGATGCCCGTTCCCTCGCCCGGGTGCTCGATCTCCTTGATCGCCACGACCGTGCCCATCCCCGCCGCATGCGCCGGGGCGGTGCGGACCGGCGCGGCTGGGATCTCGAACGTTTTCTCGAACGGCGCGCTGCGCGTTCCATCCTCGTTCACGAGAACGTAGGCATAGGTGGCGGTCACCGGATGCGAGGACCGGTAGGACAGCGCACCCGCGGAGGCCTGTCCCTGCGCGGTGGCGTCCGGCGGAACAGGGACGTTCCAGCTGTCGCGGCCGGGCTTGGCGTCGCCGCGCACGAAACGCACCTCGACGCTTTGCACGTTGGCGTGCCGTGCGGAAAAATCGATCGTCACTTCGTGAGGACGTCCGTCGGCGACGAACGCATCCCGCGTCGACACGCCGGTGATATGCAGCTCCGGCTGGTGAACCCACCACCACACGCCTGCGCCGGCAGCCGCGGCGACAGCGGCGGCCAGCAGAAAAGGCACGATTTTCGTGCGCGGGCGGCTCGTGTTCGCAGCGCTTTGTTGTCCGGCACCGGTCGCCGCGGCGGCGCCGCCCGTCCACGCAGGCGTCACCTCCGGACGCGCGCTTTCCCACGCGGCGGGGTTGGAAGGCGTCCCCGGGGTCGGTTGAGACATCCACCCGGGGGGCGCGGCCGTGCCGGAAGCCGCTCCGGACAGGGGGGCGCTCGCGCTGCCGGCAGGCGTACCGCCGGCGATTCCCGATGTGGCGGGAGCAGAAACGCCCGCGCCCGTTCCACCGGCGGCGCCCGGCATGTCGCTGCCCCCGGGCATCCCACCGGCGTGCGAGGCCGCGAAGGGCACGACGTTTCCGCTGTTCATGTCGGTGACCATCACCGCTGGCGTCGTGCCGCCCGAGCCCGCATCCGCCGGGGGTGGAGCGGCAACGCCGAGGCCCTGCGCCCACACCCGCACCGCCCAGCGCGACGCTTCCGGTGCGAGGGCTTTCTCTTCGCTGAGCCGCTGTGCCAGCCTGGGGGCGAGCGCCTCCAGCGGCTCGCCCGAGCGCACCCGCATGAGATCCTGCGGCACGTTGTCGTCCAGGGCCTGCAGCAGCACTGAAATTTCGCGCCGCGCCTGCGGGCATTCATCCTGGAGCAGGCCCTTCAGGCGCTGCGACTCGCGCAGCAGTCCCATGCCGTAGCGATCGACCAGCCGCTTGAGCGCGGCCTCGACCGTGTCGTTCGAACTGTCACCACTGGTGTTCGCGCTGAGCATGCGGCGTCCTCACTTGTCCCGTCTGTTGTCCCGTGTCGCTTGTCGCAATTGCGCTCGCATCATCACAGCTTGACCTCGCCCTCGGCGTGCTCCAGGCGCAGGCGCAGCCCGGATGCAACGACAACTGCGGCGCCGGGCGGGATATCGAAGGAACGCCCGTCATGGGTTCCGCGCCACGGCTTGCCGGACAGATTGCGGATTTCGAGCGGCGGGCCGCTCACTTCCCCGATCGGGTCGATGAAGTCGTATTCGCCGCCCGCGTGGTGCCGGAACAGGCGCGCACCGGGCTCGAGGACGACCACGTGCAGCGGCGGCTCGCCGGCGCGTGCGCCGTCGCGGCGGATGCCGATCCGGGGAGGTGCGGCGGAAAGCGCCCCGCCGCAGCGCCAGCACGGGAAGCCCTTCTGCTTCGCCGCCAGCCGGCGGGGATCGTAAAAGCTCTCGGCGCCACAGCCGGGGCAGGTCATGACGGCGTCCCGCAGAGAGGCCATGGCCCGGCGCCATTCGGTCTCCTGCACGCGCGAGTGCGGATCGTGAAGGCCCTGCGTGAAGGCCCGGGTGAAAAGATCCCGCAGGAACTGCGGATAGAGGCCCCAGTGTGCGATGACCGGGCCGTGGAGCCCGGGATCGGGACGGTTGGAGTCGTCGGCCGGGTCGAATACGAATCGCGCCTCGCTGCCGTACAGCGTCCGCAGCGCGGATTCGCTGCTCAGGTTTGTGAAGTCCAGCTCGCGCCGGCCGAGCAGCGGGTGCCCCAGGTGCAGGATGCGAAAAAGCATGACGGCGAGAGAATGGAGATCGGTATCCCGCGACGGCGTCGCCTGGCGCAGCACGACTTCGGGCGCCTGGAATTCCCAGACCCCGCCCATGACGCTCGGAGCGCCGTTCACTTCCACATTGTCGTTGTCGCAGATCTCGATGTCACCTGTGGCGGCATCGAAAAAGACGTTGCCCGCGTTGAGGTCTTGATAGGCGAGCCCTTTCGCGTGCAGCGCGAGCAGTGCGTCGGTGAGCAGCGCCCCCACCGTGGCGAGGATGCGGAAAGCCGGCTGGGCCTGTCCGGACAGCAGCGCCTGCACGCTCTGGAACCCGCGCCGGCGCAGGCGCATCACATAGCCGAGGCGGGAGCGGTCCGGCAGGGTGAGCAGCTCGAACGGCCACAGGAATTTCTCCGACGGCGCGCCGATGTCCACCAGCTTCTGCAGGCGCTGGCGCAATCCCCGGTCGATGCGCAGCACGAGATCGTTGTACCACTTGAGTGCAAAGGGCTGGCCGTTCAGGTCGACCGCATAAACCTCCCCCTGACCGCCTTCTCCGATCAGACCTTCGATCCGGCAGGGGATAAAGGAAGCGACTCCGCGCAGGATCTGCCCCCGTGCAAGTGAGCTCATGGTCCTTACCCGTGACACCGCGTCGCGTGCGCGGATCCGCCCGCGATGGCGCCAGCCGTGAATGATCAACCGGCTGAGCCGCGACGGCCAGCAAGAATGGTTAAATCTTCGTGAGCACGCAAGCCGTCTGTGAATCATTGCGCGTTTCCAGGCCCCCATCGGCGGTTGCACCGCAGTTGGCGAGGATTAACATGCGGGGCTGCGTGGAACAGACACGGAGGGCCATCATGGACCAGAACCGACCCGGCGGAGAGATGCGAGGCGCCGCGGCGCAGGGCCCGACGCGGTCGCAGCTGCTGCCGTTCGGCGCGAAGTGGCAGGAGCTGCCCAGCAAGCCGTACTTTTTCCCCGGCGTGGTCATGGTGATCGCAGTGCTGGCGCTCTTTCACTTCGCCGGACAGCCGGACGCCGGACTGGTGGTGCACCGGCCCCTGTCGGTCAGCATCAGGGGCACGGTTGTGCGCACTCTCGTGCCGGTCACGGTGCCCTGGTACACCATCGTTCTGGCGCTGCTCATCACGTCAGGGCTGGCCTACGCGCTCCACCGGATCCTCGGCAAGAAGACGGTGTGGTGGCTGATGCCGGTGGTGGCCGTGGCAGCGGCCGTCCTCACGGAAAGCCCGGTGATGGGCATGCTCCAGAGCCTGACCAGCTTCGCCGGGCCTTTCAATCCGCGGGAGTCCTACTCCTTCGTCGGGGGCTTCATCAAGATGTTCTTCCTCGCCGGCGTGCCCGAGGAGAGCCTGAAGGCGATCCCGGTGGCGCTCGGCGTATGGGCTGCCGTCAAGGTCAGCCGGCGCGACAGCATGCTGTGGCCGCTGCGGGTCACCGAGCCTCTGGATGGCATCCAGATCGGGATCGCTTCGGGCCTGGGCTTCGCGCTGGTCGAGACGCTTCTGCAGTACGTGCCCGACGAGATTCTCCGCCACAACAGCGGGGCGGGGCTGGAACTGATGATTCCCCGTCTGGCGGGAAACATCTGCGGCCACGCGGCGTACGCCGGCGTGTTCGGCTACTACATCGGTCTTGCCGCGATGAAGCCGGCGCAGCGCGTGAAGCTCGTGCTGATCGGACTTGCCGTCGCAGCCAGCATGCACGCGGCCTGGAATGGGGCTGCGGTTTCCAACAGCGAGATCCTGATGCTCCTCGCAGCGGTGGGCGCATTCGCGCTCCTGATCACCGCAATTCTCAAGGCGCGGGAAATTTCTCCCGTCCGCTCACAGCTTCTCCCGTCGCAGGTGATCGATACCCTGACCGCCAGGCCGGCGGCGCCCGCCGCCGCGCCGATGGCCACCCCGCCGGGAGGCTGGACGGCGCCCCCGCACGGCGCCGTGCCGCACGGCTGGCCGTCAGCCGGCGCGGCCTCGGCGGGGCCAGCCCCGGCTGCGGCGCACACAACTCCACCCGTGCCGCATGCGACCCCGGCTGCGGCGCACACAACCCCGCCCACGCCGTATGCGACCCCGCCCGCGGCGCCGGCGCGATCGATGACCTGGGACGACACGCCAGCCCCGTGGGTCATGGAGATAGGCTCCGCCCGCATGCCGGTGAGGGTCGGGGCGTGCTTATACGAGCGACAGGCACCGGGCACGACCGCCAGCCGCGGCGACGGCATCGTCGCCGAGGTGAACACCAACCCGAACGACCACAGCGTGCTGGGCCTCAAGAACCTGTCGAACCAGATCTGGCACGTCACGACCGAGGCGGGCGATCAGCGCGAGCTGGCGCCCGGACGCAGTATCCGCATCTCGCGCGGCATGCGGGTCGCGCTCGGCGACCTCGTCGCGGAAGTGAAGTAAGCTGGCGCGGCGGGAGCCCGAAGGAACCTGATATGGATATGCGCCCCGGCGGGGCCATGGCGCGCCGTGCGCTGCACTTCATCTGGCTGCTCGACACGTCGGGCTCCATGAATGCCGACGGAAAGATCCAGGCTCTCAACGTCGCCATCCGGGAAACCATCCCGCAGCTCCAGGCTGCCGCCCGGGCGAACTCCTACGTCGACGTGCTGGTGCGCGCCATCACCTTCTCGAGCGGGGCGCGCTGGCACATCGAGTCGCCGACGCCGGTGGGCGATCTTCGCTGGACCGATGTCGTGGCGGGCGGACATACCGATATGGGCGAGGCGCTGCGGCTGGCCGCCGCCGCCTTGAGAACACCGCCGATGCCCGAGCGGGCCGTTTCACCCGTCCTCGTGTTGATCACCGACGGACACCACACCGACGATTTCGAAGGCGGCCTGCAGGCTTTGCTGTCCGAGCACTGGGGACGTGAGGCGGTGCGCATGGCGGTTGCGATCGGGCGGGACGTGAGCCTCGGCATTTTGCAGAGCTTCATCGGCAACGACGAGATCCTGCCCTTGCAGGCGAGCAATCCGGAAGGGCTGATTCAGCAGATCCGCTGGGCCTCGCGCTCGGCCGTGCAATCGGCCTCCCAGCTCATCGATCCGGGCGAGCGCCGTCGCATGATGGAAGAAGCTCAGCGCAGCTCCAGCATCGGACACGCCGGAACATCCGACGAGTGGTAGCGATGGGCTCGCCTTGGACGATTGCCGCCGCGTCCGTCCGCGGCGCCTCGCACATGCGCGAGGGGCTGCCGAATCAGGACGCGGCAGCGCAGTGGCAGCCTCCGGCAGGCGCGCCGTGGCCCGTGATCGCCGCCCTCGCGGACGGCCACGGCGGGCGCCGTCACATGCGCAGCGCCACGGGCGCCGGGATTGCCGTCGACGTCGCCCTCGAAGTGCTGCGCGACATTGCACCCGCGGTGGAAGCGGCCGATGCCGTTGCCGGCGCCCGGCTGGCGGTCGAAGGCGTCCCCGCGCGCATCGTGGAAGCCTGGGTAGCGCGGACGAACCAGCACTTGCGCGCCGCCCCATTCAGCGACGAGGAGTTGCGCGCGGTGGCCGAAGCCGAGGGTGCGGCGGCAGCCGATGCCGTCCGCGGCGAGCCTTTGCTCGCTTACGGCGCTACATTGCTGGCCGCCCTCGTCACGCGCCAGCGCATCGTGCTCCTGCAGCTTGGCGACGGCGACATCCTCGCGGTGGATGGGCAAGGCCGCACCCGTCGCCCGATTCCCCCCGATGAGCGGCTGATCGGGAACCGCACCACCTCGATCTGCCGGGTCGGAGCGGAGAAGGATTTCCGGATCGCGGTGCTGCCCGCGCGCGCAGGCGAAAGCCTTCCTGCGCTGCTGCTGCTCAGCACCGACGGATACGCCAATGCGTTCAGGACCGACGAGGACTTCCTGCAAGTCGGCACCGATTTTCTGCAATTGGTGCGCAAGGAGGGGATCGCGGCCGTCGCCGAGCAGCTGCCGCGGATTCTGGAGCACGCCTCCAGCCAGGGCAGCGGCGATGATGTCACTCTCGCGCTCCTGCAATGCGGGGAAGCGGCACGGCCGGAAGCGCCCGCGATGCGGAGCGGCCGGCCGGCTGCGCAGGGGGACAGGACCGGCGGGAGACTCAAGACCGGCCTCATCGCCGCCTGCGCAGCGGCCGCCATCGCGATCACCTGCGCGGCCTATTTTCACATGAGCGTTCGCCAGGATGCCGCGCCCCAGGGGACCGCAGCGGAACCCGGGCACCGGGGCAAGGAATCGGCCCGGCCCGCCGCGCCGGCGGAGCCCGCGGCGGAACCCGGGCACCAGGGCAAGGGATCGGCCCGGCCCGCCGCGCCGGGGGAGCCCGCGGCGGAACCTGGACACCAGGGCAAGGGATCGGCCCAGCCTGCTGCCGCCGAGACGGGTCCGGGCAGACCGCTGCTCGACCACGTTCATGCGCAGCGCACGGTCACCGGCGTCACCGTGAAAGCGACCCTGCTGCTCACCGCCGCCGAGTCCTGCACGGCGGAGGCGACAGTGTGGGACGCTCATGACGAAAAGCTCCAGTCGGCGTCCGTGAGCATGGAGACGTCGGTGCCGGACGATTCCGTCGCCGCGCCGTCCCCGCTGGAGCGGCAGAAGGACGTCGTGCGGTCCGGCCTCCCGATCAGCGTCCTCGTCCCCTATCCCAAGGACGAGAAGCGCGTGAAAGCGATGAAGGCGAAGGACGCGAAAGTTTCGGTCGAGTTGAGCTGCAGCGGCAAGACGGTGACGGTGACGAAGAAGCAGGCCATTCAGATGTAGCCGTTGGCCCCCGCGCTGCGGGCGCTGTGCACGCCTCTCCGCTATGATGGCAGTCAAACGTCTGATTCGAAGGCCGCAAAGCTTGGTTCGAACTGCTGTGCGTTCCGGCTTGCTCGCCCTGCTGCTGGCCGGCTGTCTGTCCGGGCACGTCGCGACGGCGCAGACCTGGCCCGCCAAGCCGGTGCGCCTGGTCGCTCCCGCCGCCCCGGGCGGCAATCCCGATGTGCTGGCCCGCATGCTTGGAGCGAAGCTGGCCGACACGCTCGGCCGCCCGTTCCTGATCGAGAACGTTCCGGGCGCCGGCGGCATCGTCGCGGCGGAGCAGGTCGCACATGCGCCGGCTGACGGCTACCTTTTCATGCTGGGCGATTCGGGCAATCTGGCCATCAACCCGAACCTGAACCAGAAGCTTGGTTATCAGCCGCTCAAAGACTTCACGCCGGTGACGGCTCTCGTGGCCGTGCCGACGGTGCTGATCGTTCATCCCTCCGTGCCCGTCAACACGCTCCAGGAGTGGATCGCCTATGCGCGCGCGCGGCCCGGGAAGCTCAGCTATGGATCGGCCGGGAACGGCTCCATCCACCACCTGACGCAAGTGCTGTTCGCTTCACGCACCGGCATCGACCTCCTTCACGTGCCGTACAAAGGCGGCTCTGCCATGGTGGCGGCGGTCCTGACGAATGAGGTGCAGGCCGGCTGGTCGGGCATTCCCAATGTGGTGCCGCACATGCGCGCCGGAAAGTTGAAAGTGCTGTGCATCAGCACGGAGCGGCGATCCGCCTCCGTGCCCGACATTCCGACCTGCGGGGAGGCGGGCGTTCCCGGCTTCGACATCGCGACGGTCATCGGCTTGCAGGGCCCGGCGGGGGTGCCGCGCGATATCGTCGACCGCCTGCAGACGGCGGTGGCCGGCGCCATCCGGGACAAGGACATCGCCGAGCGCATGAGCGCCCTGGGCATGGAGTTGCGCGAGGACGGCAGCGACAGCTACCGGCAGTTCATCCGCGATGATCTTGACCGCTACGCCGCCGCCATCCGCGCGACCGGACTCGGCCGCGAGTAAAGCCGCCAGCGAAGCCCGGTGAAGGCGCGAGTGAGCGAGTGAAGCCGCGAGCGAAGCGCAGTGAAGCCGCGAGTGAGCGAGTGAAGCCGCGAGTGAGCGAGTGAAGCCGCGACTGAATTGACGATCGATCCGGGATGGCGCAATGGAGACAGCGATGAGTGACCTCGACAATATACGCACCGATGTCGTGGGCAGCCTCCTGCGCCCGGCGCGCTGGAAGGCAGCACGGGGGCAATTCGAGCAGGGCGCCTTGAGCGCGGATGAGTTCCACGCGATGGAACTGGAGTGCGTCAAGGCGCACATCGCCCTGCAGGAAAGCCTCGGCCTCGACATCGTCTCAGACGGTGAAGTGAGCCGGCTCAACTTCCAGGACAGCTTCGGGCTGGCCGTCGACGGCTATGCCGCCGCCAGCGAGACGGCGCATGCCATGGAACAGCGGGCGAGCGGCGGCCAGGCGCTGTCCCGGTTCGACATGCCGGACGTGGGCGCCAGCGGCACGCCGGTTGTGCACCGGCGCCCGGTGGTGGGGCGGCTCGGGCTGAAGCGCAATATCCCGCTGGAGGAATACCGCCGCGCGGCGCCGCTCGCCACAAAGCCGGTCAAGGTATCCCTCATCGGCCCGGACCGTATCCAGCAGCGCTTCGACCACGCTGCGTCGACGGCGGTCTATGCGGATGTCGACGCCTTCATGGCCGACGTCGTCGCGATCCAGCGTCGGATGATCGGCGAGCTGGTGGCCGCCGGCTGCCGTTATGTCCACATCGACGAGCCGGGCTACACCGCCTATGTGGACGAACCTTCGCTGGCCGCCATGCGCGCCCGCGGGGAAGATCCGGCGGAGAATTTTTCGCGCTCGTTGAAAGCGAATGCCGAGGTGGTGCGGGGTTTCCCCGGCGTGACGTTCGGCATCCACCTGTGCCGCGGCAACCAGCGCAGCATGTGGCATCGCGAAGGCAGCTATGACGCCATCGCAGAGCGTCTGTTCAACGAGCTGCCGTTCCAGCGCTTTCTCCTCGAGTACGACAGTGCGCGCGCCGGCAGCTTCGCACCCCTGCGATTCGTCCCGCCGGGCAAGGTGGTGGTGCTGGGCCTGGTGAGCACCAAAGTCCCGGCGCTGGAGACGGCGGATGAGCTGGCGCGCCGCGTCGACGAGGCGGCGCGATATCTGCCGCTCGAACGCCTGGCGATCAGTCCGCAGTGCGGGTTCGGCTCCGACGTGGCGGGAAACCTGGTGAGCGAGGACGACCAGCG
>Ga0070734_10003349_pt1 | contig 16969 bp, 14 predicted proteins | sample Coa_R1_8_FD_66444 | JGI IMG/M metagenome (GOLD analysis project Ga0070734, IMG submission 66444) | Surface soil microbial communities from Centralia Pennsylvania, which are recovering from an underground coalmine fire - Coalmine... | ecosystem: Environmental > Terrestrial > Soil > Unclassified ... | reverse complement strand
GGGGGAGGGGTGCCTTTGTGTGAAATCCCGTGACTCGAGGTGAGATTTCGTCTCACCCTGAGAAACACTAACCCCTTTTTGCCGAATGAGACAGCGGTAATTGTTAGACGTATCTTCTGAGACGCCCACCTCGCTCGTTAACCAGCCTTATTTCAATCGCTTATAGCCCATTACTTTGGTTTTTTCAGGAAGGTTCCCTTGGCCCGGGCCTTGCACGATTGGGATTGCTCCAGATTCGTGTCGCAGGAGGATTTGTGTCTCGAAGATTTGCAGCCGTTCTGCTAGCAGTCATCACCATGTCCGCAGCTTTTGTTCCACGCCACGTCGCGGCGCAGACGGCTGAGAACAACGATGAGATCCTGCGCCGGGCCAAGACCAGAGTGCAACCGGTGTATCCGGAGCTAGCAAGAAAGATGCAAATCTCAGGGACCGTCAAAATCGAGGTCACGGTATCGCCCAACGGGTCGGTCAAAGAAGCTCGGGTTGTTGGCGGGCACCCGGTTTTGGCCACGTCTGCTCTCGATGCCGCAAAGAAGTGGCGCTTCGAACCAGCGCAAAGTGAGAGTTCGGGAGTTATCGACTTTAAGTTTGAGCCGCGGTAACTGGCTGTCCCGCGGAGGAGACCGGCATGACTATCGGCAAGAAGTTATATGTGAATTTCGGCATCATCCTCACCATGGTGGTTGTGCTGTTCCTGGTGAACTGGTCCGCGGTGCGGCGCGAGCACGCCGCCAAAGAACTGGCGGATACCACCAATTCCGTCCGCTTCCAGATGATGCAAAACCGCCTCTACCTGAGCAACTACTTGCTGAGCGGCGACACGCGGGAAGTGGACCGTATGAATGAGGGTCTGCGAATCCTCAACGAGAAGCTCGAGGATGGCAAGACCAAAGCGAACGCTGACCAGGTCAAAAGCTCGCTCGCCAAGGTGCAGCAGCTTGAGCAATCCTGGGGCAAGGAGTTTGCCCAGCCGCTGATCGAGAAACGCAAAGACGTTGACTCCGGGAACGCGACGGTCGCTGAGCTACAGATCTACTACCTGCAGAAAGATGCCTCCTCGTGGGTGAAGAACTCTACGGATTCTCTCGACATCGCCGACGGCGAGAGTCGCAACTCCGACGAGAGCGCCGCGAAGTGGACCATCGCAATTTCCTTGATCAGCACGCTGGTCGCTGTGATTGCCGGTGCCATCATCGCCTTCCGCACCGCCAAGTCGATCACCGAACCGCTGACCAACCTGATGAATGTAGCCCGGGCGATCGGCAATACTGGCGATCTTGAGCACAACATCGACCTCAGTCGCGACGACGAAATCGGGGAACTGTCTCGTACCTTCCACAAGATGGTTACCTACCTCAAAGAAATGGCGAGTGTTTCCGAAGCCATCGCCGGCGGTGACCTGACTCTGGAAGTGAAGCCGCGCTCCACCCACGACACCCTGGGCAACGCCTTCGCCAAGATGGTCGAGGGACTTGCCGGCCTCGTACGCAGCGTCCGCGACTCATCGTCTCAAGTTGCGAGCGCCTCCAACCAGGTTGCCGGAGCCTCCGACGATTCCGCCAAGATCGGCCTGCAAGCCTCTTCTGCCATCGATGAAGTCACCAGCACCATGCATGAGATGAGCGTCAACGTGCAGAACATGGTGAAGAGCACGCAGGTGCAGGCTTCGAGCGTCAGCGAAACTTCTGCCTCGATCGACCAGATGGTCGCCTCGATTCAACGCGTCGCCGACACCGCGAAAGTGCTGCTCGACATCTCGAACCGCTCCCGTGAAGAAGTCCATAACGGTATCGGAACCATGGAGAAGGCCACCGACGGCCTTAACAAGATCAACACCACGATCAATTCGTCGGGCGAAATCATCGGGGCCCTCGGCCAGCGCGCCGACGATATTGGCAAGATCATCGAAGTCATCGACGATCTCGCCGAGCAGACCAATCTGCTGGCACTCAACGCAGCCATCGAGGCGGCCCGCGCCGGAGAGCACGGACTCGGTTTCGCCGTTGTCGCCGACGAAGTCCGCAAACTCGCGGAAAAGTCCGCGCAATCCACAAAGGAGATCTCGGAACTCATTCAGAGCATTCAGAAGGAAGCCCGCAAGGCCGTCGAGAACATGGACCGTTCCACCTCCATCGTCAATGAAGGTCTCGCTCTGGGCTCCGAACTGAATTCTGCATTAAAGAAGATCTCGAACGTTGTCACCGAGGTCTACAAATTCGCTCAGGAAATCGGCGCTGCCACCAACGAGCAGTCGCACGGATCCTCGCAGATTGCCCGCGCTACCACCCGTTTGAACGAAATCACTCACGAAATCAACTCGGCGGTGGAAGAGCAGGCTTCCGGCGCGCAGGCGGTCGTCAAGGCCATGGAGCGCATGCGCGAGCTGGTGCAGCAATCCACCTCGAGCTCAACGGAACTGGCCGCGTCGTCCGAGCAGATGTCGAAGATGTCGCGCAACCTGCTCGACTACATTGACCGCTTCGCTTTGGAAAACAGTCGTGGGGCTGCCACTTCGGAGCAGGCTGGCCGCGGCACCAAGCGGGCCGCTGCCGGAGCGAACTCATAGGGGGTCCCGAGGAGCCTGAATCATGAGCCGCGAACTCCATATCGTGGGTTTTCAGGTGGGACGCGAGACTTACGGCGTGCCCATCACCTCTTTGCACGAGATCGTGCGGGTGCCTGAGATCACTGCCGTGCCCGACGCTCCTGACTATCTCGAGGGCGTCATCAACCTGCGCGGCAAAATCGTTTCCGTCATGGACCTGCGCAAGCGTTTCGGAGAAAAGCAGGCCATCGTGAGGAAGAACAACCGCATTCTCGTCGTCGAGCATGCCGGACGCCTGGCGGGCCTCATCGTCGATTCGGCCTCCGAGGTTCTGAAGATTCCTGCCGATTCCGTCGAAGCTCCACCGGCGGTTTTTCAGGAAGGTGGGTTGAACTGCGTCACCGGGCTGGGAAAAGTTGCGGGGCGTCTGATCGTCCTGCTTGATATGAACAAATTGCTGGCTCCGGCAAGTCTGGAGTCGAAGAACGAACCTGCGGAAAAGAAACCAGCGGCAAAGCCGGAGGCGCGAGGCGCCACGGCACGGTAGAAGCAAGGTGTTAACGTTCGGAGGCTCATCAAAGTTCTACTTGAACTTTGAAACTCTGAAACCTTGAAACCTTGAAACTTTGTTTTTCGGACGAGAAAACGCATGAGCACATCCGGAGCCGCACCAGCTCCCATACTGACCGATGCGGAACTGAAGTTGTTGCAGGCGCTCATCTACCAGGAGTGCGGCATGCACTTCGACGAGCGCCGCACGCACTTTCTCCAGGACCGGCTGCTGCGCCGGCTCAAGGAGTGCCGCGCCGACTCCTTCTACGCCTACTACCGGCTTCTGATCAGCCATGAAGGCAAGGACGAGCTCGCCCGCCTGCTCGAGAATCTCACCGTCAACGAAACCAGCTTCTTCCGCCACAAGGCGCAACTCGATCTTTTTCAGAAAACCGTTCTCGAAGAATTGCTCAAGCACAAGAGCGCCCGCCGCGAGTACTCGATTCGCATCTGGAGCGCGGGCTGCTCCACCGGCCAGGAAGCTTACACCTTGGCCATGCTCGTCACCGATGCATTGGCCTACTACTACCTGCGCAATCCGCTTCCGGTAGATATGCCTTTGCCCAAGCCATTGATTCCTCCGCCGTGGCGCGTGGAAATCCTTGCCAGCGACATCAGCTACTCCGTGCTTCGTCATGGCCAGGAAGGCACTTACAGCGAGCATCAGATGTCGATGGTTGACTACGGATACCGTCTGCGCTACTTCGACAAGGTTTCTGATCGTTACGCCATCAAGAAGGCGCTGAAGGAACTGGTGCACTTCGACTTTCACAACCTGAAAACCGAATACCTGCCCCAACGCAATGACGTCATCTTCTGCCGCAACGTGATGATGTATTTCGATGAAGCCGAGCAGAAGCGGCTGATCGAAAAGTTTTACCGGTGCTTGAATCCCAACAGCTATCTCTTTGTGGGCCATGCCGAAAGCCTGCTGGGCCTCACCAAGAAGTTCCAGATGGTGCACAAGGATAGCGGGACGGCCTATCAGCGGCTTGAGGTGAGAGAGTAACGCATGACGAATTCCCCCGACGAGCGCGGCGCTGAATTACGGGAACTCTTCTTTGAGACCTCGCAGGAACTCCTGCAGGCCCTGAACGAAGAGGCGCTGAAGCTCGAGAAAAATCCCGGCGACGAGGAGATCGTGCGCTCGATCCGGCGCACGGTGCATACCCTCAAGGGGGACTCGGCGGCCTGTGGCCTGCGCGAGCTGAGCGAACTTGCTCATCAGTTTGAGGATGCGCTCTCGCTCGAAGGTACGCACTCGCACGCGGCAGTCGCTGAAATTGCTTTTGCCACCGCCGACATCTTTACCGAAATGATCGCCGCCTACCGCAAGAACTCGAAGCTTCCGGGCACGAAGGCGCTCAGCAAGAGAATCGAGGAATTGACGGCAGCTCCGAAAAAAGCAAAGACCCAGGTTGCGAAGAAAGTAGCAGTCAAGGCAGGGAAGAAAGCCTCGGCAAAAACGCTCGCCAAACCCGGCGCGAAATCCGCAGTGAAATCCGCGCCTGCTGCCAAGGCACCGTTCAAATCCGTTGCCCAGTGGACCGAGTACGAAAAACTTGCGATGAGCAAAGCGCAAGCTGACGGCCAGGACGTTTTGCACGTCATTGCCAAGATCGATCCGCACTGCGCCATGCCCATCGCCGGGCGCCAGTTGGTCCAGAACGCCGTCGGCACCATGGGGCCCGTGATCGCGGTGCGTCCCGATCCCAAGTCGCCCGCCGCATCCAAGCACGTCGAGTTCCTGCTGGCTAGCATGCAGACGCCTGATCAGATTGCGGCCAAGTGCAAGATTCCCACGATCGTCGAGGAAGTCACTGTCGATGTCCTGCTGCGGGCAAGCGCCGTCGCGAAACCGGAAGCTCCGGCCGGTCTCGCACCGGAAGAATCACTTGAAGCAGACGCTGCCGCGTCCTCGTCTTCTCCCCAGGCCGCCGCTACCGCTGCTTCCGTCAGTGCTACCCAAGAGAATCTTCTGCGCGTGGAAGCCGGACGCATCGACAACGTTCTTAACCTCGTTGGCGAATTGATCATCGGTAAGTCGATGCTGGCGCAGGCACTCAACGAATTTTCCAAGCGATATCCCAAGGAACTCCTCCGCGGCAAGTTTGCCGACGCCATGGCTTTCCAATCCCGCGTGCTCAATGATCTGCAGCGCTCGGTGATGAAGATCCGCATGGTTCCGGTCGATCAGCTCTTCCGGCGCTTCCCCCGCATGGTGCGCGATGTCTCCCGCCAATGTGGACGCGAGGTCGAGCTCGTCGTGAGCGGGCAGGATACTGATCTCGATAAGGGCATTCTCGACGCCATCGCCGAGCCCTTGACGCACCTGGTGCGCAACGCCATCAGCCATGGCATCGAGTCCCCAGAGGAGCGCCGCAAGGCGGGCAAGGCGGCGCAGGGCATGGTGAAGCTCAACGCGTACCACCAGGGCAACCAGGTCATCGTTGAGGTCATCGACGACGGCCGTGGCATCGATGCCCAGAAGATTCGTACCAAAGCCATCGAGATGGGACTGACCACTCCCGACGAGGCGGCCAAGCTCACCGAGCAGGAGACGCTCAACTTCATCTTCCGGCCCGGCTTCTCGACCGCCGAGCAGGTCACCGAAGTTTCAGGACGCGGTGTTGGCATGGATGTCGTGCAGAGCGTCCTGCATCGTCTGAAAGCCTCGGTCAGTCTCGAAACGCGCCTTGGGCAGGGAACGACTTTCCGCCTGAAGTTGCCGCTCACATTGGCGATCATCAAGGCCCTGTTGTTCTGGGTCGAACAACGTCTGTACGCGATCCCGCTGAATGCAGTTCTTGAGATCGCGCGCACGGTCGAAACAGAAGTTCATCAGGTCGACAACTACGAAGTCCTTCAGCTCCGCAACCAGGTGCTGCCACTGCTGCGCCTCGGCCGCCCCGCTATCGAGGGAGACCGGAAGGGCAAACTCTTTGTGCTCGTGATCACGGTCGCAGAAAAGAAATACGGACTGATTGTCGATTCTCTCGAGGGCGAAGAAGAACTGGTCATCAAAGCGCTCGACGACCAGACCTTCTCCACCGACCTGGTTTCCGGCGCCTCGATTCTTGGCGACGGCCGCGTCGTCCTCATCCTTAACCTGCCGGCCGTCGTCGAGCACGTCGCTCGCCTGCGACCGCAGGAAATGGGACAGACCAATTCCGGTCTGCTGCTGACGCACACCGATCGCATGCGGCTGGCAATGACTCCAGCCGTCGGAGGCCAGGCATGAGCAAAAAAGTGCGCGTGCTCGTGGTCGACGATTCGGCGCTCATGCGGAAGCTGATTCCGCAGATGCTTGCCTCCGACGAATCCATCGAGGTGGTCGGCACGGCCATGGATGGCACCTTCTGTCTCAAAAAGATTGAAGAGCTCAAGCCCAACGTCGTCACCCTCGATCTTGAGATGCCCGGCATGAACGGCATCGACACGCTGAAAGAAATCATGCGTCGCCAGCCGGTACCGGTGATCGTTTTCAGTTCGCACAGCATCGAAGGCGCCAGCGTCACCATGAAGGCCCTCGGCCTCGGCGCATTCGATTTCGTCACCAAGCCCAAAGACGCTTCGGCCCACATGATCGAGACCTCGCGCGAGTTGATTGCCAAGGTCAAGGCTGCATCTGAGTGCAAGCTGAAGCCGCGCATGCTTTCAGGCAAGCCGGCCGCTCCCGAAAAGCTTCCGGCATCGAACGCCAGCCCGACCAAGATCATCGCGATCGGTGTCTCTACCGGAGGCCCGCAGGCACTCGAATATGTCCTCACGCAGCTGCCCGCCGACTTTCCGGGAGCTATCACCGTCGTGCAGCACATGCCCGACGGCTTCACCGATATGTTCGCCCGCCGCTTGGACGAAGTTTGCCCCATGCGCGTAAAGGAAGCTCAATCCGGCGACCTGCTGCAGCCCGGGCGCGTCCTGATTTGCCCTGGCAGCCGTCATATGAAAGTCAAACGTCTGCCTCTCGGAGACATCGCGGTCCTTAGCGATGAGCCTCGCGTCAACGGTCATCGTCCCAGTGCCGATGTTCTCCTGCGCAGCGTTGCCGATGAATTCAAAGCGAACGCCGTCGGTGTCCTGATGACCGGCATGGGTGACGATGGTGCCGAAGGATTAGGGGCGATTAAGAAAGAGGGCGGCTTCACCGTCGCCCAGAACGAAGAGTCCTGTGTCGTCTATGGCATGCCTAAGGCTGCCATCGAGCGCGGATACGCGGTCCGCGTCGTCGGCCTCGACATCATGGCCGCGACGCTACAGGCGATAGTGGGCCGTGGTTCGGAGGCTGGGCGCGCTGTTCGCGCCGGTAACTAAAAGATTGGGTACGGAAGCCTGTGACCTGCGTGATCTGGTTACCTGCGACCGGCCATGATAAGGAGTACAAAGGGGAGGTCTGTATGGAGCAGTTTGCACCAGTGAAACGCAGCAAAGATGGGCAGCCGGTGCGTTATCTCATCGTAGATGACTCCGTGTTCGCCCGGAAGAATCTCGCCCGCATGATCGAAACGTTCGGCGGGCAGGTGGCGGCCGAAGCCGGCGACGGCTTGACTGCCATCAGCGAGTTCGACCGCACGCATCCCGACATCGTGCTCATGGATATCACCATGCCGCAGATGGAAGGTATCGAAGCGGCCGAACGCATCGTTCAACAGCATCCCGAAGCGCGCATCGTCATGGTCTCCTCCGTCGGATACCAGGAGAACATCGTCGCTGCTTTACAACGGGGCGCCCGGCATTTCGTCCAGAAGCCCGTAAAGCCCGAAGTGCTCTACGAAGTGATCAAGTACGTGCTCGGCGATGATGGCGCTGTAACCAACGCCGCGGGAGCGGGAGCGTAAGTCAATGAAGATGGAACTGATCCAGCCTTTCATCAACGCGGCCGACGCCGTGTTGTCCCAAGGCCTGCAGGGCTCAACCAAGGTGGGAAACCTCATCATGGAAGAGGAAGCCTATCGCCGTAAAGGCGTGGCGGGCATGATTGCTCTCACGGGTGACATCGAGGGCAGGATCATTCTCGACCTCGAGCCGCAGACTGCCGTCAAAGTGGCCAGCCACTATGCCGGCGCGGAACTCCCCGAGTCTGATGCGCTGATCAAGGAAACCATCTTCGAGCTCGCCAACCAGGTCGTCGGCAACGCCATCTCCGCCCTCAACGATCAGGGTTTCCATTTTCGCGTGCATCCGCCATTGCTGCTTACGTCCGAGCAGGGCGACAAGACGAGTGAAGACACTGAAGCGCTTATGATCTGCTTCGAGACCTCCCTGGGTAATGTCTTCATGAACGTCGCGCTCCGCTACAACCGCAAGCGTCTATCGGATCACGCCGCCGTCGGCGCCTAGCCCGCGTTCGACCACGCACCAATACCAGATCAAAAAATGCCGGCTCTCGGAGCCGGCATCTTCTTTGCTGCTGATTTTTGGGTTCCTCAATAACGTCTTCCAGTACGCCACAAGCCTCTACCAACATCGTCTTTCCATGTCGTTCGTAGCGGCCGGCACCACCGTGGAAGAGCGAGCCCTTAAGGACCGTGTAAAAGCCCATCAAGGCTCGACAGGGCTTTAGCCCCTGGGATGCCTATGGAATCACCTCAAACGCCGCATTACTCGAAAGCGTCCCGCCAGGCGTCGTCACTTCGATCTTCCCACTGCTCGCCCCGCTGGGCACCGTAGCCGTGATGAAACTGTTCGCGCCAACTTTGAACCTCGCCTTTACCCCATTAAACGCCACGCTCGTTGCTCCACTCAGATTGTTCCCCAGGATATGCACCGCCTGCCCCACGCGCCCAAATGCCGGACTCGCTCCGACAAACGGCGCAAGTCCCATCGACAACTTAAAGACCGTTCCACAGTTTCCTGGGCACTGCGGAAGCCCGTAGGTTGTACCGTAGAAATTGCCATCAGTGCCTTGTGTAAGCCCATCCAGCGGATATGCTCCATCGGCGCAGTCACCACCCAATGAACAAAACGTATGAAGGGTCGTGAACTGCCCCGCCGGAGTGATCTGGAAAACGGTTCCGTAGCCCGCGAAGATCTGACCGTTTACCTCCGAGGTGCCACCAAACGTGGTCGTGCCGTAGAGATTTCCGTCCGTGCCCTCGACCAGCGGTGCCGACGAAGTCGCACCATCGGCACAATTCGCCAGAGAGCAGAAGCTGTAGAGCACGCTGAACTGACCGGACAGCGTCAGTTTGAATATCACGCCCTTGTTGTTGTTTCCGCCGTACTCGCTAGTCCCATAGAAGGTACCGTCAACAGCCTGCACGAGAGTATTGGGGTACTCGCCATCCGTCTTGCGGAAACTGTGCAGCGTGGTCAGCTTGCCGTCCGCCGTAATTCGAAAAATTGTTCCGGCTTTCTGTGACCCGCCGCTACCTGTCACGCCGTAAAAACCTCCGTCGCTGCCCATGATCAGAGCCGCCGAAGCCCCAACGCCGTCCAAGCAATTGCTTAGAGCGCAAAAAGTGTAGAGCGTGGTCAACTGACCCGACGCAGTAATCTCAAATACTGTGCCGCTGACACCTGCCACCGCGTCAGTCGTAGCTCCATACAAGTTTCCATTGATGCCTCGGACCAATCCAGAGTAAGGAACAGCCCCATCCGCACAGTTTGCCTCAGAACAAAAATCGTGGAGAGTAGTCAACGCACCACCAGAGGTCAGCTTGAAAACTGTGCCGTCGTTGCTGGCACCGCCTTCCGAGGTCGTCCCGTAGAAATCTCCATCGAACGCCTGGAACAGTTCGTCGCTGGGGAGAGATCCGTCAAGGCAGCCTACCCCCGGGCAAAAGCTGTAAATCCCGGTCACCTTCCCATTGGGAGTGATTTTAAAGGTCTCGCCGCCGTTGTTGGCCCCGCCAAGATTGGTGGTTCCATAAAAGTTCCCGTCGAGCCCTTGAATCAGCGATCCATAGGAAGGTCCCTCGCCGTTAGTGCCGTCCAACTTAGCCAGACGCGTGAAGGTTTGCGCATGCGAGGGCATCGCTGCCGCAATAGAAACCGCAAAGACCAAGCAAAGAGTTTTATTGCAAAGGCTTTTCTTCATCGTGTCCCCTGGGCGACGCAAGTCGGCGTCGTAATGATCTCAAACTAAGTTTTACTTTCCCAGGTCGCGATAGTGCTTCCGAATAACGGATATCCATCGCCAGCGGGAAAGCTGCGGGAGGGAGAGGTGCAGTCTACCATCACCTTCGTTGGTCGGGGAAGGCTCTTGCACAGCACCGCAACGGTGCCTTCATGTCAGCGGAGAATTGTTTGCCACTTAAGGCAACACGTAAAAGTCCGTGTTGCTCGAGAGTGTTCCTGCGGGAGTTGTAACTTCAATCCGTCCATTGCAAGCGTCGCTTGGCACCGTGGCCCTGACGAATGTATTGGAAAGAACCTTGAACGTGGCCGGAACTCCGTCGAAGGTCACGCTCGTCGTTCCTGTGAGATTGTTTCCCAGAATATTCACCGAGTGCCCGACTCTGCCAAAATCCTGGCTCGCCTCCACGAATGGAGCAAGCCCCATTGACAGTTTGAAGACCGTGCCGCAATTTCCGGGACACGCCAGTCGTCCGTAGGTCAGTCCGTAAAAGTTGCCGTCTGTGCCCTGCGTGAGGCCAGCTTCAGGATATGCACCATCGGCGCAATCGCCGCCCCCGGCACAAAACCTGTGCAGCGTCGTGAACTGTCCCGCTGGAGTGATCTGGTAGACGGTTCCAAGGCCCAACACAGATTGGTTGAGCGACACGCCACCAAACGTTGTCGTCCCATAGAAATTTCCGTCGGACCCTTCCATCAGCGGAGCGTTTGGGTTCGCTCCGTCGGAGCAATTCACTTGCGAGCAGAAGTTGTACAACACCTGGAACTGGCCCTCTGGCGTGAGTTCGAAAATCACTCCCGAGTTGTTGGTGCCTCCACCGAGAGTGGCTCCGTAGAGGTTGCCGTTCGTTGCTTGTATGACCCCATTCGGAGTGGCCCCATCGCTTCGATTAAAGCTGTGCAAAGTCCGGAACTCGCCTTCTGGGGTGATCTTGAAAATCGTCCCCGCACTGTCCGCCCCGCCATCTCCAGTAACTCCATAGAAGTTTCCATTCGCCGCTAAAGTCAGCCCTCTGGCGCCGCTGCTGCCATCGATGCAATTGGGTTGCGCGCAGAAAGTGTAGAGAGTCGTCAGTTGCCCCATCTGCGACATCTCGAATACCGTGCCATAGATCGACATCTGCCCACCCGTCCGGCTGGTCGCACCGTAGAACTCTCCATCTGGCGCTAAAGTCAGTCCTGCATAAGGGAATAGCCCGTCCGAGCAGCTTGACGTGCAGAACGAATGCAGCGTGGTCAACACACCTATCGGTGTCAACTCGAAAACGGTGCCATTGTTGCTCGCCCCGCCCTCGAACGTCGTTCCATAAAAGTTCCCGTCGACCGTCTGCATCAGGCTGTCGTTCGGAACATCGCCATCCGTGCATCCCGCCTGGGAACAAAAGCTGTATAGGGTCGTTACTTTCCCGCTGGGTGTGATCTTAAAAACACTTCCGGCGTTATTCGCTCCGCCCAACGACGTCGTTCCATAGAAATTCCCATCGGGTCCCTGAATTAAGGATCCAAAGGTTGGCCGGGCGCCGTCATCACCGTTGAACTTTGTCAGTCGCGTAAACGTCTGCGCAGAGGACGCAATTGCACACACAACGCTGAACGTGGAAATCACAGAGAGAAACTTCAGGAAAGGAAACGTCTTCATTAGAACTCCGCTGAGTTCGGCCCTAGGAGGAGGTGCGGGAAAATTATTTGCGACACCTGCCGGTCTGTCAACTGTCGTAATTCCCAGTCGTACCTCGGAAAACAGCGCTTCCCAGTTCGCGACTGAGCACTCCTTTCCCCCAATATCATCAACCTCTCGTTGCGCGCAGTGATTCCGATCACTGTCTCTGTTTTCCGTCTCCGGTACTCTGACTCGTCCATTCCATAAGAATGGCAAGACGCAACTCGCAGATTGCGCCGCAACGTCCCCGGCCCGCGACGTCCGCCCGTTCGGCGATCCCGCAAACGCCGTCGTCCGCACACAAAAGGTGAATCCTATGAGTCTCAGCCAACTGGCCCGATCCATCAAAGAGTCGGCGACTCTCAAGCTGAATGAAACCGCCGCGCTCCTCCGCGAAAAAGGAGAGCCTGTCATCCATCTCGGTGGCGGAGAGCCCAAGACCAAGGCCCCCGTCGACGCCATCATCAATTGCGCATCCCTGCTCAATACCGGAGAGATCCGCTACACCGCGCCCGACGGAATTCCCGCGCTGAAAAAAGCGATCATCCGCTACACAGAAGAGCACTACAAAAAGATTGTCTCGGCAAAAAACGTGATCGCCTCAGGCGGCGCCAAGCAGGCGCTGATGGTCCTTCTCCACGCCATCCTTGACCCGAAGGAAGAAGTCGTCTTTCCCGCGCCTTACTGGGTCAGTTATCCCGAGATGATCAAACTTGCGGGCGGCGTGCCAGTCCCGGTCACCGCCGAAGATGGCAGCTTCTGTCCGACAGTCAAGGAAATCACCGACGTTGTCACGTCGTATACGCGGGCCATCATTCTCAACAGCCCGAACAATCCTTCAGGCGTGATGTACGCCAAAGATTTCATCCACGAGATCGTCGAGTTCTGCGAAAAGAAAAATCTCTACCTGATCATGGACGACATCTACAACCGGCTCGTCTTCGACGGAAAGAGCGCGCCCATCTGCTACGAATTCACGAAGGCACCGATCGAGCAATCCAAAATCGTCGTCATCAACGGCGTCTCGAAAATGTACGCCATGACCGGCTTCCGCATCGGCTGGGCCATCGCCAATCAACCTTTGGCTGAAGCTATGGCGACGATTCAATCGCAGCAGACTTCCGGACCCTCTGCTCCAGCGCAATGGGCCGCCGTCGGCGCGCTCAACGGTGTGCAGACCTCCATCGAAAGCCTGCGCCTAACACTCGAGAACAATCGCAATGTCATGCTCGACCGCCTGAAAGCATTCGAAGGCGTGAAGGTCCACGCGCCGGATGGCACCTTCTACTGCTTCCCAGACTTCACTGCCTACATGAAAGATTCGCAGAAGCTCGCCAACATGCTCCTCAACGAAGTCCGCGTAGTCACCGTGCCCGGCAAGGAGTTCGGCTTCGAAGGCCACTTGCGCCTCAGTTATTGCGGCACGATTCGCGAAATCACCGAAGGCTTGGACCGCATCAAGTGGGCTCTCGATCCAAACTCCGCGAACGAACTCTACCTCGGCGATCGCAAGCTGGTCAGGGAGTGGGTATGAACATCTATCTCGATGTCCAGTCTCCCGCAGTCAAGGAAGCTGGCAAGTTGGCCAGCGTATACGGCCTGCAAAACCACGGTCTGGTAAACCTCCGCCGCGTTTATTGGAACCTGCCGACGCCTGCGTTATACGAAGAGAGCATCTTCCGCTCGGAGTGCAGTCTCTCGCACCTCGGACCGCTGGTCGTCAACACTGGCAAGCACACCGCTCGCGCTGCGGCCGACAAGTTCGTCGTACACGAGCAGTCGATCGAAGACAAAGTCTGGTGGGGACAGTACAACCGTCCGTTTACCAGCGAGGCTTTCAGTTCACTCCTCACACGTTTGCAAGGATTCCTGCAAGGAGGCGACGTCTTCGTTCAGGATTGCTATGCCGGCGCCGATCCCGAGCACAGCCTTCCCATCCGCATCATCACGCAAAAGGCATGGCACAGCCTCTTCGCGCGCACGATGTTCCTGAAAGTCCGCAGCCACGAATCTCTGCAGCGCCACATTCCGGAATTTACCATCATCGCCGCGCCGGCCTTCCAGGCCTCGCCGATGGTCGACAGCACCCGCAGCGAAACGTTTATCATCCTCAACTTCCGCGAGCGCCTCGCTATTATCGGAGGCACCAGCTACGCGGGCGAGATCAAAAAAACGATCTTCACGGTCTTAAACTTCCTGCTGCCGCTGCAAGGCGTCCTCTCGATGCACTGCTCCGCCAACGTCGGCGCCGACGGCGATGTCGCCATCTTCTTCGGACTCTCTGGTACCGGCAAAACCACGCTCTCGGCCGACCCCAAACGCCGCCTCATCGGCGACGACGAGCATGGCTGGAGCGATAACGGCGTCTTCAATTTTGAAGACGGATGCTATGCCAAAGTCATCCGCCTCTCGCCCGAAGCCGAACCACAAATCTATGGCTGCACCCGCAGGTTCGGCACGATCCTTGAAAATGTCACTTTCGATCCAGTCTCGCGCCGCCTGGATCTCAACGACTACTCCGTCACGGAAAACACGCGCGCAGCCTACCCGCTCTCGTACATCGAGAACAGCATGCCCGAGAAGAGTGCGGGACATCCGAAGAATGTCATCTTCCTCACCTGCGATGCTTCTGGCGTGATGCCGCCTATCTCCAAGCTCACTCCCGATCAAGCCATCTACCACTTCGTCTCCGGCTATACCAGCAAGATTGCCGGAACAGAAATCGGCCTCGGCGTCGAGCCCGAAATGACCTTCAGCACCTGCTTCGGCGGGCCATTCATGGTCCACCATCCTCTTGTTTATGCAGAACTCCTGAAGAAGAAGATTTTGAAGCACGATGCTCGCGTCTGGCTGGTCAATACAGGCTGGACCGGCGGTCCCTTCGGAGTCGGCAAGCGCATCAGCATCCATCACACCCGCGCGTTGCTGAATGCCGCGCTCAACGGATCATTGCTGGGAGTGAACTACAAAAAGGACCCGGTCTTCGGATTCGAGGTGCCGACAGCATGCGAGGGAGTGCCCTCAGAGATTCTCGATCCGGCAAACACCTGGCCGAGCCGTGAACAGTACTTCAACAAATACGACGCACTGGCCGCCCGCTTTATCGAGAATTTTAAGTTGATGATCGGAGAATGCCCCGAGCACATCCTCGAGGCCGGCCCAAAGCGCCTCTCGGCGGCGCTGACGCACTGACGGTGGCCGGAGGTTGCCCTCACCGAGACGTTGTCATTCCGAGCGCGAAAGCTCGAGGAATCTGCTGTTCGTCTCCAGCGGATCGGTCGCAGGCCAAGAAACAATTCGGACCTACTTCGCTAGGCCATTCGCCGGACCGATCGCTCCCAATTGATGCAACACTCCCAGCGTGTCCCATTCCTCCCACTCCTCCACGATCCTTCCACCGGCAAGCCGGGCCATCGAGATTCCCGAATAGTGGAGGTGCCGCCCGGTCGCAGGAATTCCCTTGAACATCCCGTTGTGCGTTCCCGCGAACGCCCATCGTGTCGCAACTTTATCTTCTGCCGCAACCTGATCCTTAATCGTCCAATGCGCATCGGGGAATCCTCGAAACAAAGTGACAAGGAACTGCCGATGCGCTTCCCCTCGCAGCTCTCCGATCGCTGATGCGCGATAAACCACCTCGGAATAGAATTCGGTATAAATCGCCGGGTTGTGGCGATTCAAACATTCCTCGTAGAAACGGCACACGACAACCTTGTTGGCGTCGTTCATGGGGCGATCTCCTGTGGTGTGGCCGGTTTCCGGTTTGTGACGTTGCGCGCGAATCTCGCCTCTAGGATTGGGGTAAGGAATGGTCGTTCTTCGAGGAGGCGAGAAGACCTCCGAAGTATTTTCCCTGAGGAGACACTTCGAGCGCAGTGATCTGGATCACAGTGAGACCGAATCTGCAATGGACCCAGCCAGGGAGCGACTGCCCGCTACACCCAGTGTGGTGTCTTCAAGCTAAACCCATTGTTACCAAGATTTTGCGGATGGATGTGCTGGCAGGTTGCGCGTAACTACCTGAAATACAAGGGCTTGTACAAAGACCGACCTCCGCTTCCGACCGTGTCCGGTCCGTAACTCCATTGTTATAAGGATTTTGCAAGCAAGCCGTTTGCTATCAATATTTTGGACGTAAAATTGTGGTACCTTTAAAATAAGTTATTTATAATCAACAATTTATGTAGGTGGCCGGAAAACTGTGTTAGAACGGAGGCGTCATGTCCAGAAACTTACTCTGCCTGATCATCATTTCCACGCTACTGTCAGCGTCGCACGCCCAGACCATCTCCTGGGCCGGGCACACTTGGAAAGTCACGAGCGGCGGCATGGCTGGCGTCGCTCACGGCGATCCCGCCAACGTCAGCATCGACTCCAACGACTATCTCCATCTCCAGATTGTGAAGCGCGAAGGCAAGTGGACATCCTCCGAGGTATTCACCACCGACCGCTTCGGCTTCGGCACCTATCAGTGGATCGTCGAGGGCAACGTCTACGCCATGGATCCCACGACGGTTCTCGGCCTCTTCCCCTACGGTCCTGTCCACAAGATCGGCGCCGACGCCGAGAACGAAATCGACATCGAGTTCTCGCAGTGGAACAAGACCTGCCACGGCTGCAACGCCGACTTCACCGTCTATCCGTCCACCGGAAACCGCAAGCCAAAAGGCGTTTCCGCCTGGGAAGACAACTTCCACGTCACCGGCGGCAACCTCACGACAGCCCGCATGGAATGGTTCCCTGACCACATCGTCTTCACGCTGATGAACGGCGCTCATCCCATCGGCACGACAGAAGATGTCATCAAGACCGAAACTTACTCTTCCGACGCGACGAACATCCCGCAGATCGCCATGCCGGTAGGAATCAATTTGTGGTGTTTCAAAGAGACCCCGACGGAGAATCAATCGGTAATCATCCGCGATTTCCATTTTGCGTCGCACTGAACGAACGACAATGGTGCGTGCGCGCCGTGTAGAGCGGCGCTTCAGCGCCGCGTCAAGCGGCCAGAAAAAGGGCTTTAGAGACCGCGTGAGAACGGCTGTCAAAGGCGGTCTAATAGCAGGATGCGGTAAAGGTTTTGGTCCGGACAGGCGGTTGGCCAGGAGCCGGGTCAGGTTGAACGAGATTGCGGC
>Ga0070734_10003348_pt1 | contig 16972 bp, 13 predicted proteins | sample Coa_R1_8_FD_66444 | JGI IMG/M metagenome (GOLD analysis project Ga0070734, IMG submission 66444) | Surface soil microbial communities from Centralia Pennsylvania, which are recovering from an underground coalmine fire - Coalmine... | ecosystem: Environmental > Terrestrial > Soil > Unclassified ... | reverse complement strand
AGCTCCGTGAAACGTTGGCCCTGAAGACGCAGCAAGGGAAAGTGACGTTTCAGTTACCCACGCCCTCTTCGAGTACGGTTCAGACCGTGCCGCCGCGCCCGCCAACAGCGTGGGCGAAATGGGTGGCGGCGACCGTAGGACTGGCTTTGCTTGGCGGCGGGACAGCGGCGTGGATGCACAATCGAGCCACGACCAATGCATCCGCACCCGACCCGCTTGTTGGCCCGCCGGTTGTCCCCGATGGACCGATCGTGACGAAACAACGGTTGAAAGAGCAGTTCCTCCGCGAAGCCGTGGAGGAGTACTCCAATCCGGGCCCTGACCGAGACCGCCGGGATCTGGGCATTCGTCACAACCGGGAGCTGGCGCTCTTCTACCTCAAGGAGAATCGGCTGGAGGACGCGGATGAATTCTTCAGGAAGCTGATCGAGAACCCGGCCAGGGTTCCGGCGTACCGGACGCTGGGCCGCTTGGGGCATGCGATTGTCCTGGCGCGGCAAGATCGCACCGCCGAATCGATCGCACTGTTTCAGGAATTGTTGACCGATAAGCCGAAAGCTATGCCGCCGCAGATCCAATTCCTACTCAACCAGCCGGAGCTGCGCGTGGAGATCAGCCGGGCCATGGAATACAACAAGGCCAACCTGCGGAACCAACCCTTGCCGCCCGAGCTGGAAAACCTCCGCGAGCCGCCCCGTCTTCCCGCAAAACCGCCCGCCGCGGCGCCCGGCAAGAAATGAGAATCCCTCTGAGGACACAGCAGGTCCGGGAAGATCTACTGCCGTGGCAGTAGATCTTCCCGGACCTTTTCGGAATCCGCCTCTACTATTTCAGTTCTTTTTCAGCGCTTTCTCGATCACCTCCGCGCTCACGTCGCCTTGGACCGCAATCGTGTTCCCATCCGTATTCGTGCGGAGATTGGTGATGACGTCCACCAGGGGAGCGAGCCGCTTGTCCTGGTCAGCCATCAGGGCCAGGAGACCTTTGACCTGGCTCAGCCCCTCCTTGATTTCGTCGGCCAGCTCTTTGGCGTTGGCTGGAGTCTTGGTCGCGATGGTCAGACCCACCTTCACACCCGTGTTTACCGTGACGCCGGCGGAGAGATTGTTGATCTTTTCCAGGTTTTTTTTGGCCCTCTCGTCACCCGAAAGGTCGCCCTTCAGAAACGCTTGTGCAGTGGCGGCGAACCATACGCTTTGTTTGCCGTCGACCTTTTCGATGAGTTCCTGAATCGCCTTCTTGGGAGCGGTGCTCTTCTTGCTGTTGCTCTTGGCCAGGGCGTCCAACACATAGGGCTTTTCGGTGCTTGCGACAATCGTCGATGCATCCACCAGCCCCACAAAATGGGGCTTCTCCGCTGGATCGTGTTTCACTTCGTAAACCTTGCGTTCCCCTTCTTTATGGATCTTCAGAACATCGCCCATGCTCTTGGCCACTTCTTCTGCCTTGGCCTCGAATTTCGCCTTGTCGAATTGGCCGTGCGCGATCAGCAACCCCTTGGCGTCGTTCCCGACCATCGACATGGCACCGGTAATGCTCGCCAGATCCTTGAATGGATCGAAGCCCAAGGTGGTAAAGACACTGCTGATTTCGTCGTTGCTCTTGAGGAGTTCGCGCAGTTGTTGCTCAAAATGCTTCTTGACAAGGGGCGAATCAAGAAGTTGCTTGGTGTTGACGGTGAGCACGACCTCGGTGTCGTCAGGCAGGTACGGATCGACATCCGCAGCCCGGACTGGCCAAGCCGACGCCAGCAAGGCAACCGCGATCCATCCCACGTGCGATCGGCGTAGAATAAGCATGGAAATGCCAACCTCCAAAAAGTAAACGATTCGAGGCGCCCGTTGTGTCCCTTGGGCGCTGCTGGGAATACCTTCCCTGCCGGACGCCGGTTTCACCCGTGCCTGTTGCCGGCATGGACCCTGCTACGTGACGCGGCTGATCAAGCACTTTAGGTAGTTTGTTTCCGGACAGCTGACCGAGACTGGGTGATCGGAGGCCTGGCCCCGGCGCTGGAGAATTTGGATCTCCCGCCCCTCCTCGACTGCCAGCTGCGCCAACAAATCCTCCAGCATGAGCGTGGTGATGAGTCCGGAACAACAACATGTTACCAAGATTGCCTCGGATTCCAAAAGACGAAGTGCCAGGCTCTGCAAGCGCCGATAACCACGCAGGGCTTCTTCCACGGCATTCCGCGCCCGCGCGAATTTTGGCGGGTCGAGTACGATGAGCCCGAATCGTTCGCCGGCTCCTTCGAGAGCCTGTAAACAATCGAACACGTTGGCGTGCACAAACGACAGGGATTCGAATCCATTCAGTCGGCGATTGGCCTGGGCCAACTCGACAGCCGCTGCCGAGCCATCGACGCCCACCACCGCCTGGGCCCCCGCCTTGGCGGCGTGCAGTCCGAAGCCGCCGGTGTAACAAAATGCATCCAGCACGCGCCGTCCGGCAGCGAAGCGACTCACAGCGCAGCGATTGGCATGCTGGTCGAGATAAAACCCGGTCTTTTGCCCCTCGCCAAGATGGACAAGGAAGCGGATCCCGTCTTCGTCAATCGGGACCGGTTCGCTGGGCACTTGCCCCCAAAGGGGACCGTCGCGCAGTTCCAGGCCTTCCAGTTGGCCGATGCCGCGCTCGGTGCGCAGGTAGATCCCTTCTGGCTGTAACAGCTCGACCAGCAAGGGAATCAGTACGTCGCTCCGCTGGGCCATGCCCAGCGCCGTGAATTGGACGACCAGCCAGCGATCGTATTGGTCAACCGTAAGCCCCGAAAGGCCATCCCCCTCGCTGAACACCATGCGGCACGCCCGACCGGGACCGGCGCGGCCGAGAACTTCGTGCCGTAGCCGGAACGCACGCTCCAAGCGCTGCCGAAAGAACGCGGCATCGAGAGCGACTTCGGCGGACCAGGTATACAAACGGACGCGGATTTTGCTTCGGCTATTATAAAGCCCGCGGGCCACGAAATTGCCGGCGTGGGAATAAAGATCCACAACCTCCCCATCGGCCGGCTCACCGATTACATCAGCGATGGCGCCCGCGTAAACCCACGGATGGTGGCCGAAGAAAGGACGGGCCCGGCGAGGCCGCAAGATGATACGCGCGGTCATAAGGATACTTCACTACTGAGCTGGAGGGATGGGAGCTGAAAACGGTCTTCCGGATCGCGCGGGGACCCATTTCCTCATCGTTCCCCACGCTCCACGGCTTCAATGTATGCCAAGGCGCGGTCGAGCTCGCGCTTGTTCATCCGGCTCTTCAGGACGGAGCGGACGCGGAGCAAAAGTTCCGACTTGTTGATCGGTTTCGTCAGGAAATCGTCGGTGCCCGCTTCGACGGCGCGTTCGATATCGCTGGGCTGGTCAAGCGCCGTGATCATGAGCACGGCGATGTCCTGCGTGGCCGGATCCGCACGCAGCCGTTTACAGACCTCGAACCCGCTGATCTTGGGCATCATGATGTCCAGGAGGATCAAATCCGGATGCCATTGCTTGACTTTGCGAAGGGTTTCGTCGCCATCTGAGGCGGTGGCGATCTCGTAGTCGCTGGCGCTCAGGTACGCTTCGAGAAGTTCGACGCCTTGGGGGTTATCATCCGCGATCAGCACGCGGGGCGTTGTTGGCGTACCGGGAGCGGGCGCTTGAGTAGTTCCCGAATTCACAGAAGGTTGCATCCCTTCTCCCTCCCCGCCGGCCGTCACACGGTTTCGTCTGAGCGCTATTATAGCGAGGAGGAAAGAAAGCAGCAGGGATCGAAGGTGGAAGCGAGCCCGAAGAGGCTCCGGGACCGCTTCCACCTTGGACGATGCTCAATTGCAGAATTCGGGCTGTCGTTTGGCGAGTTGTGCCTGGAGTCGGGCGACAATGCTGGAATGCATCTGGCTAACGCGCGACTCGCTCAGGTCCAGGGTCGCGCCAATCTCCTTCATCGTCATGTCCTCATAGTAGTAGAGGATGATGATGAGGCGCTCGTTGCGATTGAGGCCGCGGGTCACCAGCCGCATCAGATCACGGTTCTGCAACCGATGCGTGGGATCTTCGGCTTTCTTATCTTCAAGAATGTCGATTTCTCGCACATCCTTGTAACTGTCGGTTTCGTACCACTTCTTGTTAAGGCTCACCAAGCTTACTGCTGTGGCATCACCCATGAGTTTATGAAGCTCTTCGAGCGAAATGCCCAGCTTGGTCGCCATCTCTTCCGGATGGGGCGGCCGGCCATGCTCCGCCTCCAAGGTTCGGCGGGCTTCTTCCAGTTTGCTGGCCTTACTCCGCACCAAGCGAGGTACCCAATCCATGGTGCGTAGCTCATCCAGCATCGCACCGCGGATACGTGGCACACAATAGGTTTCGAATTTCACCCCCCGTTCCAAATCGAAGGCTTCAATGGCATCCATGAGACCAAAAACGCCGGCACTGATCAGATCATCGAGATCGACTCCTTCAGGTAAGCGCGACCAGATGCGCTCCGCATTGTATTTCACCAGCGGCAAATAATGCTCCACGAGCTGGTTCCGGAGCTCAACGGTCGGATGTGCACGGTAGTCGTGCCAGAGCTGCTGGACATCTACCTCCAAGCGCGTCACCATGGACTCCTCCCTGATGTTTGGCAAGCGCCGCCGGATTGCCCCCGTGGCTGCGGTATCTGGGACTTGCAGCCAGCGGCTCGTGCCGTGACCGTACGCCCTGGATACCGGCGTGACCGAGGAATCAAGCCCCCGAAACATCGGGCTATCGAAGAGAGGTGGAGAGACGATCATCGTTCATCGCAACCCCCACAGGCGAAGCCGAAATCCCCGCAGCTTCCCCCGCTTCCTGTGGTCCGAAGACCTGCCAAGCGCGCCCGATGGGACAAGCGTAAGAAGCCGTACGGTTCCGTCCGGTTCCGGTTTCGACCGGTTCCGGTGCCGAACTTCTGACCGGTTCTCTTCTCAACGTGTCCGTGAGCCGATGGGCGTCTCTCCTCGGAAAGGGTTCTCTTCGACTCCCCGCTTGCCGAACCCGATCCGCCGCGGCCAAAGACAGCCGCTCGCTTGGTTGTTATCGACCACGAAGCGGGCGTGCCTGAAACAAAAGTATGCTTTTCTAGGTTTCGCGCGCCCCGCAGACTATCCATCATCCTCATCTCCGCTAGCATCCATCGTTGGCGTGGCATCCCGTTGCAGACGCACGCGTCTCCGGGAGCCGTCGCCTCGCGGACTCTGGACTACGAAAATGCAAAGTAGGTGTGGGGCGCTCCATACGGAATCGAACCGATCCCGTCAAGCTCACGTGGGGACATCGCGATAGATGCGTTCAAACTCTTGCTGGCGCGCTTCAAAAGCTCTCAGAACGGCGGGGTCGAATTGTCCGGGGGATTTCTCCAGCATCGTCCGAACTGCTTCGGCGTGGTCAAGGGCCGGCTTGTGGGAGCGCTGGCGGCGCAGGGCATCGTAGACATCCGCGACGGCCACCAGGCGCGCGGACGCGGGGATCGCTTCCCCGGCCAGTTTATCGGGATAGCCGTTGCCATCGTATCGTTCATGGTGATGGCGCACGATGGCCGAGGCCATTCGGAGAAATACCAGCGACGCCCCATATTCTTGGCCCAGGGCCTCCAAGATGCTGTCGCCGATGATGGTGTGAGTTTCCATCAGGCTCCGCTCGGTATCGGTGAGGGCGCCCGGCTTGAGCAGGATATTCTCCGGCAGACCTATCTTGCCAATATCATGCAAAAGCACGCACCGCTCCAGTTGATCCAGGAAGGAACTGTTAATCATTCCCTCCCAGCTCGACTCTTCGGCCACGCGCTCCGCCAAGCAACGGCAATAGCGTTGGAGGCGGCGGAGGTGCCCGGAGGTTTCTCCATCTCTCGACTCGGCCATCTTGGCCATGGCGAAGAGCAATGCATCTTCCGCCTGGCGGAGATCGCTGGCGCGGGCCGCAAGACTGCTTTCGAGCTGGCGGTTGGTCAGCGCAAGGTGTTGCGCCAGCGCGTCGGCCTGTTCTTGCGCCTCCTTCAGCCGCAGCGCATGCTCCACGCGGGCGCGGAGCTGACGGACACCGAACGGCTTGGCAATATAGTCATCGGCTCCAAGGGGGAGGACCACGGAAAGCTGGTTAAGATCGCCCCGGCCAGAAACGACGATGATCTTGAGGTAGGGCTGGTGCGGCGACTCGCGCAGTTGCCGGCACAATGCGGAGCCGTCCATGTCGGGCAAATTCAGATCGAGCAGGATCAGATCGTAGTCTTGCTTCTGAAGGATGGCCAGTGCGGTAGCGCCGTCGGCGGCCTCGCTGCACATGAGGTCGGAGGTTTCCAAGGTAGCCCGAGCCAACAGACGCACCGGGGCCTCGTCATCGACGACGAGCACACGCTTGAGGCCCGCGGAGGACGCCGTTGCCGGTTCCGCGTCGGCAACCGGTTCCGCTGGCTGCGCGTCCGGCTCGGTTGCCTCTGCAATCGTCGGCCGGCTGCGCCCGTTCGTGGTGAAGGGGAGCAATTCGTTCATGATGTTCAGCGGGAGGGCCGGCCGTTGGGCTGGATCCAATTGAAGCATGCGGTCGATCAGTGCATCAAGTTCGGCGGGCACCTCCGCACGCAGACTCTTGACGTGCCGCGGTTTACCGCTTTGGATGGACCGCAAGGCTTCGCGCAGGCTGTGTGCCGGCGGGTAGGGAAGCTCGCCGGTCAGCAACCAGAACAGCGTGGCTCCCAGGCCGTAAATATCCGCTCGCCCATCGACCAGCGAGGGATCGCAGCTCTGTTCGGGAGCCATGTAGTCGAGCGTCCCCAGCAGGTTGTGGTGTGATGTCAGGCGGCTGCTAAATTGTCGGACCAAACCGAAATCGGTTACCTTGACCTGGTTCTGGGCGCTGAGCAAGAGATTGGAGGGCTTGACATCGCGATGGATCAGATGGTGATCATGAGCCTCCTGCAAACCACAGGCCGCTTGCCGGATCCATTCACAGGCCTGAGGGATGGCTACCGGGCCGTGGTCCTGCACATATTGCTCCAGATCGCCGCCTGATACGAGCTCCATCGCCAGATAGAGCAGGGTCGGCATTCTGGACCCCGCCACGGGCACTTGCCCGGCGTCGAAGGCCATGACTACGTTGGGATGGTGCAGAGTGGCCAGCACGCGCATCTCGGAACAAAAACGCTCCCACAAGGCTGGCGGACACTCATCGTCCATGGGCAATACTTTGATGGCGACCTGGCGCTTCAGGAGCATGTGCTCCGCGAGGAAAACCACCCCCATGGCCCCCGCTCCCAGACGGTCCAGGACACGGTGATTGCCGAGGATCAGGCCGTGCGTCGTGCCGGCCAGGATGCGATCCAGCTGGTAGGCTGTCAGAAGGCCGGCCTCCACCAAGGCTTGTCCGAGCGATTCCACCTCGGCATACTGGCTCAGCCCATCGCGCATCCGTTCCAGAAACTGGACGACCGAATCGGAGTTCAAGAGCTGTTGTTCGAGGAGGCGATCCAGGAAGTCGCGGGCGGCAGGGGTCAATCCCTTGGCATTGGGATAACTGCCCACTTTGCGGAGATGGCCAGCCGAATGTTTACTTTGCCTGCCCGCAGTCGCGCTAAGAGTTTCGCGCCGGGTATCTCTCTCGTGCCTGGACCGCATCATGATGATTGCATACTCCTCACCGGCGGCCCGACCGATCCTGCGGGATGGTCTGGCGGGACGCATTCCGAGCGGGGCGAGCGTAGAATCTCTACAGGTGGCCTACCGAAGCATAGGTCGAGAGAGACTGGAGAGCAAAGGGATAGGATGTGCGGCGTTTGTCCGTAACATTCAAAGTTGCCGGGAGCAGACATGGTTCCCGCTCGCGGCAGAGCATTCCCCTGTGGAAGAAATACTCTGACGCAAGCGGAAATTCGGGCACACTCATTTCGGTGACGGGGCCGGCGTCGGAGCGGGAATATTCTCAGCAGGTTTGGGAGCCACAGGTGCCGGCTCGGGCCGTAGCGGTGGCAGGGCCGTGGCCAGGGGGGGCGGCGGTCCTTCGTACCCAATCGGCCCCGGATCACAATCGCAAACCCCGTGCGTGTGATGGCAGCCCTCCGTAACCCCCAAAAGGCCGAGGGCCAGCAAAATCGCAAATGGCCGACTCATCGGTTTCCGTACCTTTCCTAAATAGTGCCCCTTTGGGCAGTGTACGCCTGGCCTCTCCCCGGCATCCGATTCCGGGGCGCACCCTGTCGACGAGGCGTGAATCGCGTGCTACGGTTGTTGGTCCGACCCTGGCTTCTACGCCCGTGGTCCATAGCTTGCAGGAAGGAGACTCGCTGGCTCACGCCGCCACCGGGATTGCGGCATCTTTCTTCCGTTTCCCCTTCCCCGCCGCAGGGGACTGCGAGGGTGAAACAGGGATGATACAAAACCGTGGCAGCTCGAGCCGTCTACGGCAAGCTCGGAGCTATCTTCGTCCTGGCAAAGCCGCGAGCTTCATTAAATCCGTGAAGGCGGGAATAACCTGGTCAGCGCGCGGACTGACACGACCCGCACAATTTAAAGGTGAAGGGAGAATAGCACAAGCGATGGATGGCGTCATACTCGCTGCTGGATTGGGTACCCGCTTACGCCCGCACACCCTACAGACTCCAAAACCGCTCCTGCCGGTCCGTGGCCGTCCCCTTCTCGACTGGACCCTCGGAGCCCTGCCCCCCACGGTGGATCGCGTCCTCGTGGTGGTGCACTACCTGGCCGACCAAATCGAAGCGTATCTCCGCCAGCAGAAGCATTTCGATCACTGGCTAACGATTCACCAGACGGTGCCGCGCGGCACCGCCGACGCGCTGCGGTCTTGCCGCGAGCACATCCGTTCGGATCGGTTCCTGGCCATGAACGGCGATGATCTTTATGGGGCGCGGGATCTGGCTGCCTTGGCCGGTTGTCCTGCCGGTGTGCTCGTGCATCCTGTGGATGAGCCACGCCGCTTCGGTATTGCTTTCGTGCGTCCCGATGGCACCCTGGAACGCCTGGTCGAGAAACCCGACCTCGATGGCCGGCAACTGGCGAATACCGGCGCCTATCTCTTTCCTCGCGAGGTCTTCGATACCGAGCCGAAACTTTCGGCACGCGGCGAATACGAGATCACCGATTATGTCAGCGACTTGGCAGCCCGACAGCCGGTCTCGGTTGTCCAAGCCAGTTTTTGGTTGCCCATCGGCACGGTTGATGTGTGGCAACAGGCGCAGACGATGGACCTGGCGAAACATCTCGAGCGCGCTCGTTGACGGAAGACTGGCCAGGAAACACGAATCCAAAGGTGTCTGGAATTCTACAATCAAAGTGCCTCACACCCTTTGGTTCGCGTTTGTTCGCTGCCGACGTTTCCTCGATCAGGACTCGCCAACGAAAGGATTGTGGCGTTTCTCGTATTCGACAGTGGTGACCGGGCCGTGACCGGGGTAGACAACGGTGTCCGGAGGGAGTGCGAACAGCTTCGTGCGAATCCCTTGCAGGAGCAGCGGGCCGTTGCCGTTGGGGAAATCGGAACGGCCGATGCTTTCGCGAAACAACACATCGCCACCAAAGACCAGGCATGGCGAATCTCGATAGACATACACGATGTGGCCGGGCGAGTGCCCCGGAATATCCAGGACCTCCAGACGAATGCCGGCCGCCTCCACCACATCGCCCTCACGGACCAGTTGGTCGGCCCGGGGACTGGTAATCGGGACGCCGAAGGGAGCGCTGAGATTGGCGTTGGGATCGGTGAGCAAGGGCGCTTCGTTGACGCCAATGATCAAGGGCGCGTGAGGGAAAGCCTCCTTGAGGATGGCGTTCCCCCCAATGTGGTCGCCGTGGCCATGCGTGTTCAATATCGCCGCCGCCGTCACTCCCTCATTTTGCAAACAGTCGAGGATCAATTCGGGCTCCAAGCCCGGATCGATAACCAACGCCTCTTTCCGCGGAGGCAGCCAAACCACATACGTGTTTTCCGCGAACGGCATCGATTCGATGGTGCGGATCTCCAAGCGGGCCGGCATGATGATCTCCTTCCCTTCACGTTGGTTCAGCGGGTTGCCGCGAAAGGCGCTGTTGGGCAACGCGGGCCACGTGTTCGCGTAGTAACACAAAGGCTTGGTGCTCGTCGTCGCCGCCGGTCTTATCGATCAGGACCGCCAACTTTCGATACTCCGCCTCAATCTCATCAAGCGGCAGAAAATCGGTGCGCGTTGCCAGAATGGCGGCCTCGACCACAGCATGCTTAGCTCGATTCCAGCCAAAGAAGTCGCGCAACCGTCCCGAGTGAACGACCTCCGCGTCGATCCGTGCTCGGTCTTCGCGGTCATCCAGGGACGTGACACGAAACTCGTAATAGCGGCAGCTATCCCGCAATACGACGCCCCGAACGCACCGTGCGACAAACGTGGCCGGCGGCGGTTTGATCGCTCCGAGCGCAGCCTTCGCCAGCAATAGCGCGTCATCGGTCACGTGCAACACGCCTTCGCCATGCGCCTTCAGATTGCGGTAGGTTTGTGCGGTCCGGAACGGCCGCAGAAGAAACCGTTGCATCGATGGCTCGACCTGTGGCCCCATGGGGGCGATGTTGACGATGCCCTCCGGCGAAACCGTGCTGACAATGCCTTCCAGGATCACCGGAATGCCCTCAACAGACCTTCCGCTTTGTGCCAGGTCTCATCGTATTCCCGAAGGGGCACCGAATCCGCGACGATACCGCCGCCCACGGGAAACTGGATCCAACCGCGGCCCACGGTCAGCGTTCGGATGAGAATGTTGCTGTCCATCGCACCATCGAAACCGATGTAGCCGAGGCTGCCACAGTATGGACCACGCACGGTTGGCTCGAGCTCGGCAATGATTTCCATCGCCCGAATTTTTGGGGCCCCCGTGACTGAACCGCCCGGGAAGGCCGCCCGCAGCAAGTCCACAGGACCCAGCCCCGGCCACAGCCGGCCGCGGACCTCCGACACGAGATGATGAACGAACGGATATGATTCCACCCGGCAAACCGCAGGGACACGCACCGAGCCGTAACGACAAACACGGCCAAGATCGTTGCGGAGTAAATCAACGATCATGATGTTCTCCGCCCGGTCCTTGGCACTTTGCTGAAGCTCCTCGATACGCTCCTGATCCTCGGCTGGAGTGGCTCCGCGCGGCCGCGTGCCCTTGATGGGCCGCGTCTCCACCTCGCCCTGCTCAACGCGGAGAAATCGCTCGGGGGAGGCGCTGGCCAGGGTGAATTCGCCGAGATCGAAGTAACCGGCAAACGGGGCGGGGTTGCACGCGCGCAGCCGAACGTACAACTCCACAGAGGGTTCGTCCGCCGGGTAGAGAAGCCGCTGGGCCAAATTGACCTGAAAGCAATCCCCCGCATGGATGTATGCAAGCACCCGTCCAACCGCGGCCACGTAGCTCTCACGGGAAAACGTACTCCGCAAACCCGGGCAACCGGCGATTGGCCACTGGTCGGCCAGGTCGATTGGCCGTTCTGCCGTCTTGTGCCGGATGGCGGGCGGGGCAGCGCGTAGCCGTTCCAAGATTTCGCGGATTCGCCGCCGGGCACGCCGCTCTCGTCGGCTTGGATCCAGCTCGGGAAAGCCGGTGGAGATTAGCCAGGTCCGATCCGCCGCGTGATCGAAGGCCAGGACCCAGTCGTAAAAGCCAACCGCCAGGTCCGGAACCTGGAATTCGTCCCGGAGGGGTCTGGGCAGACGCTCCAGATGGTGACACAAGTCGTAGCCCCACAGCCCAGCCACACCGCCTTGAAAGGGAGGCAACCCTGGCAGTGGCTCTGTACGATAGCGGTCCAGACATTCTGCCAGCACGGTGAAGGGATTCGCCGGCTCTCGAACCTGGCGTTCGCTCGAAACCGCCGTGCTTGGTCCGCGCGCCTGAAGCCAATCAAAAGGATCAGCGGTAAGGAACGAGTAGCGGCCGAGCGTGGGATGCCGCAGGGCGCTGTCGAGGAAGAGCACGTGCGGCAGGCCCGCCAGGCGCAGCCAGCAATCCTCGGGCTTCGGCGCCGGCCTGAGCTCCTCTACGCAGGGCAAGAAGTCCTGCCGATTCATCCGTCCTGCGCGCACCGTGGGCAGCGCAACTGCTGTCCGATCTCTATGCTGCTGCCCAACCGGAGTCATCACGGGTCACTCGGAAGCCGGATCCTCGGTATTTGCTATTTTACCGCGATGGCTCGGTTCCGCCACGGTCAGAAATCCCCAGCGAAGGGCCTGGTCTTGCACATAGTTTTTGCCCAGTGTCAATGCGGTAACCGCCTTGGCCATCTCGTAGCCCAGGTAAAACGCATGGGACGGATCGATCGCTTGGTGCTCCGCCATTTGCTTGAACAGGGCAAAGGGATCCTGCCCCTGAATGTATTGCGAGCCGTTGATGACGTGGAGCTGGCCGCGTTCCGCAAAGAGACGAAAGTTCCGATCGGTCACGCGGCGAGCCAGCTCTTGTAAGGTCTGGTCGCCGTGTTCGCGGAGCTTGGGGTCGCGAAGCAGGATGAGATCCGGTTCCAGGTGTTTGGGCAGCACATGTTCCCGGCAAGCGTGATACACCAACCGGCGCGCCAGGTCGAGCTCCTGGATCGCACTGCGACACCAGGGGATGACCTCGGTGGTCAAGACACTGCGGATGCCGAGCTCCTGGCAGTAACCCAAGAGAACCACATTGACCCCGGCCGAATCGACGTCGGTCAGCTCCGTCAAGTTGCCGATGCCCATCAATAGTTCCGCCTCGGGATAACGTCGACGGACTTCGAAGTAGCGATCCAGGGAAGCGGCAAAACCGAAGCCGATCGGCTCCAGGACCGGATCAATCCGGAACGGGACACCCCAGCCGTCCAATGTCTCGATCGTGTGGTCGAGCCCCCCCAACGTGGCCGGCTCGTCCGGCAGAGCAACCACTTCGCAGCCCCAATCTCGGGCCGCATGGAGATTCGTACCATTGACGCTGAGCACGAGTTCCGCGCCACTCTTGATGGCCGACTCGATCTCGTGCGGATTGAAACTGTCGATCGACACCCGGAAGCCTTCCTCTCGGAGGGCGCGCACCGCCTGGCCGATGCCAGCCCAGGTCTGCCCCGGATCGCATCCGCAGTCGATGATGTCGGCTCCGGATGCGCCGTATTCCCGGGCACGGGTAAGGGTGGCCTCCAGGGTCAGGCGCGGTACGTGGTTGATCTCCGCCAGGATGGCGATGTCGTGTTTGCCGTAGCTGGAACTCCGGCCATCCGCGTGGCCGAAGAACTCCGGCAGATCTCGCAGATCCTGTGGACCGCGCTCGACGGGAACGCCGGCCTGCTGGGTTAGCACTTCCAGGTCCCCGGTACACAATCCCGGCAGCAAAATGCGCTCGACACCGGGTGGTACGGTTAAATGCGCCGCCACCCACGGGATGGTCGCCAAGGCCGCCACGGTGATGGGCAGAACGGCTAGGCTGTAATCGAACCCGGCACGCGGGGCCAGCTCAGCCAGCGTTCGCCGTAATGCCGGCTCTGCCAATTTTCCGGTCACAAAGAGCAGATGAGGATCGTGCATGGGAAATCCGAAGCAGCCCGGCTAGGGACTCCGAGCGGCAGATGATGGACGGCGAAACGGCATCCGGCCCGTGAGCACGCGGAAGCGCGTGCTGCCTGCGGACGCAAGAGCGATACTCAGGGCCAGCCAACAAACCGTGCCGAGCAAACCGTAGAGAATGGCTTCCCACGTCCGTTCCATCCCCGCCCCGCGCGAATCGAAATCGAGCGTACAAAACGCGAAGGAAAAACCGAGTGCGGACGGAGGAGTGAAGCCGATCTGAAAATCGCGAACCCATTTCACAACCGTTGGTTCGCCGCGCATGGTAATGAACAGAGGGATACAACACATCCACAACAGCCAATGGCCTACGGCTGCACCGACCGTACATAGCAACGTCCAGATGGTCGCCCGCAGCGTTGTCCGACTGACCATGGAGAACCACAGGCCGATGCCGGAGACCATGAAGGCGTAGACAAGCCAGGCCCCAAGGAGTAACGGCACCGCCAGCGGATGAAGGCCACCGGTAAATACCGCCAGGGCATAGATCGTGCCGAGCCATAACCACGCCCAGCGTACGCTCAGGATGTTGCCGACCCATTTGGAGAACAGGATCGTGTTGCTCTCCAGCGGACTGGTTAACAGGGCATCGAGCGTTTGCCGATCGCGTTCATTGCTGATGCTGCTCGACGCTCGTGCCGCCACGGCCAACAGCATGAGACAAGCCACGAGGCTACCGAGCACGCGCACCCAGAGATTCATGGACCGGTGCAGCATATCCCAAGCAGTCTGATACATCCTTCCTGGGAAAACACTGGTAGGTCGCCTCATTTCGTTTAGGAATTCATCGAAGATAAACACCACCGGAATGAAGCTGGCGATTACCAGCACGCTCAGAAGAATACGGCCCAGGGAGTTAAAGTGGAGGCCCGATTCGATGAACACTTCCTTCCACAGCATGGGTCGGTTACCGATCGCCGGGCGGCCCCAGAAGCGGGTTCGCCACGGCATCTTTTGCGCTTTTCCATACGACTGCTTGAGCGCCAAGGCACGCAAGCGCAGCACGGCCCAGCCGGTGCAAATCAGCGCTACGCTGCCGTGGAACAAGGCATAATCGCGCACCACCGCGGGCAGGTTGTCGGCCAAGTTCTTGCCCATGCCCACGGCGATGGAGAGCCGGATGCAAACGGCCACAATATTGCCGATGCTGACGGTGCGGGCAAAATCAGCGATCCCCACGGTGCCGAGCCAGGGAAGAGTCCAGGTCACGGTCGAAGCACCGCTCGGCAGCAGCAGTAACCAGCTCGCCCCGGACAGAATGAGGTACGCTGCGGCTCCCAGGTACGTCAGGGCAATTGCATCGCGGGGACGCTTGGTCACGGCGGAGTTCAAGATGCTGAGGCCAGCCAGACTGAGCAGGGTCATGCCGGTGGCAGCAAACCCCGCCAGAACCAAATTGGGGTCGACGCCTCCGAGGAACTGAAGGAAGCTCAGGATGGGCAGCCCGGCGAGGACCAGGAGCGTGATGTTGGCGATGCGCGAGACGAGTTTGCTCAGAACGATTTCCCGATTGCGCAGATCGGTAGCCAGGAGGAATTCCAGTGTCTTGCGGTCCTTCTCCTCGGCAATGGCGCCGGCCGTGTAGGCGGGAGTCAGCACGACCACGACAAGGAATTGCACGGTCATGAACGTGTAAAAGAAGGTCTCGGCGAAACGGGCTACCTGGTCGGGACGCATTCGCCCCGTGTTGGTATCGAGGTACCAAAGGAGATATACCCAGCCGAGAAGCAACGCCAAAATCACGGCGTACAGGCAGCGGAGCAAATAATATCGGGGCCGGCGGGCGACGCGGACCAGATCATAGAAGAGCATTGGCCCCAGGAGCCGAAGCCAGCCGCGGCGTAGCAGCACCGCCAGGGCAACCAGGAGCAACCCCCACAGGAGGAGTTCTTGGGGAAGGCTCAGCCGACTCCTAAACCAAAGCAGGGCAGCTGCACCGCCCAGGATCGGCACCAGACCGATCCGTTCCTCCCAGGACTCGCGGCTATTCGACCAGGCCACGTTTCGCCTGAGCCAGCCGGCGGTTGCTTCGATGTATGACGACATGGCCCCTCTTCTCAGATGGAACGCCTACGGATACGGCAATTCAGTCTACGCATTCGGGGAGAGACGAGCAACAGCTCGGCATACATGGGGAGAGCCATGCGTCAGGAAAGGGATTCCAAGTCCTCAAGGACCTTCTCCACCGACCGGCTGCGAGGCAGCGACTGCTGCTCGACGATTCGGCCATCACGCAGCCGTAGGAGCCGATCGGCCAGGGCGGCATGGCGAACATTATGCGTCACCATCAGAATCGTCTGACCGCGCTCGTCCACCAAAGTGCGCAGCAGCATCATGACTTGATCGCTGTTCGCCGTATCCAGATTACCCGTCGGTTCGTCGGCGAGGAGCAGCAAAGGGTGGGTCACCAGGGCCCGTGCGATGGCCACACGCTGTTGCTCACCGCCGGAGAGCTGTCCGGGGACATGGTTTTTTCGCATCGACAAATCGACCCACTCCAATGCGGCACGGGCGCGCTGCTGGGCTTCGCGTTCGGCCAAGCCATCGATGAGCAACGGGAGCGCCACGTTTTCGACGGCGCTGAGTGTGTCCAGGAGATTGAACGCCTGGAAAATGAATCCGAGACGCCGCCGCCGGAGTCGAGTGAGCTGGTCATCATCCAGGGATCCCAGTTCGTCCCCGCCGATCCAAATCTTGCCCGCCGTGGGAACATCCAACCCACCGATGAGATGAAGGAGCGTACTCTTTCCCGAGCCGGATGGACCTGTGACGGCCACGAATTCCCCTGGTGCCAACCGCAATTCGATACCCCGGAGCGCCTCGACCTGAGCGAGGCCGGTGCCGAACACTTTCGTCAGACCGCGCACTTCAACCGCGGCCGGGCTCGGGTCACTCACTCGTTACACTCCTTTTTCAAAACCTCTTCGCAGCGATCCAACCACTTCAGAAACGCCTCCAGACGCAGGATGGCCAAGTCCAACAGGAGTAGGGTTTGGACGGACGCCCCTTCTCGCTGGGCCCGGGTCTTGGTTTGGCTGACTTCGTGGAGACGCGCAAAACAGGACTGTCGTTCGACTGCCAAGACCTCGAGCGGGTTGGCATCCGAAAGCCGGCGGGCCAAAATGAGCTTGAGAAACGTTTCGTTGCGGAGGTCCAGATCGAGCCGCGAAGGGCTATCGAGCCAAGCGTGCAGCTCCTTTCGGCCTTCGTCCGTCAGGGCATAGACCTTCTTGTCTGGCCGCTCGGTCTGACTTACGATCTCATGGGCCACCAGACCGTCCCGTCCGAGCCGCTCCAGCGTCGTGTAAACCTGGCCATAGTTCAGCTGGCTCGCCGGCACCAGGTTTTCATCGTAGGCCGTTTTTAGCTCATAGCCGTGCAACGGGCCGTCGGCAAGAAGGCCCAGAAGGGCATGCTTGATGGACATTCG
>Ga0070734_10003346_pt1 | contig 16977 bp, 11 predicted proteins | sample Coa_R1_8_FD_66444 | JGI IMG/M metagenome (GOLD analysis project Ga0070734, IMG submission 66444) | Surface soil microbial communities from Centralia Pennsylvania, which are recovering from an underground coalmine fire - Coalmine... | ecosystem: Environmental > Terrestrial > Soil > Unclassified ... | reverse complement strand
GATCGATCGAGTCAGCCCGGACTATCTGCGTGCCCTCGGGGTCCGGCTCCGAGACGGCCGATGGTTCAGCGAGGACGACCTGGCGGCCGGCCGCGACACGGCCATCGTCAGCGACACGCTGGCGCGCCGCCTTTGGCCTGAGGAAAGCGCCATCGGCAAACGCGTGTGTCTGTACTGCCTGAACGCCAAAGACGCGCAGTGGCGCCGCGTGGTCGGAGTTGTTTCCTCCATCCGTCACGCCTCGTTGAGTCAAGAGGCGCCGCCTCAGGTCTACTACGCCGAGCAGGCTTACGAGCGCGCGCAATTCCTGGTAGTTCGCACCGCGCATCCGACTCCCGAGCTGGCGCAAGCGGTGCGCCTTGCCGTTGCATCCGCCGACCCACGCCAACCCGTGTTCCTGAGCGCCACGATGGCGCGGCTCATCGGCGATTCAATCTCCGATCGCCGTTTCATCATGACCGTTCTCGCCATTACCGGAGTACTCGCGCTCCTGCTTGCGGCCGCCGGCGTCTATGGAGTAATCTCCTACGCCGCTTCGCTTCGCACCCAGGAGATCGGCGTTCGTATGGCGCTCGGCGCGTCGCCGCGCTCGGTTCAGGCTTTGATCTTTCGCCAGGGCATGCTCCCGGCAGCCGCCGGCCTGGCCATCGGCCTAGTTCTCGCGCTGATCTTGATTCGCGTGCTTCGCACCGCGCTCGACGGCCTCGCTTCCATAGATCCCGCGCTCGTTGCGGCTGCGGTTGTGCTGGTCCTCGCAGCGGCTTCGCTAGCTTGCTGGATCCCCGCGCGGCGCGCCACACGTCTCGACCCCATGATCGCTCTCCGCGAGGAATGACCGCGCTTCACGGCAAACTGAAGCCTTGCGGATTTTGGTCCGAAACAAGCATATACGTCACCTGCGCAATTCCCAGGTTCAGACCGCTCGCCGAAAACACCCCAGAGGCCAGGGGCCGGAGATCGCCAGGACCGAAAATGAGAAGCCCTCCCCCACCCGACGGCGGTAGCGCCAGGAGCGCGTAGGGAGGAATCGTGAACGACCCGGCGTTGGCAAGGACTGTACAGTTTGCGGCGGTATAGATGAGGTTCCCTGGATCGGTCGGTGAGCCGATCGCGGCTGACAGAATCAGCGGGATTGGCCCCGTCGCGCCACCGGGATTCCACGCGACATTCATACCCAGCCGGCGCGGCGCGACGACGCCGTTGTCAACACCGGGAGGGGGGCTGGTAAACGTGGGCACGAGAGGGACCGTTAATTGTGTAGTAAAGGCGCCGACGTCGTTGCCGGGGCCTCCCGCGAAGATATAGCTACCAGCGTATTTGGAGCCAATAAGCTCCTGTGTTGGGTCGTTGAAAACCACCCAGTCTCCTGAACTCGTTACGGCGGCGCTTGCGCCCTTCGGGCCCGTAAATGTGAAGTGCGATCCGGCATCGATGGGAACCGGGCTCAACTTACTCAAGAACCTGTCGATGGGGAAGTTGGTTCCGACCGCGAAAATGTCTTGGAACGGAACTACGGTGCATGTGCCGGGCGGCGGCGGGTCGAGGTAGGACACAAGGAAAGGCTGGACCGCTGGCGGGATAGAGGCGCGCACGAACCTGAATCTCGCCCGCTCGGTATGGGTTTCTGAAGTGTCTACCTGGGCAATCCCCAGCGTGGGCGATGGAAGGGACGCCCACTGCTCTATGTTGGCAGCGGCAACCGTGGGATCGGCGGGTGTGCAGGTCCGGCTGCCGTTGGCCACCGGGATTACGGTGCTGTTGCTGACATTGGTCGCGATCTGAACCACCAGCGGCACGGCGCAGCCGGCGGGCACGTTGTTCGGAACCGTGAAGACGATTTGGTCCAACCCGATGCAGCATCCGGATCGGCCTTGATACAGGACCGTCGCCTGCACTCCGCCCACCCATACCGACAGAGGCTCCGGAATGGACTGCCCCAGTGAGCCGGGACCATCGCCTGCCGGCACTGGGCCCAGTCCGGTTGCCCAGAGCGTCAGAGTGTCGCCCGTATTGGCCGAGCCGCAGGCCGTGTTCGGCCCGCCGCAATTCGGGCTTTTGACGGCTGATACCAGGCTGTAATCCGGAAAAGTTGCGATCGCCGGCCCGCTTCCGCTGCTGTCGATGGTAAAGAGCCCGAATCCGAAGCCCACTCCCTGAAAGGAAGTTGGGGCACTGTCCTCGCCGTTGTAAGTAACCGTAATGGTCACTTGAGCGTTCGGATTGCCCGAGTTCCTTCCCCCTGGAGGAGCATTGGAGGGCAGTAGCGCAGCCACCTGGGTTGCCGACGTGTAGTACATCAGGGCGTTCACGGTTGTGGCATTGACGGTTACCTTCACGGACGTGCCACTCAAGCTCGTGGATTGGAAAGCAGCCGGTGCGACAGCGATGCTCGCGGGTCCCAGCCCGCTCCCCGTGACAATGAAGATGCTGCCTGGCGTGATACCGGAACCGGGAAGTCGTGCGTCGGTGTAGCTCGCCGCATTCACCACGCCGGTTATGACCGGCGCGGCCGCCAGACGAGGGATCGGACCCGAGATGAGGATCAGCAGCAGCGCGAGGTGGAAATTGCGAGGTTTCAACCAACAGCCATGGATCGGAATTCTCATTTTTGCCTCCCTCCGAAAAAGTTGAGTATATACGAGGCGCCACCCTCTTTTCCTCCTGAAAGGTCAGGGAAGTCAGGCCTCGTAAGTACTACCGGAGAGTGACCCGCCAGCTATGAATCGAGCGTCGCGCTGGACTACCTTGCCGGGCGCGCGCTTCACTGATGCACCGAGAGCAGCGTGCCCGATGGCGTCGACACGCCGGCGTACGTCGCGTTAATCGTCAGGTCGCCGTTCGGCGCCGTAGCGGGCACTGCCACGTTGAACTGAAATTGCCCGGGCCGCACCAGGCCGGCGAACGAAACCGCGGCGTTGGCGCCCCCAATCTTGATCGAGGGCGGCGGCGATAGGACGCCGCCTTGCGACACGGACCCGGGCGTAACGGCGACCGATGTCGGGCCGAAACCGTTGGCGTAGATCGAAATCGTCTCGCCCGGCTGGGCGGGCGTGAACGTGTAGCCGGGTGCGGAGAAACTCGAAGGCCCCACCAGAGTGCCGTCCTGGTGAATTGCGGCAACATGCTGACCGTCGCTGAACAGAAAAAAAGATGGCGAAGGCGTTTGTGCGAGCGCCGTGAAAGGCGCACTTGATGCGCCATTGTTCGTGAGCACAATCTGCGGCGCCGCGCCCGGAGGCGCATCCGGAAGGGCTTCCGGCGGCGTCAGTATATTGACCTGGGTCGGGCTGATGTAATACACATACGCGCTTATGCCGTTCACCGTAACACTGACGCCGTCGAGCTGTGTGGGCATCTGGGTGCCATTAGCGGTCAGATCCGACTCCTGCCAGACGCGCGCATCGCCGACGCGGGCAAGATTCGAACCTTTAATCTCGACCCAGGTGTTCGCCGAAATCATGAGCGCTTCCCCCTCGGCGTTGGCGACCAGCGTCACTTCGGGTCCAGTAGGCGGATTAACGGGGTAGTACGCGGTCACGAAGAACCTTTGCACCAGGGAACTGGTCGACTGGAACCCATAGTCGAGATTGAAACTCCATTGGAGTTGAGCCGCGCCGTCCGCGGGCGCGTAGCCCGTGCACGGCGATTGGCTGCTGCCCGATTGATCTCGCTGGCAGGCCCAATAGAAAAAAGGCTGGAGATTCTGGAACGGTCCGGAACTCCCGGTCCACAGGAACCTGGTATCTCCGGGCGTCAGGTTCAGGTCATTGAATAGATCCTGAAGTGTTTTTGAAGTCGCAGGCACCTGCCAGGCCGACGAGCCGAGATACTTAGCGTTGTTCATCGCCTGGATCCACTGCGTCGCGGTGTCGAATAGCATGGCGCCGTCGTTAATCTTCGGCACGGTGATCGCACGTCCGGAGTTGTAGGTGATGATTAGATTGCCGGTCAGGCCGAAGGCGTTTGAGGCGGCCAGGTTGGCATCGGCCGCCCAGGTATATCCAGTGTTGCAATCGTACACGGCGCTGCCCGAGGCCGGACCGCTTGTATAAGGCACGACGCCCGCGCCGCCCGGGCCGCAAGGAGGCGGCGTTCCGATAGCGGCTGTCACCATCGGCAGCGTGTAGAAATAAGTGTCATTAATCGTATTCCCGCCCTGGATCCCGTTGGCAAACGAGAACGTCTCCTGGCCGCCGTTGCCGGTTCCACTGGTGCCGCTATTGTTTTGCGCAGCCCAATAATAGGAGGCCTTCAGATTGTGCATCGACCCGACGGTTGCCGCCAGGCCGGGAGCAACGCTTGCTGGGAAGGCGAGCTTGAGCCCGCCGGAATAGAGATTGCCCAGCCCGCTGTCAGTGCATTGGGGACCGAACGACCCTCCATGGGTGCCGATGTCGTCGCACGTTTTATCAACCAGCGCGGCAACCGGAAGCTGCCAGTTGGTGTGACCGAGGTAGCCGGTGCCATTGTTGTAGGCATTGAGGGCGGCGACCCAGCGCAGGGCGGCGTCGTAATCCATCAAGCCGTTGGGCTCGATTCCCGTAACGCCAAGAGCGGCCGGCATCACCGGATCGGCCGCCAGATTGCCGTTGGCCAACCAGCAGACGGACTGATTCGGGTCGTACACGATCGCCGCCCCCGCCACCGGCACCGACCCCAGGATGGATACGGGTTGCGTGCTGGAGCATGGATTGGTTTGCGCCAACACCGGCCCCGCGGCCGCAGCCCAAATCAAAAGACAAGCTGAGCGGCAGAGCGTCACATCTCCACGCATTATATCCCTGCTTCCGCTAACCGCCCGCGCCAATCCGGATATTGAACCTGCCTTCTCTGTTGTTCTGCCCGTCAAAGAACGGGATCGACCTTCCGCCCCAATCCTGCCCTCAAACTGTTAACCTAAGACCTTACAGCACCAACACCCGAATGCCCGCTCGAATGAGCGAAAGCTTCATCCTGCAAACTTACCCGTTTCGGGAGGCGGATCTGGTCGTGAGCTTCTTTACCCGCGATCAGGGCAAGCTCAGGGGGGTGGCACACCGCGCCCGCCGTCCCAAAAGCAACTTCGGTTCGGCGCTCGAACGTCTGTCGCATGCAACCGTGTCTTACTATCAGAAGGAGAATCGCGAACTGGTCAGCCTGAATTCCTGCGAACTGTTGCACTCACAGTTCGCGCTCGCTTCCAGCTATGAATCGAGCGTCGCGCTCGATTACCTGGCCGAGATCACCGAGCAATTGCTTCCTCCGAACGAGACCAATGAGCGTCATTTTCGCCTGCTCATGGCGGTGCTGGAGTATCTGCGCGCCTCGGGCAATGCCTGGACTGCCGCGACTTACTTCGGCCTCTGGTCCGTGCGCCTGGCCGGATTCCTGCCCGAGTTGCGCCTGATCCCGTCATCGGCCGAGATCGCCGACGAAATGTTGGTGACACCCATCCAGCAGCTCGCGCCCCGCGAATGGTCGCGCGAGACGGCATCCGACTTGCGCCGCCAGCTCAACCGTCTGATCGAACAGCATGTGGAGCGCAACTTGCGCACGCCTGTAATTCTCGAAGCCTTATGACAGGACTTTCTTTTCAAGAGACCGTGTTCCGTCTCAAGCAGTATTGGTCCGAACGCGGCTGCATCATTCAGGAGCCTTACGATGTTGAAGTCGGCGCCGGCACCATGGCGCCCGAGACGTTCCTGCGCGTGCTCGGCGCCAAGCCCTACCGTGTGGCTTACGTGCAGCCCAGCCGCCGGCCCGCCGACGGCCGCTATGGCGACAATCCCAACCGCCTTTACAAGCACCAGCAACTTCAGGTGATCCTGAAGCCTTCGCCCGCCGACGTGATCGACCAGTATCTCGGCAGCCTCAAAGCCATCGGCATCGACCTTTCGAAGCACGATATCAAGTTTGAAGAGGACAACTGGGAGGCGCCCACCCTCGGCGCCTGGGGCATCGGCTGGCAGGTGATGCTGGACGGTCTGGAGATCACGCAGTTCACCTATTTCCAGCAATGCGGCGGCTTCGATCTGGACCTGGTTCCCGCTGAGCTGACCTACGGGCTCGAGCGCCTGGTCGCGTTCCTCCAGAACGTCGACAGCGTGTACGACATCCAATGGACGCCGGATATTCGCTACAGCGACGTCCGCTATCTTGAGGAGCGCCAGTTCTCGCGCTACAACTTCGAACTCGCCGACGTCGCCATGCTGTGGCAGCTTTTCGAGCTTCACGAAAAGGAATGCCAGCGCCTCCTCGGGATAAAGGACGTGGTGCTAGCGGCTTACGATCAAGTCCTCAAGTGCTCGCACATATTTAACCTGCTCGATTCCCGCGGCGCCATCAGCGTCACCGAGCGCGTCGGCGTCATCGCCCGCGTCCGCAGACTGGCGCTCGGCGTCGCCAAAGCCTGGATGGCCGAGACCGAGCCCGCTGAAGAAGACAAGGTGGTCGCGTGAGCCTCCCCTTTCTCCTGGAGATCGGAACCGAAGAGATTCCAGATTGGATGATCGTCCCTGCGTTGAATCAGTTGCAGGATATGTTTCAAGCGTTGCTCGATCAACAGGGGATGGGGGGCAAGGTCGCTCAGGCTGAAGCTACGCCACGCCGGCTGGTGCTCAAAGCCGAAGGTTTGATCGAGAAACAGGCCGACACCGACGAACTAGTCTTGGGCCCGCCGAAGTCGGCCGGCCCAGGAGCCGCTGCGGGATTCGCGAAAAAGATGGGCACGACGTCCGACCAGCTTCGCGTCGAATCGACTGCGAAAGGTGAGTACTTCGCCTTTGCAAAACGAAGCCAGGGACAGCCGACTGCGGCGATCCTGGCGCGTGAATTACCGAACCTGATTCTTAAGATTCAGTGGCCGAAGACGATGTACTGGAACGGGAAAGGCACGGAGCGATTCATCCGTCCGATTCGCTGGCTGGTGGCGCTGCTCGGTTCCGACTTGGTTCCCTTCGAAATTGCGGGCGTGCGTTCAGGACGAGAAAGCGTTGGCCATCGCATACTCGGCAAGCCGACTTTTCCACTGACTGTGGAAAATTTCGCCGCGGAACTCGAAGCGAACGGCGTCATTTTGAGCGCGTCGCAACGGCGAAAAAAAATCGAAGGGGAGGTGGACGGGCTGCTCGCCGGGAAGGCTCTCCGCGCCAAACCCGACCCCGATCTGCTCCACACCCTCACCTACATCACCGAGTTCCCGACCGCCATCCTGGGTGGCTTCGATTCGCAATATTTGGATCTGCCGCGGGAGGTCCTGGTCACCGTCATGCGGCACCACCAGAAATACTTGTCCGTCGAGGACGCGCAGGGCAACCTGGCCCCGAACTTCATAGCGGTGATGAACACGGCGGCCGATCCCGACGGCCTGGTCCGCCACGGCAACGAACGGGTGCTGCGCGCCCGGTTCAACGATGCCCGGTTTTTCTGGGAGCACGACAACAAGCGGAAGTTCGAAGACCGGCTCGAAGACCTCAAGAACGTGACGTTTCAGGCCAAGGTGGGTTCGTATTTCGAAAAGACGCAGCGCGTGGTTGCCCTGGTAAAGGAGCTGAACGGCGATCGACACGCCCAGCGAGCTGCTCTTCTGTCGAAATGCGACCTGACCACTGACATGGTGAAAGAGTTCACCGACCTGCAAGGCATCGTCGGCGGTTTGTATGCCAAGGCCCAGGGCGAGCCGGAGGCCATGTGGCGCGCCATCTACGATCAATACAAGCCAACCAGCATGGAAGGCGAGATCCCCTCCACTGTGGAGGGCCGCCTGGTCTCACTGGCCGACAAGTGGGACACGCTTCGTTCCTGTTTTGAAGCCGGACTCGTGCCTACGGGTTCGAAGGATCCCTTCGCGCTGCGCCGCGCCGCCCAAGGCGTGGTCCGCATCGTCGTCGAAGGCCGCGTTCCGTTTGAATTCCCCGGCATGAGTGCCGAGTTGTCCGAGTTCCTGCGCGACCGCGTCGAATATTACTTCCGCGACGTGAAGCAGTTTCCTTATGACGAAGTCCGCGCCTGCATGGCAGCCGGATGGATCGATCTGCTGAGCCTCGAAGCTCGGCTGGAGCGGGTGAAGGCCATCCGTCCGACGCCCGATTTTGAGCCGCTCGCCGCCAGCTTCAAGCGCATCAAGAACATCCTGAAGCAGGCTGGCTATGCGAGCTCGGAGCCGTATCGCGCCAATCTCCTGGAACCGGGACCCGAGCTCGAGTTGCACAACGCCATCCGCGCCGGCGACGGCCAGCCGCTCGAAGCGCGCATCGGCCCGCTGCGCCCCAAGGTCGATCTGTTCTTCGACAAGGTTCTCGTCAACGCGCCCGACCCTGATGTCCGGCGCAACCGGCTCGCCTTGCTGAGCAGTTTGCTCCAAGAATTTTCCACCATCGCTGATTTCTCCGAAATCGTTACAGAAAGGCACACATGAAAAAATACGTATACTCGTTTGGCGGCGGCACAGCCGACGGCGACGGAAAGATGAAAGAAGTCCTCGGCGGAAAGGGCGCCGGCCTGGCCGAGATGAGCCGCGCCGGAATCCCGGTGCCGCCGGGCTTCACCATTTCCACCGAGGTCTGCAATATTTACTTTGAAAACAAGAACAGCGTCCCCAAGGACATCGAAGACCAGATCTCCCAGGCACTCGACAAGCTCGAAAAGCAGACCGGCAAGAAGCTCGGCGACCCCGCCAACCCGCTCCTGCTGAGCGTCCGTTCCGGCGCCAAGTTTTCCATGCCCGGAATGATGAACACGATCCTCAACCTGGGCGTCAACGACGAAACCACGGAGAGCGTCGCCAAGGCCAGCGGCAACCCGCGCTTCGCCTACGATTGCTACCGCCGCTTCATCCAGATGTTCGGCGAAGTGGCGCTCGACATCGACATGCACAAGTTCGACCACATCTTCGACGAGCGCAAGAAGAAGGTCAAGGTCAAGCTCGACACCGACCTGAAGGCCGACGACCTGAAGGCCATCATCGACGAGTACAAAAAGCTGGTCAAGAAAGAATCCGGCAAACCCTTCCCGCAGGATGCCCGCGTGCAGCTCGCCATGTCGCGCGACGCCGTGTTCCGCTCCTGGTGGGGCAAGAACGCGGTCACCTATCGCCGCATGGAGAAGATTCCGGATGATATCGGCACTGCCGCCAATGTGCAGAGCATGGTCTTCGGCAACATGGGTGACGATTGCGGCACCGGCGTCGGTTTCACGCGCGATCCCTCCACCGGCGAAAAGGTTTTCTGGGGCGAGTTCCTGCTCAACGCGCAGGGCGAAGACGTGGTGGCCGGCATCCGCACTCCGCACCCCATCGCCGATCTCCAGTCGCTGATGCCGGAAGCCTACCAGCAGCTCCGCCAGATCACCACCAATCTCGAGAAACATTACCGTGACATGCAGGACTTCGAGTTCACCATCGAACACGGCAAGCTCTACATGCTCCAAACGCGCAACGGTAAGCGTACCGGCGCGGCCGCGCTGCGCGTCGCGGTGGAAATGGAAAAAGAAGGGCTGATCAATAAGAAAGAGGCCGTGCTGCGGGTAGCGCCCTCGCAACTCGATCAGTTGCTGCACCCGCTGTTCGATGCAGCCTCCCTGAGATTGCTGACGAAGATCGCAAACGGCATCGATGCGTCGCCGGGCGCGGCGGTCGGCCGCGCGACCTTCACCGCGGAGGATGCCGTGGAGAAGTCGAAAGCGGGCCCGGTCATCCTGATTCGCAAAGAAACCACGCCGGACGACATTCACGGCATGGAAGTGGCGGAGGGTGTGCTCACCGCGGTCGGAGGGAAGTCGAGCCACGCGGCCGTGGTCGCGCGCGGCATGGGTCTGCCTTGCGTAGTCGGCGCGGGCGCGCTGCACATTGATGAGCACAGGAAGCAGTTCACGGTGAAGGTGGGCGCGAAAGACGTAGTGGTAAAAGAAGGCGACTGGATTTCCTTCGATGGAACCACCGCCGACGTCTATCTCGGCCAGGCCAAGACCAAAGACCCCGACCCGAACTCGCCGCTGTTTGTCGAGTTCATGAAATGGGCCGACGAGTTCCGGGGCAAGTTCGGCGTACGCGCCAACGCCGATATCCCGCGCGACGCGAAAGCCGCACGCGCGTTCGGAGCTGAAGGCATCGGCCTGTGCCGGACCGAGCATATGTTCTTTGCGTCCGATCGCATCGCGCACATGCAGGCCATGATTCTGGCCGAGGATGAGAAGACCCGCAAGAAGGCGCTCGACAAGCTGCTGCCTATGCAGCGCAAGGATTTCGCCGGATTGTTCGAAGCGATGAACGGCTACCCGGTGATCATCCGCACGCTCGATCCGCCGCTCCACGAGTTCCTGCCGAAGCGCGAGAACCTGATGGTCGACCTCGCGCGCCTGCCGCACGCCAAGAGCAAAGAGAAGAAGGAAATGTCGGAGAGCTACGGCATCCCCGTCGGCGAGTTGAAGAAGAGGCTGCCGGTGCTTCTCAAACGCGTCGAGGACCTGCATGAGTTCAACCCCATGCTCGGCTTCCGCGGCTGCCGCCTGGGCATCATCTATCCCGACATCACGGAAATGCAGGCCCGCGCCATCTTCGAAGCCGCCGTACAGGTGGCCAAGAAAGGCGTGAAGGTGATCCCGGAGGTGATGATCCCGCTGGTCGGATTCCAGCGCGAGCTCGCGATGCAAAAGGAGATCGTCGAGCGAGTAGCCAAGGAAGTGCTCGGGAAGGCCGGTATGAAGGATCTACACTACATGATCGGCACCATGATCGAGATCCCGCGCGGCGCCCTGACGGCCGATCAGATCGCCGAGACTGCCGAGTTCTTCAGCTTCGGCACCAACGACCTGACCCAGACCACGCTCGGCATGTCGCGCGACGACTACACGAAGTTCTCAAAGAAATACGAGGAGCTGAAAATCTTCTCGGCTGATCCGTTCCAGACCATCGATCAGCCGGGCGTCGGCAAACTGATCCAGCAAGCCGTCAAGCTGGGCCGCGAGACCAAGCCCAAGCTCGAGATCGGGATCTGCGGCGAACACGGCGGCGATCCGAACTCGGTCGAGTTCTGCTATCGCGTGGGGATGGATTACGTATCGTGCTCGCCGTATCGCGTGCCGATCGCGCGGCTGGCGGCGGCTCAGGCGGCCATCGCCGGCACCGACAAGTCCGAAACGATGCGGACCGCTTAGTTCTGGTCCGGCGGCTTTTCGCCGGGTTTGTACAACGTCGGAGCTTTCTTGGGAGGGGCGTCGCCCGATTTCGAATCGGACTTCGCCCCTTTCTTGTCGTTCTTGCCCGCGTCGCCCATCATGGTGCGCTTGTCCTGCTGCTCTTTCTTGTCGTCGGCGGCAAGATCGGTACTCCGTTTGTGCATGTCTTCTTCCGACAGCTCTTTGCTGTCGGAGGTCGTGTCGATCGCATTCTTCAGCACGAACTCGAAGCGGTCGAGATCGTGCGGATTGGCGTCCTCGATCCTCTGGAGCTTGGCGAGCATGTCGCCCTCGGCGCCGGCGACTATCTTCATCCCGGCCTCGATCGAAACCTTGCGGCGCAGGGCGTCGTCCGCCACCGTATCGATGGCTTCGATCATGCGCGCGTAGTCTTCGAGCGCATCGTGAATGAGCGCAGACCGGCCGGCTTTGTCTTTCGACAGGAACTGTTCCACCAGCGAGAGGCGCTGCCGGGCAAACTTCACGTAAAGCTGAAGCCGCATGTTGGGCTCCTGCGCGTCGCGCACCTGGTCGGCCTCGTCGACGGTGAGAAAGTCGCGATCCTGGGCGAACGCGCCCGCGGCGAGCAAAAGCAGAATCCAAATCCGCATCGGCCTGTCTCCCCTACCTCTTATTCTTGCTCATGATGTCGGAGATCAGCTGGTCGTGAACGTCCGACAGCTTCTTGATGACCGCTTCCACCTGGGGCCGCACCTCAAACCCGACGTCGTCACGAAAATTATTCAGCCGCCGGATCAGCGTCCGCACCCGCAGTTCGGCTCGCTTATAGTATTTGCTCTTGCGGGGCGGTGTGGAAGCATGATCGAGCGCGTCGTAGCAGATATCCACCGATTCGGTGACTTCAGAAAGCGAAGCGCCGAAGCGCTTTTCATCGCCCGCTTGATAGGCCTGCCGCGCATCGTCCACAACATGCTCTGCATAGGTGAGCGCCAGCTCCGATCGTTTCTCCAGGTCCGGCTCGGATTTCAACGCGCCGACATCGGCCATCGCCAACCACAGCACCAGAAGGGTTGTCACTTTTCCAAATCCCGCTTCAGAATCCGCGCGCGCTGCCGGGCCTGAAATTCCTCGTTCGGAAATTCGCCATGAACCAGCGACAGGAAGCGCTCGTACGCATCCAGCGCGTTCTTGCGGTCATGAATCTTATCAAGAACCAGTGCGCGAAGGAAAACGTGGCCGGGCTTCTCGGCATGGAGCGAGGCGACGCGATCGAGGGCTGCGATGGCCTCCGGATAGTTCTCCGCCATCACTTCCACGTTGGCCAGTTCGCCCCAGGCCTCCGGCGCATCGGGCTTGAGTTTCGCGGCTTTCAGAAATTCGCCGGCGGCCTCGGGAAACTTGCGCTGATCACGGACAATGCGGCCGCGCAACATGCGAATGTCGAAGTCGTTCGGATCGGCGGCGAGCATCTGGTCCACCACGGGGAGCGCTTTATCCGCCTGGTTGTTCTTCAGATACCCGGTAGCGAGCGCGGCGCGATTGGCCGTGGTCGGCGACTTTGCGACGGCCGCCTCAAAATGCGGGATGGCGTCGGCCGGTTTGCCGGCATCGAGCAACAGCGCTCCCAGGCGCTCCTGGGCGGCGGGGTCGTCGGGGAACTGTTCATAAATCGCGATGGCCTGCTCGGGCTGCGATTTCTCGGAAAGCGTAGCGAGTTCCAGCAGATCAGGCCGGAACGCCGGGTTCAGGTCCGCGGCCTTCTGGAAATGGGGTGCCGCGTCTGCAAGTTTGTCCTGCTTGGCCAGGGCGTGTGCGAGCCCCAGTTCTGCGTCCGCGGATTTCGCGTCAATCGCCAGCGCGGCGCGATAGGCCTGCTCGGCCTTGGCGAATTCGGACGCGACCAGCAGCGCCGCGCCCAGATAATAGTTCGGGCGGAACTCCTGCGGCTTCTCGGCGACTGCGTTGGTAAGATAGGGCACCGCATCCGCGCCGCGATGCAGCCGCAGCAGCGAAATCGAGAGGTTCAGGTTCGCCTGATAGAGATCCGGCTTTAGCTCGAGCGCCCGCTGGTATTCGGGAACGGCGTCGGCATCCTTGCCCACGAGGCTGTGGGTAAGCGCCAGATTGAAGTAGAGGCTGTAATCTTTCGGGTCGGCGGCGATGCCTTTGGAGAAACTCGCGACCGCGTCGTCATAGCGCTTCTCGTCGAGCGCCTTCATCCCGAGCTCCTCGAAATTGGTTTGGAACGCGAGGATGACGGCGAGCGCGGCGGTAGGCCACATACGACTTCATTTTCGCGCAGATCGAGGCCGCCAGCGCAGAACGAGCATTGCCCCGCTCAAAAACGGATCCCCAGCAGGAAGCCCGCTTCGTTCTTGCGAAATGAACCGTCGGAAGTGCCCCATCGCGTGTAGCGGACTTCCGGTGTGAGAGCAAATCGACCAGCTCGCACCTGGATGCCAGCCGCGAACGTCGCACCTACGGCGAGATCGGCGCGGAAGCTGTTCTGGAAGCTCGACGCGTGCAAAGCCCCGCTGGAGTCGGCCGTCAGTTGGCTGACCGACTGATGCTCACCCGCGGTACGGAAGGACCAGCCGGTTCCGAGGAAGGGCTGCCAGCCGGATTCGCGCCTTCGGAAATAGTATTTCCCGAGGACGGGAAATTCCCAGGAATTCGCGCGTTGCCGGACCGTGAAATAGGCCAACAGCGAAGGGCCGTTCAGCCCGGCGCCGATGAAACTAAATTGCGACGTGCTTCCGAGCCGCTGGTAGAGTGCATCTGCTTCGATTGCGAAACCGCCCGGCACGCGCAGTTCGACCGATGGGCCAACGATGTAAGGCCGCGATTCGTCCGGCTTCGTCGTGGTTTGATCGAAGAACGGGACGCCGCCGAGAGCACCTATGGATAGAAGCTGCGCAGAGGCCGGACAGGTGGTCATGATGATGGCGAAACACAACAGGAAATATTTTTTCATGCGGCGACGGAGATGCACGCTTCGCGCCATCGCGCGACGATCGGGATTTGTTGCACTTCGCCCGGCGAGGGCGTGACAGGGACGCACTCGTGTGAATGGACACTCGCGGGGCGCGGAAGAAACGAAGTGTTTCTATGGGAGTTTTAGCGCGCGCCTATTTTCCTGACACCAGCCGCGCGATCACGAACGCGGCCGCGGCAGCGAGTCCGCCGATCAGCACCGTGCGCATGGCGCTCGAAAGGCGCGGCATGCCGGTGTAGTGGCCCTTGATGCCACCGAATACCGCCAGCGCGACCAGTGTCGCGGCCACCGAAGCGACCAGCGCCGACTCAAGACTCGATGCCAGCATGTAGGGCGCCAGGGGAACCAGGCCGCCGGCGATGTACGCGCCCGCGATGGTGAGAGCGCTGCGATGCGCGCGGCCGGGATCCGGCTCTTCGAGCCCGAGCTCGAAACGCATCATGAAGTCGATCCACTGCTTGGGCCGCAGGCGCAGCGTATTCACGATCGGCACGGCCTCTTCGTGCGTAAGCCCGTAGGTCTCAAAGACCTCGAGCACCTCCTGCGCCTCCTGGTCGGGAATCTCCTCAACCTCGCGCTGCTCGCGCCGCAGCTCACTGGCGTAATGGTCGGCGTCATTCTTCGCGGCCAGGTATCCACCGAGGCCCATGGCGATCGACCCGGCGGCGATCTCAGCGAGTCCTGCTACCACGATGATGCGGGGAGTGGTGTCGGCGCCCGACAGCCCGGCCGCCAGCGCGAAGGGAACGGTGAGCCCGTCCGCCATCCCGATTACGACGTCGCGAACGAACTCCGAAGCGGTGAAATGTTTTTCAACGTGCGGCGTTAGCGGCATATTCCTTCAAGTATCTCCCAGTGTAGGAATTGCGCACTGCCGCGATTTGTTCGGGCGTACCTTCGGCCACAATCCGGCCGCCGCGGTCCCCGCCCTCGGGCCCGAGGTCGATCACCCAATCGGCGCTCCGGATCACATCCAGGTTGTGCTCGATGATCAGGATGCTGCCGCCGTTATCGATCAGCCGCCCGAAAGCCGCCAGCAGCTTCGAAATATCGTCGAAATGCAGGCCGGTGGTGGGCTCGTCGAAAATAAAAAGCGCGCCGGAGCAGGTGGCTTGGCAGAGATGCGCGGCAAGTTTGACGCGCTGCGCCTCGCCGCCGCTCAAAGTGGTGGCCGACTGGCCCAGCCGCAAATATCCCAGCCCGACGTCGGCCAGAACCCGGAGCCGATTCACCAGCCGCGTGGACTCGTGAAAGAACGAGAGCGCCTCCTTTACAGTGAGCTGCAGCACTTCGTGGATATTGAGGCCCTTGTAGCGGATATCCAGGATGGCGCTCTTGAAGCGCGTACCCTTGCACTCCTCACACACCAGCTCGACGTCGGCCAGAAATTGCATCTCCACGGTGACGGTGCCGTCGCCCTGGCAATTCTCGCAGCGTCCGCCGGGGATGTTGAAGGAGAAATGACCGCCGTTGTAGCCGCGCTTCCTGGCATCGGGCGTCGAAGCGAAAATCTCACGGATGATATCGAACGCTTTGATGTAGGTGACCGGATTTGAGCGGGGAGTGCGGCCGATCGGCGATTGATCCACCAGAATCACTTCGCGCAGCAGCTCGGATTTCTCGACGCGCCGGCAGGTAATCTTCTCCGATTTCTCCGCAAACTCGGGAGCCGCGAAGCCCTCCTGGGCGGGCGCCCTGAGGCGCTGCTGCAAGGACTGGTAGATCACATCGTGCACCAGCGTCGACTTGCCCGAGCCCGATACGCCCGTGATCGCGACCATCATGTGGAGCGGGATCGCGACGTCGATACCCTTCAGGTTGTGAGCGCGCGCCCCCAGGAATGTGATGGTCTTGCGCGGATCCCGCTCGCGCCGCGCCGTGACATGCGATGCCGTGAGATCGCCGCGCAGATAGCGGGAGGTCAGCGATCCGTTCTTGTCCGCGAGAATCTTGCGATACGATCCTTCGAACACCAGCCGTCCGCCCAATTCGCCCGCGCCCGGCCCGAGATCGACGATATGATCGGCTGCGCGCATGACGTCGGGGTCATGCTCCACGACGACGATGGTGTTGCCCAGGTCGCGCAGCTCTTCCAGGATGGTGATCAAGCGGCCGGTATCACGGCTGTGCAGGCCGATGGACGGTTCGTCGAGCACGTAGCAAGCGCCCACCAGCCGCGAGCCCAGGCAGGTGGCCAGCTGGATCCGCTGCGCCTCGCCGCCGGACAACGTGGACGCCAGGCGATCGAGCGTCAAATATTCCAAGCCAACGTCGTTCAGAAATTTCAGGCGCTGCCGGATCTCGACGAGGATCTTGTCGGCGATGGCGGATTCTTCCGGGGCCAGGCTCAGATTCTCGAAGAATTTCCAGGCTTGCTCGATGTTGAGCCTGGCCACCTCGGCGATGGTGCGGCCGCCGATCCGAATATTCAGCGCTTCCTTGCGCAGGCGCGAGCCATGGCAATCCGGACACTCGGCGTAGCCACGATACCGGCTCAGGAAAACCCGGACGTGGACTTTGTACTTTTTGGCCTCCACCTCGCGGAAAAAGGCCTGCACGTTCTCGTGAACCAGGACCTTTTCGGCTTCATGGAGATCGCCGAAAGGGACGTTCCAGCGCACCTTGCCGCGCGATGTTTTCTTGAAATCCGTCGCGAACCAGCGGTGCTGATCTTTGGTCCAGGGCTCGACTGCGCCTTGGTCCAACGAGAGACACGGATCGGGGATCACCAGGTCCATGTCGTAATCGATGGTGTTGCCGAAGCCCTGGCAGCGCGGGCAGGCGCCCATGGGATTGTTGAAGCTGAAGAGCGCGGGTTCGGGCGTGGTGAGCTCGATGTTGCACTGCTTGCAGGCGAATTTCTCGCTGAA
>Ga0070734_10003345_pt1 | contig 16980 bp, 12 predicted proteins | sample Coa_R1_8_FD_66444 | JGI IMG/M metagenome (GOLD analysis project Ga0070734, IMG submission 66444) | Surface soil microbial communities from Centralia Pennsylvania, which are recovering from an underground coalmine fire - Coalmine... | ecosystem: Environmental > Terrestrial > Soil > Unclassified ... | reverse complement strand
GGCGACTGCTCCTTCACGCTGACCGGTTTCGATTTCATCACCATGGTGCACCGCAAACTCCCGTTTGTGGGCGTCATTGGCAACAACTCCTCCTGGAACCAGATTCGCTTCGGGCAGGAGCGCAAGTACCCCGGCCGCGGCGATATCGGCAATGTCGTAGGCGATGTGCGCTTCGATCATCTCGCGGAAGCGATGGGCGGCTTCGGCATCCGCGTGACCAAGCCGGAAGACATCCGGCCCGCGCTCGAGAAGGCTCGCGATTCGGGCAAGCCCGCGCTAGTGGACGTCGTGATTAATCGCGATGTGTATTCGTCGGGGACCTCGAATCAGACCATGTACAAGTAGACGCGGACCATCGCGGACGACAAAAACCGATCGTCCGCGCCACGTTGGTCCATGAGGCAGCCGTGGAACAGACCATCGGTGTTTGTGGTTTGCATCACCTGCAAATTAAGGAGAAGGCAGATAGATGGAAGCACTCAAGGGAATTCGCATTCTCGACATGACGCACGTTCAGGCGGGGCCGACGTCCTCGCAACTGCTGGCGTGGATGGGGGCGGACGTGATTAAGTTGGAATCGCCCGTCGGCGATGCCACGCGTGGCCAGCTTCGAGACGTGCCGAATGCGGACAGCCTGTATTTCACGATGTTGAATTGCAACAAGCGGTCGATCACGGTCAACATGAAGTCGCCGGACGGCAAGGCTGTCTTCGTCGACCTGCTAAAGAAATCCGACATCCTTATGGAGAATTTTGGTCCTGGGGTTCTCGACCGGCTGGGATTCCCTTGGGAGAAGGTGCACGAGATAAACCCGCGCGTGATCATGGGGTCAATTAAAGGCTTCGGCTCGTCGGGTCCGTATGCGGACTTCAAGGCCTATGAAAATGTGGCGCAGGCGATGGGCGGTGCGATGAGCACCACAGGCTCCATTGATGGCCCGCCGTATGTGACTGGCGCGCAGATTGGAGATTCGGGCACCGGTTTGCATCTCGCGATTGGGTTGTTGGCGGCTCTGCATCACCGGGAGCGCACCGGTCAGGGGCAGTACGTGGAAGTTGCGATGATGGACGGGGTAATGAATCTTTGCCGCGTGAAGTGGCGCGATCATCAGCGCTTGACGCGGCAGGAGCTGGCGGAGTATTCGGTGCCGACCGCTGGTTTGACCACCACGCCTCGCGCAGGCAACGATTCGGGCGGAGGGCAGCTCGGCAATGCCATCAAGTGCAAGCCAGGCGGGCCGAATGACTACATGTATGTGGTGGTGCAGGAAGCGGTTTGGGACGGCCTGGCCAAGAGAGTCGGCCCGGAGATCGGCCATCCGGAACTGGCGACCGATCCACGCTTCGCCAAAATAGGCGACCGGCGGAAGAATCAGAACGAGATGTGGGGCATGCTGGAGCAGTTCGCCTCCAAGTACACCAAACGCGAGTTCATGGTGGTGCTGAACGAACTGGATGTGCCCTGCGGCCCGATTATGTCGACCGAGGATCTTGCCAACGATGAACATGTGCGCGGGCGCGAGATGTATGTCGAGCTCGACCATCCGCAGCGCGGCAAGTGGTTCAACGTCGGTATGCCGATTAAGCTTTCAGCGTCGCCCGCGAAGATCGAGCGGTCGCCAACTTTGGGCGAGCACACCGATGAAATCTTGAAAGACGTGCTCGGTTGGAGCGATGCCGAGGTCGCGGCTAAGAAAGCGGCGGGCGCGTTTTCACTGCCACCGAAGTCCAAATAACGGGCATTAAGTAACGAAAAATGAAAATCGCGATCATTGGGCAGCAGGATTTTGGGAAGGCTGTGCTCGAGGCGTTTCTTGCGCGCGGCGATGAGGCTACGGCCGTGTTCTGCGCGCCGGAGAAGGAGGGCGCCCGGCCGGATGCATTGCGTCTGGCCGCGCAGCAGAAGGGGTTGAAGGTCTATCAGTTCAAGTCTCTTCGCGATCCCGAGGCATGGAAGGCCATGGAGGACGCCGGCGCCGATATCGGCATCATGGCGTTTGTTTTGCAGTTTGCGCCGCACGATTTCGTGACCATCCCGCGGCATGGGACGATTCAGTATCATCCCTCTTTGCTGCCGAAGTATCGCGGGCCGAGTTCGATCAATTGGCCGATCATCAAGGGCGAGACGGAGACGGGGCTGACGATTTTCCGGCCTTCGGATGGGTTAGATGAGGGCTCGGTCGTGCTGCAAAAGAAGACGCCCATTGGTCCTGACGATACCTTGGGCACCGTGTATTTCGACCGGCTGTTTCCGATGGGCGTGCAGGCCATGCTGGAGGCGGCCGACCTGGTGCTTTCGGGCAAATACAAAGAGATCGACCAGGATGAGTCGAAGGCCAGTTACGAGGGCTGGTGCCGGGCGGCCGAAGCTAAGATCGACTGGGCCAAGCCGATCGATCACGTCTATAACCTGATTCGAGGGTGCAATCCTGCGCCGGGAGCGTGGACCACGTTTGGCGGAAAAAAGCTCCAGATTTTCGATGCGCGCAAGGTGGTGTTTCGCCGGTTCGCTGAAGTTCCCGGAAAGATCGGCGAGGTTACGGACGTTAGCGGACAGAGTTTCAAGGTGGTGGCTCAGGGCGGTATGATCGAGGTTCTCAAGGCGAAGTTTGAGGACGGGAAGAAGCTGGGCGCCGGCGAGTTGGCTCAGGCGGGCGGCATCGCCGCGGGCAGCGTGTTCGGGAGTTGAGAAATCCTGGCCCGCATCTCTAGGGCTGCAATCGCGTCCCTGGCAGACTCATACGGTCCGTGAGTCTTGCCTTTCTTCAAATCATCGAGCGTTCCGCCAGATGGCAGTCGGGAATCATGATCTGACACTTGGTTTTCACTGTGACGAGTTGCATGCGGCTATCCGCAATTCCAACCGTGTCAGCTCGCTTGGCACGTGGCGCAAGACGCCCATCTTGCGCGCCGATGCCGATCGGCGCTGGGCGGAGTTGACCAACCCGCCGCCAGTTGGCAACGGGCCCTACTAGCTCAAAGATTGCTGGACGCTCAGGGCTTGCGCGACGGTCTTTTGTGGGAGCGGCATTTTACGAACGTACAGCGCCATCAGGGCTGACAGCAGTGCCAGCGCGGCGCTTCCGTAAAACGCATAGTTCCAGGAGCCGGTCTTCTCGAACAGAGTCGCGGCGACGCCGCTGCCCAGAAGCGATGCGAAGCCTTTGGCGCTGTACAGGAAGCTGTAATTGTGCGCCGAGTTCTTGGTGCCGTACAAATCCGCCAGGACGGCGGGGAATAAGACGTACAGTTCGCCCCAGGTGAGGAACACCAGCACCATCAACACCACGAAAATGGTATCGCCGGTTCGTCCGAGCGTGGTGGCGGCAAGCAGGAAAATTGCCTGGAGCAGGAATGCGGTGAACATCGTCCATTCGCGGCCCAGATAATCGGAGACCGAGCCCCACAGGAAGCGGCTGGAGCCGTTGGCGAGCGGCGTCAGGACCAGTGCAACCGTCAAAGCGGCGTCCGCGACCTTGAAGTTGGTCGCTACCGGTTTGAGTTGCGACGTGACCATCAGCCCGCCGATCCCTATCGACAGCATCGCGAGAAACAGGAAATAAAACTGCGGCGTGCGCAGCATTTCGGTGTAAGTGAAGTCGAGATTGTGACTCCGCACCTTCGGCTTCGGAGCTGGCGCAGCGACTTTGTAGTCAGCGGGCGGATTCACCATCACCAACCCCCCCAGCAAAATCAGTGCGCCGTGGGAGATGCCAGTCCACAAGAACGTATCGGAATAGCCGATGCTGCGAATCAGGTGGTCAAACAATGGATTGAAGGCGGCCGCGCCCATTCCGTAACCCGCGGTGATGATGCCCGAAGCGGTGCCGCGCCGGTCTGGGAACCATTTCACTGCCGTCGCGACTCCGCAGGCATACACGCACGCGACGCCAACGCCCGCGATGCCGTAGAGAACGTAAAACGAGGTCAGGCTGTCGACATGCCCCAGCGATCCCCAACCGACGGCGCAAAGCACTCCGGAGATGGCCATCAGCATTCGGGGACCGGTCTTGTCGATGAAGGATGCGAAGAATGGCATGGTCCAGGTTCCGGCGGCGATAAAGAGGCTAAAGCCCCACGACACATCGGAAAGCCGCCAGTGCTGTTGGGCGTGCGCCTTCACCATGGGCTGGGCAAACAACGTCCAGGCGTACTGAAGGTTGCCTATCATCACCATGCCGACGAAGGCGGACCACAAGCGGACCCATCGATTCATCTGTGACTCCCACGGGAGATCATATCAAAGAGGCCTGTCCTTACGAACCGGTGAGTTCAGCTTCCGCAGGCCGCGCGGTCACGATTTTTACGCGTGCGATGCGGTTGCGTTCCATGGCTTGCACAATAAAGGTGCGTGAGCCGTAGGTTACCGAATCGCCGGGCGTGGGAATGTAGCCGAAGCGAAATAGCAGGAACCCAGCGAGTGTTTCGAAGCCGGCGTCGCCAGGCAATTCCACGCCGTATTCGGACGCCAGTTCGCGAATGGTGGTGCTCCCATCGACTTCAACCACCGGCGCCCCGGCGACCGGGACGGGACGGCGAACGTCATGCTCGTCGTTGATCGGTCCGAAGACCTGTTCGAGCACGTCTTCGAGTGTCACCAAACCGGTGAAGGTTCCGAACTCATCGACCACCATCGCCATATGGGCATGGTGGGTTCGAAATTCATCCACGATTTGATTGAGAGGTTTTGTTTCGGGCACGACCAGGGGCTGGCGGAGATAGCGGCGCAGGCGGAAGGGCAGAGCAGGCAGGCGGCGGTCGGCGGCGATTTTACGCTCCTGCCAGGCTCGCATCAGGTCCTTGTAATGCACCGTTCCGACGATGTGTTCGGGTTGCTCTTCGTAAACGGGCAGCCGGGAGAACTGATGTTCCAAAAGGATCCGGAGAATTTCATCCAGCGTCGCATCCACGGAGACGGAGACGATGTCGATGCGCGGCGTCATGATCTCGCGAGCGTTGACGTTTTGCAAATCGAGCAGCTTGTGGATCGCGACTTCTTCGAATCCTTCGAGATGCCCTTCCTTGCGGCTCGATTCGACGATGACTTTGAGTTCTTCGGGTGAGTGGGCGCCGTGTACACTTCCCTCCAGTCCCATGGCGCGAGAGACGCCCACGGCGGAGCGCTCGACTACGTAGACGAATGGAATCGCGATGCGATAAACCACCAACAAGACCGGCGCGACCAGCAGCGCGAGCCGGTCGGCTTTTTCAATCGCGAGATTCTTAGGAACGACTTCACCGACGACCACATGCACGTAGCTCATCGCGAGGAAGCCCAGGGCGAAGCTTAAGCCATGCAAAAAAGTGGCCGTGCCTGCACTGGGTAACCAGTGCGTGATGGGTGTGAACATCTTCAAGAACACCTGATACAACGTGTCTTCGCCGGCCCAGCCCAGGCCCAGACTCGCGAGGGTCACGCCGACTTGCGTCAGGCTTAACAGACGCTCGGGGTTCGCCAAAAGCTCGAGGGCAGCGCGAGCCGGGGCGCTGCCGTGCTTGGCGAATTCCTTCAATCGCGAACGCCGCACCGAAACAAGCGCGACCTCCGCGGCGGCAAAGAATGCGTTCAGTGCGACGATGCAGGCAAGAAGAATGAACCGAAGCGACATGAGCGTTGTTACAATGCAGGAGGTGCTCTTCCACACTCCGCTGCTCAGGGCAGTCAATCTGAGCATAGCTGTTTTGCTGGGAGCGCTTGTGGGCGCGGCATACTGGTTCGGCTGGCGCTCGCTCCCACGGACCTCGGGATCGATCACGGCTCCGATTACCGGGCCCGCCACTATCACACGCGACGCGCGCGGAGTTCCTCACATCGCCGCTGCCTCCTGGGAAGATGCGCTGTTCCTGCAAGGCTACGCCACGGCGCAGGATCGCATGTGGCAGATGGATGCCTTGCGGCGGCTCGCGGGCGGGGAACTGGCGGAGGTCGTGGGAAAGACAGCGCTCGAATCCGACCGCGATGCGCGGCGCTGGCGTCTGACGCGGATCGCCGAGGCGGAGGAACGCGTACTGACTCCGGAGAGCCGTGCGATTCTGGCCGCGTACGCTCGCGGCGTTAACTTTTTTCTGGAGACGGAGCGCGGGCATCTGCCTCCGGAGTTCACCTTGCTGAATTACGATCCGCGGCCGTGGAGCGTTCGCGATTCGCTGCTGGTCGCGCTAGAGATGTTTCAGACGCTGAGTTCTTCGTGGCGCGAGGATGTGAACAAGCTCCATATGCTTCAGAGCGGCGACGCCGCCAAGGTGAATTTTCTTTATCCGCAACGAACCGGCGGCGAGATCCAGCCGGGTTCGAACGCATGGGTGATTTCGGGCGCGCACTCCGCCGACGGCAAACCGATTTTGGCGAACGATCCGCATCTCGAATGGAGCGTTCCCGGCGCCTGGCATCTGGTCCATCTGAAGGCTCCTGGTTTGGATGTGACGGGAGCGGCTTTGCCTGGGGTGCCTACCGTGATCATCGGTCACAATCGGCGCATCGCATGGGGAGTGACCAATCTTCAGTTCGACGTTCAGGATTTGTATTTGGAGCACATCGATCTGCGGACCGGGCAGTTTCTTTTCCAAGGGCAGACGCAGCAAGCTCGATTAGAGCGCGACGTGATTGAGGTGAAAGGCGAGCGCCCGGTGGAGATCGCCACCTGGGTCACGCGGCATGGGCCTATTTTCTTTAGCGAAGCCAATCGGAACTACGCGATGCGCTGGATGCCAGCCGAGGAAAGTACTTTCGATTTTCCTTTTCTGGACTTGAATCGGGCTGCGAATTGGGATGACTTCAATGCCGCCTTGGCGCGTTTTGCCGGGCCCGCGCAGAACTTTGTCTATGCGGATGCCGATTCGAATATCGGCTATCACGCCACCGGCCATCTCCCCGTTCGGCGGAACTGCGTGGGCGATGTTCCCGTGGATGGGGCGAGTGGGGAGTGTGAATGGGACGGCGTGATTCCTTACGATCAGTTGCCGCATGTTTTCAACCCGCCTTCGGGAGTGATCGTTACCGCGAATCAGAATCCGTTTCCGGCGGACTATGCGTGGCCGGTGAATGGGCGATTTTCCGCGCGGTATCGGGCGCAGGAAATTCGGGCCCGGATCGAGTCACGCGCGCAGTGGGCTCCCGGTGAAATGTTGGCGGTGCAGAAGGACGTGTATTCTGCATTGTCGGATTTTCTCGCGAAACAGGTGGTCGCGGCTTGGGACAAGCATCCTGGCACGAACTCCCGAGTCGCCGAGGCGGTTTCTGTTCTGCGGCAATGGAACGGCCAAATGGAGAAGCAGACGGCGGCTCCTTTGATCGAGCGGCTTACCTATAACGAACTGCGCAAGGCTTTAGCGGAACGCGCTGCGCCCCGATTGGCCACCGCGGCGCAGGGCTATGAGACGGCGTTCCTGGCGCCGGAGATCGTCGAGCGGGTGCTGAGGGAGCGTCCGGCGGATTGGTTTCCAGACTATGACGCTTTGCTGGTGAACTGTTTGACGGCTGCGGTAATTGAGGGTCAGAAAAGCCAGGGGTCGCGGGTTTCGCGCTGGGACTACGGACAGTACATGACTCTGAAGGTGGACAATCCGGTGATAGGGCAGTTGCCGGTGATTGGGAAGTATTTTGATATAGGTCCGGTTCCGATGAGCGGGTCGGCGAATACGATCAAGCAGACGTCGCGGACTTTGGGGCCTTCCTTACGGATGATCGTGGATTTTGGCGATTTTGAGCGGTCTTTGGCGAATATCACGGTGGGCGAGTCGGGGCATGTTTTGTCGCGGCACTACCGGGATCAGTGGAGTGCTTATTATGGGGGCACAAGTTTTCCGATGCAGTTCGATCGCGTGGACGCGTCTTCAGTGTTAAACGTTCAGCCCAAGTGAAAACGTGTGGGGCGGACCATCGGTTTTCAGTGGTCTGCATTCTCGCTCAGGGCAGACCGACAAACCCCGATCGTCTGCCCCACGCTCAGTTGTCTGCTTTCTTTCATATCCCTAGCCAACGTACCCGAGTGGAACATTCAGGCGCGCCGGCTGGACAGCCGTCGTTGGAAGCTGACAGCTCGCTCCACGTCAGTGGTCTGCCATCAGCTCGAAGCGGCCGTCGGCGTACAAACGGTAGCGGCGGCCTCTCCAGATGATGGTGTTTCCAAAGAAGCCGGCGAGCCAGAAGCAGAAACCGGCCAGGTCTTCTAACGGTAGAAGAGGCCAGGCCAGGCGAGCATCCAGGACGCAGGACATCGCATAGGCGGCTGCGGCTCTTATGGCTACCGCGACTGGTATCGCTGGCCACCAGGCTGGATTCGTCACGCAGACCAGCAGTGCTAACGGGAACGGCATGGTGAAAATCTGCCCCAGGTAGCCCAGCGGGCGCGAACGCCGAGTGCTCCTGGTCCAGCGAAGCCGGTGTTCTGCGTTTTCTCGAAAATCCGAACTGCCGATGTGATGTTCGATGACGTAAGAGGACAGAATTACTCCGTGCCCTGCTTCGGCGGCGAGTTTCCCGAGCACGAAGTCCTCGGCGAGATAGCTCTTTAATCCGTCGAAGCCTCCGATGGAATGAAGCGCCTGGCGGCGTGCCACAATGGTCGGGCCTACCGCGAATTGCACTCCTTCAAGCATGCGCGCTACCAGCATCCCGGCGAGGAAATCGGTGTTCATTCCGACGGCCTCCAGGCGCGACCAGAAACTTGCGCCGGGCACGGCGCGGTAGGGACAGGTGGCGACCCCCAGCTTCGGATCTTGAAACTCCGCCGCGACTTTGCGGAGAAGGCTTGAAGTGACGCGCACGTCGCTATCGCTCATGACGACCAGATCGTTCGCGGCTTCGCGAAGCATGCGGTCCAGACTGTACACTTTGGCGTTGGGATACGGCGGCTCGCCCGTGATGAAAATCCGGCAAGGCACGCGCGAATATTGCTTACGCAGCTTCTCGACTACAGCCACCGCCGGATCGTCTTCCTTGCGGGCGGCGAAGAGAATCTCGAACTCCGGATAGTCCTGCTCGAAATAGGTTCGAAGATTGGCCTCCAGATCGAGATCCAAACCCGCGAGCGGTTTCAGGATACTGATGGGCTCCGGTGAGACGAGTGCGGGCGGACGCACCGTGAGGTATCGCCACGCGGCGACGATCGCCAGCACCGAGTACACCAGCGACCCCGTTAGTAACGCCGCCGCAACAATTGACACCACCGTCACAGTACTTTTTAGAATAGCGTCCACCGGGCTTTCGGGTTACCCTAAAAACCTATGTCCCTTCTGGAAGTGATCGTCCTCGGCATTATCCAGGGCCTCACCGAGTTTCTGCCCATCAGCAGCACCGCGCATCTCGTATTGATTCCGCAGTTCTTGAACTGGCCCGATCCGGGTCTATCCTTCGACATCGCGTTGCACGCCGGCACTCTGATCGCCGTGCTGATTTACTTCTTTCGGGACTGGCTGCAGATCATTGCGCAAGGGCTGGGTGGGAATTTCGGGACGGATCCGGGATTGCGCCGCAACAAGACGCTGCTGTGGCTGCTGATTCTGGGGACTATTCCGGCTGGTATCGCAGGACTCCTGTTCCAGAAGCAGGCTGATTCCACGCTGCGAACGCCTATCATTATTGGCACCAGCATGATCGTGATCGGCATATTCATGTGGTGGGCGGACCGCGCCGGCCGCCAGCAAAAGGAAATGGGACACGTTTCGATGGGCGACGCCCTGGTGATCGGTCTGGCGCAGATTCTTTCCGTGATTCCTGGCGTTTCGCGCAGCGGGATCACCATTTCCGCCGGGATGCTGCGCAATCTGGATCGCCAGACCGCGGCACGTTTCTCCTTTTTGCTTTCGACGCCGATCATTTTGGGAGCCGCGCTGAAAGACGCGTGGGACCTTTTCCGGCATGAGGGCGGAGTACCGCATGAGATGCAGGTGGCGTTTGGCGTTGGTATTTTGGTCAGCGCGATCACCGGCGGATTGACCATCGCCTTCTTCCTGAATTTCCTGCGGCGGCATGGTTTGGGCTTCTTCGTCGCGTACCGAATTATTTTTGGCATAATAGTAATCGCTCTGGCCGTCTTCCGTCACAACGGAGGATGAAGTTTTTAGAATCTTCACGCCACCCACGGCTCAATGAAGCCGCCGCAGTGGTGTTGCTACTCACAGGACTCTTCGTTTTTTTCAGCCTGGCGTCCTACCATCCCTTCGACCCTTCCTTGAATACGGCCTCGGAAGTTGCGAAGCCGGCGAACCTTACGGGCCGCACGGGAGCGCTGCTTTCGGATTTTCTGCTACAGTCGCTCGGGCTGGGCGCGTACGCGATCCCTGGCCTGATCTTCTGGCTGGGATTGAAGCTTATCTGGTCCACCAAGGTCGATTCGGCGTGGGCGAAGCTCTGCGGCGCGGTGATCTTGATCGGCTCTACCTGTGCGGGGCTGGGCTTGGTTTCGGGCTGGCAGCCGATCGGAGGGGTGATTCCCGCCGGCGGTTTGATCGGGTCCGCGCTGGCCGACGCTTTGGTCGGGATGATGAACCTCACCGGAGCGATCCTGGCGACGGCGGCCTGCTGGATCTGTTCGCTGTATTTGGTTTCGACGTTTGAAATGGCTCGAGTGCCCGGCTGGTTCCGCGGACCGATCGGATGGATCGGGGCTAAGGCCGCTCGCATCAACGCCTGGCGGGAGGAGTACGCACGCAAGGCCAGATTGCGGTCTCAAGCGCGTGCTCTGCGCAAGAGCATGGAAGCGGAACGCGCAAAGGCCGAAAGCGTTAAAGCGGAAGCCGTTAAAGCCGAGAGTGCTAAAGCTGAGAGTCCGCGGGCTGCCAGGGCGAAGGCCGCTGCGGCGGGGGCCACGGCCGCGCGAGGCGATGTTCCGATTGTGGATCCGCTTGCGCCTCCGGAACCGGCTCCTGAGGTTTCGCGTGAACTGGAAGATATTCCGATTCGCACTCTGGAATTCAATCCGCCCAAACAGCAGATGATGGAACTCGTGCCGGAGCCGGAAGCAGAGCGTGAATCCCAAACCGGACCTGCGCTTTCGCCGCGGCGCACGCGCGAATCCGCGGCGCGCGCCCGCACTCAATTCAGCCAGCCGCCCACGGATTTGCTGCAGGAAGCGGCTGCGCGAACGGCTTATGACAGCCAGGAACTCAAGGAAACGGCGGCGCAGATCAAGTCGAAGTTCCAGGAGTTCAATGTGCTGGGCTCGGTGGTGCAGATCAATCCGGGTCCGGTGGTAACCACTTTTGAATTCAAGCCTGAAGCGGGCGTCAAATATACGCGCATCACCACTCTGAGCGAAGATTTGTGCCTAGGCTTGCAAGCCGAATCGATTCTGATCGAGCGCATCCCCGGTAAACCCACTGTCGGAATCGAGGTGCCCAATTCGAAGCGCGAGGTGATTGCGCTCCGGCAAATTTTGGAATCGGAGGAATTCACTGCTTCGCCGTCGCCGCTCACGGTGGCGCTGGGAAAGGACATCAACGGCCGAATCAAAGTCGCCGCTCTGGACGCCATGCCGCATTTGCTGATTGCCGGATCTACCGGTTCCGGCAAGAGCGTCATGCTCAACTCCCTGATCATGTCCATCCTGTACAAGGCTACGCCGCATCAGGTGCGCATGATCATGGTGGATCCTAAGCGCCTGGAGTTTGGGTTGTACGAAGGGATTCCGCATCTGCTGACGCCGGTGATCACGGATGCGAAAAAAGCCACCAACGCGTTGCGCAACGCCGTACTCGAAATGGAGCGGCGGTTGAAGCTCTTGGCTTCTCAAGGCGTGCGCAACATCGAGCAGTACAATCGCAAGGTTCGCCAGTTGGCGGACGGGCCACGCAGTTTGTTCGAGGAAGAGGATGCTCTCGAAGAGGAGCTGGAGGAGATCCCCTACATCCTCATTGTGATCGATGAGCTGGCCGATCTGATGATGTTGGAGCGCGGGCCGGTGGAGGAAACGGTAACCCGTCTGGCGCAAATGGCGCGTGCCGTGGGGATGCATCTGGTGCTTGCGACGCAACGGCCCAGCGTGGACGTGATCACGGGATTAATCAAAGCGAACTTCCCATCGCGTATTAGCTTCCGTGTGGCGACTCGTGTGGATTCGCGGACCGTTCTGGATGTGATGGGCGCGGAGCATCTGCTCGGCAAGGGCGATATGTTATTCCTGCCTCCGGGTTCCTCGCGTCTGGTGCGCGTGCACGCTTCCTATGTGAGTGAGGCCGAAACCAACCGCGTGGTCGAGTTTTGGAAACGGCAGGCAACGCCGGAGTACGATCAGAGCTTCCTGATCGCGCCGCCTTCCGATGAGGATGAAGACGTGATCGAGGAGGACGCGCCGGAGGACGCGATGTACCAAGAGGCGGTTCGCGTGGTTTGCGAAATGGGGAAGGCGTCCACGTCAACTCTGCAGCGACGCTTGCGGCTGGGCTACGGCCGGGCAGCGAGGATTTTGGATATGATGCAGCGCGATGGAATTATCGGGCCTCCCGATGGCAGCCGTCCCCGCGATGTGCTGAAGCGGCCGGATTGGCTGGCGCAAGTGGAGAATCAAGTAAAATAAAGGGTCGCATGTTTTCACGGACCCTACTTCTGTTCACGCTGGCCGCGTCGATTTTCGCAAAGGAGCCGCGTCCGCTGGCTCCCGTCCCCATTCCCACGCCGCGCGGCCCCAAGATCAACCTAGCGCAATACCGCGGCAAGGTGGTGGTGGCGATGATTTTCTCGACCCATTGTCAGGATTGCATCAAGTCCGTGGACTTGCTGAGCAAGATCCAGAAGGATCTGGGTCCCAAGGGCCTTCAGGTGGTCGCGGCGGCGGGCGATGAGAACGCTCAATATCTCGTGGAACCGTTCGTAGAGCGATACAAACCCACGTTCCCGATCGGTTACTTAACCAAGGACGATATCATCAAGCTCGCGGACCTTCCGCCGGGCAAGCGACCGGTCGTGCCCATTCTGTTGTTCATCGACAAGAAGGGCGTGGTGCGTTTTCAGTATTTCGGTGACGACCCCTTCATGAAGACCGAAGACGGTTCCACGCGTTCCATCGTAGAAAACCTCCAAAAGCAGTAGACTTGCTGAGTGGCGATTCAGCGGCGCAATTTCCTGAAACGGGCGGGGCAGTGTTTGCTCGCCGCGCCTCTCGTCTCGGCGCTGGGTCAGTCCAAGCGGGTCCTCAACGTCCGCGACTTCGGCGCGACGGGTGATGGCACGACGAAGGACACTGCTGCGATTCAGCAGGCTCTCGATCGTTGCTGGGTCCTCGGAGGCGGGGAAGTGCTGGTTCCGGCCGGGAACTATCTGACGGGTTCGATCGCCCTCCGGCCCAACACGATTCTGCGCCTCGAAAAGGAGGCCACGATTCTCGGCAGTCCCGACTTCGCCGATTATCCCGTCGTGCAGGTTCGCTGGGAGGGCAAATGGATTCAGGGGCGCACCGGTCTCATCTACGCGTTGAGTGCCGATCATATCGGCATCGTCGGACCGGGGAAAATTAGCGGGAACAGTGCTTTGGGCGGACGGCCGACGGCTCAAAATCCGTTGCGCCATCCGGCGTTGATTGAGCCGATCGGCTGTAACGATGTGCGCTTCGAGGATTTTTCGACGGACTATCGGCTGATGTGGTCGATTCATCCCACGTATTGCGAAAATATCTCGATCAAGAATCTGACGATTCGCAGCACGGGTGGGAATGGCGATGGGATCGATATCGACTCCTGCAAGCACGTTCGCATCGACGGCTGCGATATCGCGACCGGCGATGACTGCATCGCCATCAAGTCGGGCAGAGGGATGGAAGGGTTTTCATTGCTCAGGACCACGGAAGACGTGGTCATCACCAACTGCACGTTCGCGGATTCCATCTTCGCCTGCATTGGGATCGGCAGCGAGACGTCGGGCGGGATTCGCGGCGTCCGGATGGAGCGCTGCAAGTTTGCCCACGCCCAGACGTTCGCCATCTATATTAAGAGCCGGCCGGGGCGCGGGGCTTTTATCGAGGACATCGTCGCGGACGACTTGGAAGCCTCCGGCATGATCGGCGGGTTCCTCCGAGTCAACGTTTTGAATAGCGGGCTGCAGGATGAGGCGCCCGTCCCTGGAGACCAGGGCATCCCGACCGTCAAAAATTTCAGATTTTCGAACATTCGCCTGACCGACTGCCCCGTTCTGGCCGACCTTACAGGGATTAACCCTAGCAAGCCTCTGGAAGGATTTTCGTTGGTTAATGTTACGGGTTCGTGCGGGAAGGGAATCTCCCTGGCGAACGTGAAGGATCCGGACATCCGCGAAATCAAGGTCACGGGCTACTCCGGGGAACTGATCACTCGCCAGTAAGTATTGTCACTGTTGCAGCACCCTGCGCCGGATGTTCGCTATAATCAGACTGAGCGGGGTATACCATGTCAACCAGGAGATGCGTGTGAAGCGCGCGGGTTCCGACGATTCGTTGCGTTGTTCCTTCTGCCATAAGAGCCAGGACGTGGTCGGGAAGCTGATTTCGTCCCCTTCGGATTACCCTCGAGCCTACATTTGCGACGAGTGTATTGCGGTCTGCAACTCGATTCTCGAAGACGACCGGCATGAGCAGCAGTACGGCACGCCGCACAAGCTCCCCAAGCCGCTCGAGTTGAAAGAATATCTGGATCAATACGTCATTGGCCAGGACGCCACCAAAAAGAAGCTGGCCGTCGCTGTTTACAACCATTACAAGCGCATCCAGATGAACAAGACCCGCTCCGGCGAGGTCGAGCTGTCGAAGTCCAATATTCTATTGATCGGCCCGACGGGCACCGGCAAGACACTGCTGGCGCAGACGCTGGCGCGGATTCTGGATGTTCCGTTCGCCATCGTCGATGCAACCACGCTTACCGAGGCCGGCTACGTCGGCGAGGACGTCGAGAACATCATTCTGCGCCTGCTCCAAAATTCCGATTGGGATGTGCAACGCTGCCAGCAGGGCATCATCTATATCGACGAGATCGACAAGATTGGACGCAAGGATGAGAATCCGTCGATCACGCGCGATGTCTCCGGTGAGGGCGTGCAGCAGGCGCTGCTTAAGATCCTCGAAGGCACCATCGCCAATGTTCCGCCGCAAGGCGGGCGGAAGCATCCGCATCAGGAGTTCACGCCAGTCGATACCACGAACATCCTCTTCATTTGCGGCGGGGCGTTCATCGGTCTGGAGAAGACTATTTCACGCCGCATCGGGACGCGAACGATCGGGTTCAACAGTCCCGAAGAGGCCGCCGCCCGCGAGTCTGGCCGCCGTCAAGGCAGTTCCGGCCGCCGCGACCTCGGCATGCTGGAACAGGTCCAGCCTTTGGATCTGATCAAGAGCGGCTTCATTCCCGAATTCATCGGCCGTCTGCCTGTGGTAGCGGTGCTAGAGGATCTGAGCAAGGAAGCGCTGGTTCAGATTCTGACCAAGCCGAAAAACGCGATCATTCGGCAATATCAAAAGCTATTCGAGTTCGAGAATGTTAGACTGAAGTTTAGCGACGACGCCTTGGAAGCCATTGCGCAGCTGGCCATGGAGCGCAAGGTAGGAGCGCGGGGTCTGCGGATGATCCTCGAGGATCTGATGCTGGATCTGATGTATTACCTGCCGTCTTACAAGAAAGTCCGCGAATTTCTGGTGACCAAGGAAATGGTCATGACCCAGAAGATCAACATGGCCCTGCTGGAGAAAGCCGGATAGACAGGGCCCGGTGAAGTCCCGGATACTCCCCCTATTTGCTGGTTCTTCAAATGCCGATTATTAAGAAAGAGCTCGATTGGCCGTTGGCGTCTGGCCGGCGGTCCTTTTTCACATGTTAAGTTCCAAAGAAAAATCAGATACACGCCGTTTGCCGATGATGCCCATCCGGGATGTCGTCATTTTTCCACACATGATGACCCCGTTCGTGGTGGGCCGCGATTCGAGCGTGAGGGCCCTTGAAGAGGCGCTGGCCGGCGACCGCAAGATTTTCCTCGCCACGCAGCACGACGCCAAGGTCGACGAGCCCCGTCCGGATGAAATCTATTCGGTGGGCACGGTCGCGAATATCGTTCAGAGCATTAAGCAGTCCGATGGCAACATCAAGGTGCTGGTCGAAGGTGTGGAGCGGGGCAAGATTGTCACGGTCGTCGAGGAAGACGGTTATTTTCGCGCCACCGTCAAAAGTTCCAGCTATCGCGTCGAACCGGGGCCGCAACTCGATGCTTTGACGTCGCGCGTTACGGGTCTGTTTGAGCAGTACGTCAAGATCAGCCAGAACGTCAACTACGATTCGATGGTGGCGGCGATCCGCCCCGACGATCCCGGCAAGCTGGCGGACACGGTGGGTGCGAATCTACAGCTTGCGCTCGAGGAGAAGCAGGAGCTGCTGGAGATTTTCGATCCGGTCGACCGCCTGACGCGGGTTGCCGAGATGCTGGACATTGAGATCGAAAAGCTCAATGTCGACCGAACCATCCAGGGGCGCGTGAAGCGCCAGATGGAAAAGGCGCAAAAAGAGTATTACCTCAACGAGAAGATCAAGGCCATCCAAAAGGAACTGGGCCGCGGCGAGAAGAGCGAGTTCGACGAGCTCAAGAAGAAGATCGAAACCGCGGGCATGACCAAGGACGCGCACGAAAAGGCGATGACGGAGTTGAAGCGGCTGGAGCAGATGCCGCCCATGTCGGCCGAATCGACCGTTTCGCGCAACTACCTGGATTGGCTGCTCGCGGTGCCGTGGAAGAAGAAGTCCAAGGAAATTCGCGACCTTACCTTCGCGCAGGACGTGCTTGAAGGCGACCACTACGGTCTCGAGAAAATCAAAGAGCGGATTCTCGAGTTTCTGGCCGTGCGCCGGCTGGTGAAGGATCCCAAGGGTTCCATTCTGTGTTTCGTGGGCCCTCCCGGCGTGGGCAAGACTTCTCTGGGAATGTCCATCGCGAAGGCTACCGGACGCAAGTTCGTGCGCCTTTCCCTGGGCGGAGTGCGCGATGAAGCTGAGATCCGCGGTCATCGCCGTACTTACATCGGCGCGCTGCCCGGCC
>Ga0070734_10003343_pt1 | contig 16997 bp, 12 predicted proteins | sample Coa_R1_8_FD_66444 | JGI IMG/M metagenome (GOLD analysis project Ga0070734, IMG submission 66444) | Surface soil microbial communities from Centralia Pennsylvania, which are recovering from an underground coalmine fire - Coalmine... | ecosystem: Environmental > Terrestrial > Soil > Unclassified ... | reverse complement strand
GCGGAACATCGATGTGCGTGGGACAGGCTTGCGCGCAGGGCGCGTCGTAGCAGTACAGGCAGCGGTTCGCCTCCACTACGGCTTCATGCGAGCTCAAGGGCGGCAGCGCTTCCGCGAGACCCTTATTCGCTTGCTCGTTCAACTTGAACCACCTCCTGCCGCATCAGCATCAACGCGGCGTACGACGTGGCAGAGACCGCAAAACCCACGAACCAGGCGTAGTCATACAGGACGCGCACGGAGGGCATCACCAGGCCCAGAAGCGCGGCCGCTACTCCCAGCGCCAGACTCGCCAGCGCACGCGGATTGTAGCCTTCAGAATACTCATATTCGCCAGCCCTGCGGTACAGGTCGTCCACGTGGAGAGAACGTCCGCGCACGATGAAATAGTCGGCAATCATGATTCCCGCGATAGGGCCGAGCAGGCCGGAATATCCCACCAGCCATCCAAAGATGTAAGCACCGTAGTCGCCCAGCAGCTTCCAGGGCATCAACACAACTCCCATCACGCCGGTAATCAGGCCGCCGGTGCGGAAGGAGATGAGACGCGGATTCAAGTTGGAGAAATCATTGGAGGGCGAAACGACGTTGGCGGCGACGTTGGTGTTCAAAGTCGCCAGCAGAATCGCGATGAGCGCCACGAAGGCGACCAGCGGCTGATGGAAGCGGCCGATAAGAGCCACGGGATCCCAGATCGCTTCTCCGAACAAAACGACGGACGCGGAAGTAACGGCAACCCCGATGAAAGAGTACAGAGTCATCGCCGTCGGGAGACCCAGGGCCTGTCCCCAAGCCTGATCGCGCTGGCTTTTGGCGTAACGCGTGAAATCCGGAATGTTCAAAGCCACGGTCGCCCAGAATCCCACCATTCCTGTAAGCGACGGCACAAAAAACGCGAGGAACGCGCCGGTCGTGCGGAATTTGCTGGGTGCGCTGAGGACAGGCCCCAGGCCGCCGGCTTTGCCGGTGATCCACCACAGCAGGAGCAGTCCCACACCTAGCATGAACGGCGCGCCGATCCCCTCCAGGAAACGGATGGTCTCGATGCCTTTCCAAACCACGAACATGTTCAGCAGCCAAAAAGCTCCGAAGCACAGCCACACCATCGAAGGCGCGGACGCGCCGGGCCAAAGAATCTGGAGCATGGAATGAATCGCCTGGCCGCCGATCCAGGTCTGGATTCCGAACCATCCGCAGGCGACCAGGGCTCGCAGGACCGCGGGAATGTTTGCGCCGCGAACCCCGAAGGAGGCCCGGACGAGCACCGGAAAAGGAATGCCATACTTCGCGCCGGCGTGAGCATTGAGCAGCATCGGCACCAGAACAATCAGGTTTCCTAGAAGAATGGTGCCGACTGCCTGCCACCAGTTCATCCCGCCCGCGATGAGTCCGGAGGCGAGCATGTAGGTGGGAATGCACACGCTCATGGCTACCCAGAGGGAGGCGTAGTTGTAAAGACCCCAGGTGCGCCGGGAAGGTGGAACGGGCGCTAGGTCGTCGTTATATAGGCTTTTGTCAGCCAAGCCCGGGTCGAATGACCCCATGGCGCGATTTTCCCACAGAATTAGAAAACAAACTTGGCGGAAAATTGCAGCTGCCGTGCCGCGTACAGCGTGTTCGGCGAAGAAGAGGCAGTCGGCAGAAGGAACGTCGGGTTGGGAACGATACAGCCGTTGGTTCCGGTGGCGATGCTCGCCGGACAGGTGGAGGCCCCCACTGCCGCGTAGTTAAACGCGGTGTTGTTCACCGTGCTGATATTGGTGTGGTTGAAGATGTTGAAGGCTTCACCGATAAACTGCAGCCCGAGTTTCTCGTGAAGCGTGAACTGGCGCATGACTCGAAAGTCGACGTTATGCAGGGAAGGCCCGATGAACACGTTGCGGCCAACCTGTGGCGGACGGCCTCCGGTGCTGCCGCCGGTGTTGGTGACTTCGCCGCCGGTCACACCGTAATCGACGCCGCCGCTGGGGAATCCACTGATCTGCGCGAAGACGGGTTGTCCCGTGGCTACGGTGACGACGCCTGAGAACGAAAATCCGTCCAGCGCGAGGCGCATCGGCTTATTGCTCAGCTTCTTGAACTGCTCCGGCGTGTAGACCAGGCTGGCAACGAAGCGGTGCTTCTGGTTGAGGTCGGAAAGCGAGTTCTCCTGCTTCTGGTTTTTCGGATCGAGCGGCCAATCTGTTCCGAAGAACGTCCCGTTGGCGCCGGCCACCGCACCATCATCGATCGATTTAGAGAAGGTGTAGTTAATCAGCGCTTCCACGCCGTGCTTTACCGGTTTGCGAAGCGTTACCGCCAATGCGTTGTACCAGGCGTTGACGATGCTGAAGCCGTTGAGAATCACACCTGTTTGGGGGTTCGGACGCGTGGTATAAAACGGCACTGTAACGGTCTGTGCCACCGCTCCCGAAGAATTCAGAACATCGTAGGTGTGGGTGGTAGTCGCCGGGTTGATGTTGGAATCCACAAAAACCGGAAGATGCTCCGCGCGGCTGAAAAGCCATCCGGCGGAAAGGCCCAGTCCGCCGGGAAGCTGATGCTCCACCGTGACTTCGCCTTCATGCACCAGCGGATTCACGAAATCCGGCACAAGCCCGTGCGAAAGCTGGGTGAGAGCGGGCGGCGTGAATGTCGTCACCTGCGGCGTGAGCGCTCCCGCAAAAGGCGCCGTCGGCGTGGGGCCCGGCGGAGTGAAGATCACATTGGGGAAGGTCAACTGAGGACAGGTCGTCGGCAGACAGTTGAAAGTCTGCTGATACACGCCGTTTTCCACTCGCAGCGCGTAGAACGTGCTGTTCGAAGTCTTCCCATAGAAGATTCCATAACCGGCCCGCACCACTGTGTCCTTGACCGGCTGCCAGGCGATACCGATGCGCGGACCGAAGTTGTTCTTGTCGATGTTTAAGGTGCTGGTGTAAAGCGTGGTGAGCGGGGTCGCCGTGTTCGGTTTAGGAGGTTGCGGCACGGTCTGGAGTTCGTAACGCACCCCCGCATTCACAGTCAGATTGGGACGCACCTTCCAACTGTCTTCGAAAAACAGCGCATAGTCCTTGTCGTAAAAATCATCGCGTCCGACGCCCGTGATGGGGTCTGTCACCTGCGTGAAGGAGCTATAGTGCCTTCCGGTCAACCCGTCACCCGCGTTGATGCCGAAGACATCGAGCGCCCAGTTGGCGAACGCGGTGGCGGCCGCGCCGGAGTAACTATAGACTCCGCCACCCTGGAACAAGTTGACAGCCACTTCGTGGATGAAGTTCAAATCGATGCCCATTTTCATCTGGTGGCGGCCGTGGGAAATGGAGAGCGTGTCGGCGAATTGATAGCGATGTTCATCCGGAAAACTCGGCCGCGGCAGCGCGTTCGGCATGCCGTAGGCCATTACGCTCGCGACGGTCACGCTCGGGCCGCCGGCATTCGCTCCGGTAACTTCGTCGTCCACGCCCCATTGAAAACGGAAGTTATTGAACATGGTCGGCTTGATGGTGGTGTCCCAACTGCCGACGAAGAACCGCTCATGCAGAACGATCGGGCCGTTGGCCGTGATCGAGTTATTGCTCACGGTCGCGCCCGAGTTGTATGAGTTCGGAGCATGATAGTCGTCCAGATCGAAGGCAGCGCTCAAGTGGTTCCGGTCGCTTAGCTGATAGTCGAGCTTGCCGAAGCCGATGTCGTTCACGCCGGTGCGCGCATACGAGCCGATTAACCCAGAAAAGTAATTGTTCGCCGCGGTGCACTGCGGACCGGTGAGCTGCGCGGGACAAACCAGCGGAAACTTGGACGTGCTGATGTAGCTAATAGGGAAAACTTTTCGCGAGCCGTCGTAGTTCAGAAAATAAAACAGCTTCTGCTTGATGATGGCGCCGCCCACGCTCCCCCCGAACTGCTGCTGCTGATGAATCGCCTGGGTGAGAATTCCGTTGGCCTTGTTGATCGGATCCAAAGCGTTCAGCGAGGGATAGCGGAGATAGTAGAACAGGTCGCCGTGCAGATCGTTGGCGCCGGACTTGGTAAGCGCGTTGACCACGCCTCCGGCCGCCTGACCGAACTCCGCGCTGTAGTTGCTGGAGCTGACCTGAAATTCCTGAATCGCATCCAGGCTATAGATGTAAGGCACGCCCGTTGTGACTGCGCTGCGTCCTCGCGCTTCGGAGAAGAACGCCTGATTATTGTTGGCGCCATCCACGGAATTGTTGTTGTAAAGACCGGATATCCCGCGGTAAGACACCAGAGCGCCATCGGTGGTCACTCCTGGCGTCAGCAGCACGAAATTATCCCAGCGGCGGCCAACGATCGGCAGATTCGACACCAGCTCCGCGTCGATCACCTGCGATTGTTCGGTCTTCTCCGTATCCACTACGGGCGCGTCGGCCGTGACCGTCACGGCTTCCTGAGTGGATTGCAAGGGCAACTGGAAATCGATTCCCAAGGTTTGCCCGACTTGAAGCGTCAAGCCTTTGCGAACGACCTTGGCGAATCCGGTCTTGGAAATCGTAATCTCGTATTGACCGGGCTGCAGAAATGTGGCGATGTAAATCCCAGCGCTATTACTGGTAACCGCGGACTTTAAGCCCGTCTGAACGTTCTGGACCTCGACGGAGGCGTCGGGAATTACGGCGCCTAAGGGGTCGGACAGAGTGCCGGTAATCGTTCCCGCGGCGGCTGTTTGCGCCCGCATGCTGATAGATGACAGGATCAGAGCGGTCACCGCGATGACAGATGTGATGGCGGTTCGAATGGGCGTTGTCATTAGCTCTCCTTGCATGGAAATATACCGAGTGACTTTAGCCTCAAACACGGAGGAGCGGGAGCGTGGATCTATAGAGACGGAAGAAGCGCCCCGCGTGGACTAGTTACGACTTTAGACGCAGTATACCCTGAAGTAACAGTTGCATCAAGCATTATGTAAGCCAGACGATCGGGTTTTGTCGTCTGGCTCCGTCACCGCTGAATGTTTGTCAAGATTTACGGATGGGCTTTGTCCAAGTGCGCCGGATCCTGGTTGTTTTCGTTGCAGACGTATTCCGTCATCTCGAAACCGGTCTCCAGCGTCGTGATTCGGTGCATGATCCAGGGCGCGGTGTAGGTGCCGGGATCGTCGATCTGAACGTCGATGGACAGATTGCCGTAGTCGATGCGATGAAACTTTTCGGTGAGATGCATCTGTTTCGTATGCGGATGGCCCTGGCCGTCGATCCAGGAGATGTCATTGAAGCCGATCGTGTCCACGACGAGCGTGTCGCCATCCCAGTGCGCGCGTGAATCGCCGTAGAAGGTGGGCTTCAGATCCTTGGGGTGGTCGGTGCCATCCACAAAAAACTGGCGGTACATGTGGGTGTTGCCTTCAAATAGCACCAGCACCAGCTTGGGCGTGGAAAACAAGGACATATGATAGGGTGGGATTCGCGGCGGGCCGCCGGGGAGGCAGCGGGCTTCAAAATCGTCCGCGCTTAGATTTTTCGCTCTGTCCGCGACCACCTTTTGCGCCCAAGGCAGCATCGGCGGTGCTCCGGCGGCCGAACCTGGTCCGGCAGACGCAATGTCGCCCGCTGCCGCGACGTTTTGCTGACCGTTCCAGACCCCACTCAAATCGGGTTTTCCATCGGACAAACGAGGCACGGGGCCGGGAGGTCCGGCAGGACGGCCGCCGCGCCCTCCTTTGCCTTTCGCTTGAGCGGGACCTTTGTCCTGTGGCGCGGCGGTCGCGAGCGCCAGGCAAAGGAGCGTAACGGAGATGCTGAACAAAGCGGCCAAAGGCTTCCTCATGTTTCTTTTCATCCTCATGGGAGTATGACAGCGTCGGGGCTCGACGTAAAGGGGCCCCGGAGGTTGATATCATAATTGGCGGAAAAGGAGAGATCATGGCGAAAATACGGAAGACCTCCCTAGGACGTCGCGGATTCTTGAAGAACGCAGCCGGAGCCGCAGCGCTGGTAACCACGGCCCCGCTGGTAGAAGCGCAAGCTCCCGGCAATCGAACGGGCGCAGCGCCTGCGGCAGGAGCTGTTCCCGCCCCGACGGATGCTCAACTGGCCCGCGATGCAGGAGATATTCGCCCGCCCGCCGTACCCGCCCGCACCATCACGCGCGCCGGTTCCGATCTGATGGTCCAGACGGTTCGCGACCTGGGAATCGAGTACGTGGCCGCCAATCCTGGATCGAGCTTCGAGGGCCTGCAGGAGTCTTTCATCAATTATGGGAATCCGGCCAACAAGATGCCGGAGTTCATCACCGCGCTGCACGAAGAGTCCGCCGTGACCATGGCGCACGGCTATGCCAAAGCCGAAGGCAAGCCGATGCTCGCGCTGCTGCACGGCACCATCGGGATTCAGCATGCGGCCATGTCGATTTATCAGGCCTATTACGATCGCGTGCCGGTACTGATGCTGGCCGGCAACGACCCGGACTTCATCGCGGCGCACACCGCCCACGACATGGCCGGAATGGTCCGAAGCTACACCAAATGGGACGCGGAGCCAAAGACGATCGATGAGGCTTTGGGGGCCATTCAGCGCGCCTACAACGAAGCGATTACACCTCCGCTGGGGCCGACGATGGTGGTGCTGAGCTCCGATCTTCAAAAAGACAACGCCCTCAACACCAAGATTCCGACTTATAAGGCGCCCACGTTTGTGACGGTGGACGCCACGCGTGCCAAGGAGATCGCGAAGGGTCTGGTGGAAGCGCAAAATCCCAGGATTGCGGTTGGCCGTCTACGAACGCCGGAAGGCGTGAAGCGCGCGGTAGAGCTCGCCGAGTTGGTCGGCGCGTCGACCAGCACGGCCGCGACGAACGGGCCGATGAGTTATCCGCAGCGTCATGCTCTGTGCGGGCCGGGCGCGGACACAACGTACGACTACACGCTCGGTCTTGAAACGCCCGGCGCGCAGGTTTCCATCACCGGGCCGAACCTGGCAAAAGTCGCCGCGACGCGCGACACCACCAACATCGGATTCGGCGGTATTAGCGGAGACGGCGGCGGCCGAGGGGGGCGTGGCGGCAGAGGAGGCGGCAACGCGGAAGGCGTGCGCATCGAGGCCGATGCTGAGGCAAGCCTCCCGCTGATCATCGAGCAGGTGAAGCAACAACTGACCTCCGATCAGAAATCGCGCATTCAAGCCCGTATCGCCAAGCACACCCAGGCGAATCACGAGGCTCGCGTGACGGCGATCACGCAGGCAGTGGAGGCGAAGCGGGCTGGATGGAATGGAACGCCCATCAGCACGGCGCGGATTTATGCCGAGCTCTGGCCGCTGATCATGAACGAAGACTGGTGCCTTTCTTCGCCCAGTAATTTTTCGGGCGGTCACAACGCTCAGCTTTGGGATCACAACAAGCCCTACAGTTACCTGGGTGGCCAAGGCGCGGGCGGCATGGGTTATGGCGCACCGGCATCGGTGGGCGCGGCGCTGGCCGCGAAGGCTCGCGGCAGGATCGTGGTCAATGTGCAGACCGACGGCGATCTGAACTATGCGCCGGGCGTGCTCTGGACCGCCGCGCATCACAAGCTACCCATGCTCACGGTGATGCATAACAACCGGGCGTGGCATCAGGAGTACATGTTCGTGGAGTACATGGCCGGAGTGCGTGGCCGCGGTGCGGTCAATGCGCATATCGGCAGCACGCTGCGGGAGCCTTATCTCGACTACGCCAAGATGGCCGCGGGCTACGGCATGGCGGGCGAAGGACCCATCACCGATCCCACAAAATTATCGGCGGCATTGAGGCGCGGCGTGGCCTCGGCCAAGCGTGGCGAGCCGTATTTGATCGATGTGATCACGCAGCCGCGATAGGGGACCACTGGAATGAAGAAGGTTTTATTCGCACTGCTTGCTCTAGCCGCGATGCTGAGCGCTCAAAACGGCGGGGGACGCGGACGCGGCAACGCCGCTCCCGCAAAGTTCGTCCCGCCTCCCACCAGCCCGGTTACCGGGAACGCGACGACGGGCAAAGGGCTGTACTACACGTATGGCTGCTACGCCTGCCACGGCTACAACGGTGAGACCGGCGCGCGAGCGTTCGTCGGACGTTGGGGAAACCTCTCCACGGAACAGAGTTTTATTACGTTCCTGCGGGGCCGCGCGAACGTCGCGCCGGTCACTCCTTCAACCTCGATGCCGAATTTCGGCGTAAACTCCATGTCCGATCAGCAGGCGAAGGACATCTACGCCTACATCCGGACGTTCAAGAGCACGGGCCCGGAAGTGAAGGACATTCCGACGCTCAGCGCCATCGTCGACGCAGCGAAAAAGTGACGTTCAGGTGGGGCCAGTTGCCAACTGGCGACGGGTTCTGAACCCGCGTGCAGGCGGCTTGGCAAGCCGCCGTCGGTTAGTCAACCGGGCCCACAAAACGCTTGACGCTTCCCCGAGTTCAGGTATACACTGGCACCAGTTTATTTTTAAACGGGATTGCGGGGATGCGTCTCGGGTAGTTTGGGTGATCAATAACTTTAATTCTTAGGGCTTCTTACCGTCTTTTTGGAGGTTCGCCCATGCGCTCCCTTTTGGTAGCGAGTAGTCTGCTTGTGTTCACGCTTGCCGCGTTTGCTCAGTCCGACCGCGGCACGATTACTGGAACTATTTCCGATCCGACCGGCGCGGTCGTCGCTAACGCAGCGATTGAAGCAAAGAACGTAGCGACAGGCGCGGTTTACCCCGTGGCAAGTTCCGCCACAGGCAACTACACCATCGCTCAACTGCCGGCCGGAAATTACGAGCTGACCATCACCGTGGCGGGCTTCAAGAAGTTTGTCCGCACGGATCTGTCGGTTGAGGTAGCGGGAACGTTGCGCGTGGACGCCACACTTTCGGTCGGCGCGGCGTCCGAGAGCGTTACCGTCACGGGAGAAGCCACCCTGCTCAAAACCGAAGGCGGCGAGGTCAGCAGTAACGTCTCCACGCAAACCTTGGACGACCTTCCCATCCTGACGCTGGTCGGCGCTGCGGCAGGCATTGGATCCGCCAATGCGCTGGGCAATATTCGCAACCCGTTAGCGTCGGTCCAACTGCTGCCGGGCGCTCGTATCACCACTGACACCATTCTGCGCATCAACGGGATGCCGTCCAATTCGCAATCCATCAACATCGAGGGTCAGGACGCCACCAACGGATTCTTCAAGCAGCAAAACCAGATCAATCAGGCCGGGGTAGAGGCGATTCAGGAAGTCGCGATCCAAACCAGTAATTTTTCCGCTGAATATGGCCAGGCGGGCGGTGGATACTTCAACTACACCATGAAGTCGGGCACGAATCTGCTGCATGGGAGCGGGTACGACTATTTCGTAAACGAAGTGCTGGATGCCGGCCTGCCTTTCACGGACCGGGCCGCTACGAACGGCGCCCAAGCGGGACAGCATGTCCGAAATCCTCTGCGGCAGAACGATTACGGATTCACGCTGGGCGGGCCGATTGTGCTTCCCAAGATTTTCAACGGGCACGACAGAAGCTTTTTCTTCTTCAGCTTTGAGCAGTTCCGCCAGAGTTCGACCATCAGCAACACGGTCGCGATCTCGCCCACGGCCGCCCAACGCAGTGGAAATTTCCTCGCGGCTCTCAGTCCCACCTGCAACGGTCCGGATCCCGCCGGCCAGATGGTTTGCTTCAATGAAATTTTCGACCCCGCCAGCAACCGCGTGGTCAATGGCTCCGTAGTGCGAACGCCGTTTCCCAACAACACCATTCCGGCAACCAGCTTCGACCCAACGGCACTGATCATTCAAAACATGATTCCGTTGCCCAACACGTCGGGCGTGGTCAACTACACCGCGCCACCCTACTCGAATTTTCGCCACACCACGATCCCATCGATCAAAATCGATCAGACCATCAACAACAAGATGAAGCTGTCCGGATACTATTCCGCGAACAAAACCTTCTCTCCCCAGACCAACGGATTCGCCGAACCGTACACGGCGCTGCAGCCGCAAAACGCCCTGGCGCAGACCATACGGCTAAACCTGGACACAACACTCACTCCGACTCTGCTGTTTCATATCGGCGCGGGTTATCTGCACACCTCCAATCCGCAGACCGCCCCGACTTACAACCAGTCCGCGCTCTTTCCGAATGGCATTCCGTTTACGGCCAGCAACTACTTCCCGTACATCGCGGGAACCTACAGCGCCATTTACGGAGGTTGGAGCGGTGGCGGCGGATACCCTGCGGTCGCGAACACAGGCGTCGCCTTCACCTTGACGCCGGTGGCCAACGACTACAAACCGACGTTTAACACCAACCTGACCTGGGTGAAAGGCAATCACACCTTTAAGCTAGGCGCCACCGCTCTATTTGAGGGCATTCAAAGCGTGAATGACAGCCGCGCGGACGGACAATTCGGATTCTCTGCCGTTCAGACGTCCGACCCGTGGCAGAACGGCCAGCCTTTTGCGAACATCGCCAGCAGCGGATTCGGATACGCCAGCTTCCTGCTCGGCGCGACGAGCAGCGTTTCGACGGCGGCGCCCGCCGATGTCCGGCTGGGAACGCACTCCTTCGGATTCTATCTGCAGGATAGTTGGAAGGTCACGCGCCGGCTGACCTTCGATTACGGTGTTCGCTACGATTACGCCAGCCTGTGGAAAGAGCAGTACGGCCGCATGCAGAACGCCGCCTTCAACCTTCCCAACTCACTTATCGGGGGACGGCTCGGCACAGTGGAATATCAGGCCACTTGCGGGTGCCAATATGCCAACGCATACCCATTCGCGTTCGGACCGCATCTTGGAGTCGCGTACCAGATCAACCCCAAGACCGTGTTCCGCGCGGGCGGCGCGATTTCATACGCGGCGACCTCGGACCAAGCCGGGCTGAACAGTAGCGCAGGCGATTTTTATTCTATTCCGCCCTCCGCCTACGGCGCTTCGGCTGGAAATCTGCAATACGGCGATCCGCTCGGGCCCGGTAATCGTTACGGCAACCCGGTGGTGCATTGGCCCAACTTTAGCCCGGAGTTTCCCGTGGCCGCCGCGCCGGGCGTGATTCCTCCGTCCTCGCCGTTTGTCTCCATCGCGCCCAACACGGGCCGGCTCCCGCGCACCTTTCAATGGAGCCTGGGCTTCCAGCGGGAGGTTACGCGTAACCTCGCGGTGGATGCCGCTTATGTCGGCAATCGCGGCGCTTGGTGGGCCGCGCCACTGCTGGCCGGCCTGAACTACAACGCGCTGACGCCGCAGATACTGCAATCGCAGTACGGAATCAACGTGCAAAATCCGGCGGACACGACGCTTCTCAATACGCAGATCAATTCGCCGAACGTGATCCAGCGCTTCCCGACCCTGGCCAATCCCGCCAGCGTTTACCCGGGATTCCCGAATACGCAAACACTCCTTCAGTCTCTGCGGCCATACCCGCAATGGAATGGAATCCCGCCTTTCCTCGGGCCGCCGATGGGGAATACGTGGTATGACTCGCTCCAGGTCAAGGTTACCCAGCGCCTGCAGCACGGCCTGAGCGTGCAGCTTGCCTACACCTGGCAGAAGGAGCTGACCAACGGCACCAACTCCAACACGTCCTACGTCACCCCGTCCCCGCCGCTCATCAACGACGTGTTCAACAAGGCTCTGGACAAGCAGATCTCCGGCTTCAGCATTCCGCAGGAGACCATCATCGCGTTCAACTATCAAACGCCCAAGTTGGAGCTTGGCTCCGCCGGCGCTTTGAAGGCGGTGTCTTGGCTGGCGCGCGACTGGACCTATAGCGGAGTCCTGCGTTATCAAAGCGGGCAGTTGCTGCAGAGCCCGGACTCGGCCAATAATCTGCTGTCGAACCTGGCGCGAGGCCCCTCCAATAATCCGGCCATCTGGGGCGGCGGCTATACGTTCCTGAATCGCGTGCAGGGACAGCCGTTGTTCTTGGTGGATCCTAATTCGAAGTTCGATCCAACCACGCAGCTCGCGCTCAATCCGAAGGCGTGGGTGGAACCGGCCTACGGCACGTTTGGAGCGTCGGCGCCGTACTTCAACGACTATCGCTGGCAGCGGCAGCCGGCCGAAAGCATGGCGTTCGGCCGCGTCTTCCGCATCAAGGAAAGAGCGCAGTTCCAGGTTCGGGCGGAATTTCAGAACATCTTTAATCGTCTGTTCTATTCCGTGCCGACTACTGCGGGAGCTACCACCATCACGAGCCCCACAGGCCATGCCAATAGCTTCCTTGGCACTACCGGCCTGCTGTCCTCAGGCTTTGGATACGTGAATTGGTTCCAGGGCGCGGGGGCCCTGCCGCGAAGCGGACAGATTGTCGCGCGGTTCACGTTCTAGTCGCGTGCGGCAGGCCATCGGGTTTGTGGCCTGCCTTCTCGCGCACGATATGCCGCTTACTCAGCCGCGGTGACTCGGAGGGACTGATCCAGCCTGAAGGTCAGAATCGTCTCCACGGGAACTTTGATCGTGCCCTTGGTGAGGATCTCGGTAAGCGTGCCCGCGCCGGCGCCGGAACCCGCGCCGATCGCGGCTCCTTTCCCCCCGCCGGCAATCGCTCCGATAATCGCGCCGATGGCTGCGCCCCCGCCAGCGAATTCACCGGTTCTCCGGTTCTTACCGGCTCCGGAATGTCCGCGCTCCACCAGGTCGGCCGTACTCAATTGATACAGCCGCCCATCGATGGATACGGAAGAAAGGTCCATCACGAGGTCGGAAGCCCCGCGGATCTTGCCGCCTTTCGATGCCGAGCGGATCACGATCTGGGCATTTGACCCACGCGGGATCACAACATCTCCAGAGGCATCGAGGACATCTTTCGTCACTTCCGCGGGAAAGCTCTGGCCCTCGACAGCCTTGGCCGAATCGATCGTCTCCTCATTGCGTACGGAGATCTGGGTTCCCGCGGCGATAGAGTAGATCTTCGTCGTGATGGCGGATTCTGCAGGATGGTAATGATCCTGATGAGGAACTTCCGCCTGCGCGCTGGCCTGAGTTGAAGGGGCCTGAGGCGGAGCGGCCGGAACTGCCTCGTCATACTCGATCGACCGCACCTGGGGCATGCCGATATCGTGCTCTGTCTTGTCGTCGCCCGCGAGCTGGATTCCGCTGGCGGAACTCGCAAGCACGGTTCCGCTAACGCTCGTGCCATCTCGCAAAAGAACGGTCGCATGCGGACCGCCGCTAGCCTTCCGGTTACACGATGAAAATAGGCAGACCGCAAACAGCGCGGGCATCCAAATCCGTTTCCTGAACATCCCCGATCCCCCCCTGGATGCCTAGATTATCAGGCAGCAGGAAACGTTTCTCTGCCTGCGCGGAAATTGCTGGAATCGGTGACTCAGGCGGACCGCCGCCATGGATTATTCGCGATTTCTGTAATTGTTAGGCGCGAGAGGCGCTGTTCTCCACTGGTTCGAATGAGGAGGTCGGTTTCCTAGACGAGGGTAGCGGCCCAGGAGTTCCACGTAGCACGAACGATTATTATTGTTTGCCTTTGGTTTGGGGCTGAGCTTGCATTTTGGCGAGCGCGGCCTCGAAGGTCTTTTCGTACTGCGCGACGTGAGCCTTGTAGCCTTCCGGATCGACGAATGGGTTCGGATCTCCGGGGCCTCGTGTCTGTAGCTTGGCGTATTTTTCCGCCAAGCCGTAGAAGGACGCATGGGAGCTGAGGAACACTTCGACCGGGAACGTCAGAGCCTTCTTGTACGTGGCCTTGAAGTCGTCCACCATTCCCGGGTATTGATCGAGGGTCTGGAGGAACTGGCCGTTCAGGCTGCACTCGATAAAGGTGTAATAGGTTTTACCGTTTTCCTTGAGATTCGTGCTCCAGGCGAGACATCCCCGGGTGTGACCAGGCATCATGTGCGCCGTCAGAGTTGTCCCGCCGAGCGTCACAGTTTCGCCGTCGTCAATTAGACGGTCGATCGGATGCTCCTTGCCCTTCGGATGAAAATCCTTGGTCTTCTCGGCATCCACCCGCCCGACAACGACCTGTGCGCCAGTCAATTCCTTCACCAGATTGTCTCCACCCACATGATCCGGATGGGCGTGGCCGGCGATGAGGATCTTGATGTCGCTGAACTTGAACCCGAGTTTTTCCACGCTCGCCTGAATCACCGGCACCGAGGTCTCATAGTCGCTGTTCATCAGGATGTTGCCCTGCGGCGTGACGAACAGGAAGGAAGCCAGCTCCTTGGTTCCCACGTAATAGAGGTTGTCCATGATTTTGTGGGGTGGGAACGGATCGTTCCATCCCGCAGGCTGTGAAAACAGTCCGGGCGCAAGGACGGCGAGGGCGACAGCGGGCAGGAACAGTTTGCGCATTCGAGGGAGCGTCTATTTCGCGTCTTTCTGGACGCCGTCTTTATAACTGCTGCCCGTATCGAGCTTGCGGCCGTCAGGGAACTGAACGCTGCTGGAGTTCGCGCGGAAAGCACCATCCTTCGCCTGATGTCCCATCACGACGACTTTGGTTCCTTCGGGAAGCGTATTCCTCGTCCAGCCGTTCCGCAACAGAACACCCGGCGCTCCGCCTTCGACCATCCAATGCTCGACCTTGCCGTCCTTCTGCACGTCGATGTACAGCCAAGTGTGCGGGTTGGTCCACTCCATCTTGACGACCGTGCCTTCGAGCTTCACCGGCTTGTCCGAATCGAACTCAGCGGAAAAGGAATGATGGGCCGACAGCGGCAACGCCGCTGCCAGCAGCGCGCCCGCGAAGAGATTCATCCGTTTGGTGTTCATGATTCTTACTCCTTGCTTACTTACTTGTATCCTTGGGTTTCGATTGGGGCTCGAGGTGCATCAGATCGCTGTAGAGAAGCTTATCGGCGAAGGGCACGCACTTATGCTCAAGCAGTTCTACGTTCTCGTCGATCAGACGATACAACGGCATCTCGATGGTCCAGGGCTTCGAGAACGTTTTCGGATCCTCAATGGTCGCTTCGTAGCGGATGTGATCCGCATCGAGAAGGGTGAAACGCTCGGTGACCTTCATCTCATTGCTATGAAAGTTGCCCGCGCGGTCCAGCCAGGTTTTATCGTTCTGATTGATAGTGGTCACCACGAGCACATTCCCTTGCCAGGTTCCGCTCGACTTGCCCATCCAGGTATCGATGGGCTGCTCCGAAGGGTCGTTCATGTGGATGATTCGGTTGGTGGCCTCGAACGGATAAACCATCAACAGATCGCCATTGCCCTGGAAAATCTGGAACGGCATGTTGTGGTACGTTACCCGCGGCACGCCCAGCATGTAACACTTGGCCTCTGGGTCTGAGGTCGGCCAGTTGGCGCGATTTTTGTCGCGCTGCTTGAGCGCTTCGGGAAGATAAGGGATGGTTCCACCGCGAACGACGCTTTTGCCGGCCGGAATGGCGGCGATCGCGCCCAAGCCCCAAAAGTCGTCAAGCCCTTGAGCGGAATGGGCTTCCAGGTTCCAATAGGCCGTGTTTATGGCCTGCCAGATCCCGTTGAAATTGGGATGGCCGGCGATCGTTGCCGGGCGTTTCGCTTCCTGCGCCCAGACGGTTGGCACAAGCGCTGCCGCCAGGATCGCGCCAAGAAATCGATTTCGCCACGGCCGTCGCCCAGGCAAGGTTCGCATCTGTCTAGTCCCTCTCCAAGTGCTTTCAATACGGATAGTAGCGCAAGCATATCACGCGCGTCAAAGAAAACGCATGCAAAACGGGCCTGGAGTTTGCGCGCGCACTCCCGAAGACGGTAATATAATCTCCGGACGGGAATCGACGGATAGGAGTCTTACCATGATCAGACGGATTTTGGCCCTGGGTGGAATCAGCATTGGCATCGCGTTAGCACAGAATGCGGCGCCCGCACAGGCGCAGGGATATCAGCCCACTCCGTCGCCCAAAGGCTTTACGCCTCCCAAGACTCCCTGGGGCGAGCCGGACCTGCAGGGCATCTGGCCACTCAATCACCTGATCGCGGTGCCGCTCGAACGGCCCAAGCAGTACGGCAACCGTCTTTACCTGACCGATGAGGAGTTTGCAAAAGCGCAGGGCAACATCGAGACGCGCAACAAGCGTTTGAATGGCGGGCCGATCCCGGCAGCGGACAGTCCCGACCGGGCGATGCGCCAAACCTCTCTCATTGTTGATCCTCCAGACGGGCGTTTCCCCGCTCTGACCGATTACGGAAAGAAACTCCAGGCAGAGATGAAGAGCAGTTATCGTCCGGGACAGACTGTGTTCGATGACGTCTCCGATTTCGCGGCGTGGGACCGCTGCATTACTCGCGGCCTGCCGGTTTCGATGGAACCGCGCAACTACAACAACGGCATCCGCATCATGCAGTCCCCCGGCTACGTGGTGATCGTGCTTGAAATGGCGCACGAAGCGCGCATCATCCCGACCAACGGCATGCCGCCGCTCGATTCTCAGATCAAGGAATGGCTGGGCGAGTCGCGCGGTCACTGGGAAGGCAACACGTTAGTGGTCGAGACCACCAACTTCAACGGTTTGGTCGGCCATACCAGCGCCGGCGTTCCCGGATCGCCCGGGCCGCTGCAGCCGGAAACGACGAACCAGAAGATCGTGGAGCGCTTCACGCGCGTCGCACCGGATACGATCGAGTTCAAGATGACGATCACCGATCCTTCGGTTCTGGCGACAGGCTCTTACACCATCGCGTATCCGATGTTCCTCGACAACAAGTACGAGATGTTCGAGTACGCCTGTCATGAGGGCAACACGGCGGTGCGGAACTACATCGAGACGTCGCGTTACGAGCGCCTTCATCCCAAGGAAAAGAAGCAACCGTAGTCATGGCTGACGGCCGTGAGGAGCGCGAAGAGCGCGAGCGCCGCATTCAGGAAGAAAGACCGCAGGATCGCGAGGACCGCGTCGAGCGTTACGAAATCGACCAGTGGGCGCCGGAGCGGGTTGATTCCTGACTTACGGAGCAGCGCGCTGGATCAATTCCCACATTAGACCGTTGACGTCGCGGACAAATACGTTGCCTGCGCCGTTGGCGCGCACGATGGCTTTGCCGCCTATACTCGCGACTGTGCCTCCGGCCTTGGTCCACTGATCGACGGCGGCGTTCACATCGCGCACCACCA
>Ga0070734_10003342_pt1 | contig 17002 bp, 14 predicted proteins | sample Coa_R1_8_FD_66444 | JGI IMG/M metagenome (GOLD analysis project Ga0070734, IMG submission 66444) | Surface soil microbial communities from Centralia Pennsylvania, which are recovering from an underground coalmine fire - Coalmine... | ecosystem: Environmental > Terrestrial > Soil > Unclassified ... | reverse complement strand
ATGGTGGACACCCTAGCAGAGAAGGGATTCTCGGCGCACTCCACCCGATCGGCCTCCTGATCGAAGAACCCTAGGTCGTACTGCATGAAGGTTACGAGCCAGATTTTCTCGCTGACCTCACGGATGCCGACCTTCTGACCTGCAAAGACGTGACTTAGGTTGATCTTTCTGCGCCCGATACAGATGCGCCCGCAGCTGGTGACCATGATGGTGCGATCGTGCAGCGGGTACTCAAGCTCACCTAGGCCCTGATAAGGGCGCGGTGAGGAGCTGTAGAGCTCTGCCGGGTACTTCATACCGAGGGCCTGGTGAGGGCGCTCGAAGTTATAGCAATGCATGAAGCGGTCGAACTTGGCCTGCTGCTGCAGGAAGTTGTGCCCCGCCGGCCGGGTGGCCTCTTTCTTGAGCGTCAGGTGCATACGCTCGTGGCGGCCGTTTTGCTGAGGATTGCCGGGCTTGATGCGCTCGATGCGGATGCCTAAGCGCAGCCACCACACCGAGAGCTTGGAGAGGCCGAAGAAGGCGCTGCGAGAGGCGAAGGGAATGCCGTTGTCGGTACGGATCGCCAAGGGGAGCCCGAAGTCCTTGAAAGTCCTTTCAAAAGCGCTAAATGCGAGCACTTCCTTGGTCGTCTCCAGGGCATCGCAGCACAACAGGTACCGGCTCGCCGCATCGGTGACGGTGAGGGGGGAGCAGTAGCGCCGATCAGTGAGCATGAACTCGCCCTTGTAGTCGGCACACCAAAGATCGTTCGCAGACCTGGGCTGCTGCAGAGCCGTTCCTTCGGCCCTGAAGCGAGCTCTGCGAGCATCGTGCTTGACCAGGCCATGGCGATCGATCACGGCGTGCACGGTACTGATGGCGGGCAGAGAGATGCCCAAGTTCAGGCGCCTCAATTTCTCGCGGATCTTCGGGGCTCCCCAACTCGGGTGTTCCCGGCGCAGCTGCACGATCAGCTTCTCGATCTGGAAAGGCAGCCGATTGGCGTGGCGATAGGGGTGTCGCGAGCGGTCGGTAAGTCCCTGCAGTCCGCAATCCTTATAGCGATTGAAGATCTTGTAGCCAGTCGTTCTCGAGATATCGAACTCGCGGCACAGAGAAGCCATCTCCTCGCCATCGAGCAAGCGACCCACAAATCGCACCCTCTCGTCCATCTTGCAACACTCCCGCCACGGCATTTGCATCTCCCTGCAAATGCCTGAAAGGGTGTCAGCTATGTGCCCGGAATGGGGTGTTCACCGTGTGCCCGAAAGCACACTGGTCCTAACTGGGCGGACGGTACCCATTTACCCATGTGCTCGGACAAAGTGTTACCTCTTCGGCATACACATCTCTGCACCTCACCGATCCTTCGATGAAGTTACGGCCGATTGGAAGAGGAAGGGTTTCGGCACGCTGCGTACCGAAATGGTCAAGGAGGCGGGCGGAGACTCTTGAAAGTGCCTGCTGCAGACTCATCGCTGGAGCTCATGCCAGGATTTGCTTCAAAAATTGTGATCTGCGCGGCTCATCTGAAGGCGTCCCCTGTACGCCGGGTCACCGAATCGATCGAAGTGCGGAAAAATATCTTCTGGCTCGCAAACAAAGATGGTGTAATCGCGGCCCTTTTTTGTCAGCACCCACTGCTCCACTTTTTCTGAGCGACTCATGTTCGAGCGGTACACATAAAACGGATGACGTTCACTAGTCCAGCCGGACGTGCCGTACTTGTAGCGTACTTCTTCGAGGAAATCGTCTTGATCCAAAGCGTCAAACACTACTTCGATGAGACTTACGATTCCGTCTTCTAACCACACGTCGACTAGGCGTATCCCATGGCTATGCCCTGATCCCAGCACGTCTAGCATATGAGGCTGACGGCAGCGGACCTTATTCCGAAAGCTTTTCCCGTCACAGTACGGACCTATCTTGTCCTCTGCTTTTTCTTGAAAATAAAAGATACCTTTCTCATCCATCAATTTTACATCTTCGTCCGTGTGCGGGTTTAAGTCGGGGTCATTCACGAACTTGGTTGCCCCAAGCGCATGCATAATTTGATCGCGAGTTGCGTGCGAGCCCAGTCTGATCCCTCTGAAATCGGGCATTTCTTCTGCGGCGGCTCCACTACTGATGAGCAAAGCGCTAACCACGCAAATTTGCGGCAGCATTGTGCACGACATAGATCGCTCTCCCTTTGATGACAATCTGAGACACAAAACGAAAAAAGGACACACGAGATATTTTCGAGCTGCTTTGATATTTCTCAGAATTACCCCGATCTCAATAACCGCGCGCGCGTTACTGACCACCGCCCGCCGCGTCAGTCAGGGTAGCAAGCAACCGGGTGAGCTCGGAGACGGCTCCCGGGTCTGGTTCCGGATTCCGCCGAGGGATACGTCGGTCTTGGTCGACGAGCGCCCTATGACTTCCAACCTCCCAACCTCCGAGGATTGACGACACATCGGTCATGCGAGTTACATATGACTGTAACGGAGTGCGAACAGCCTATCTTGAGTGGAACGACAAGATCTATGTGTAGGGAAGTAAGAGGCTTATAGTCACCCGATCAATCAATTCAAAGAACGCAAAACGGGGAGATAGCCATGCCACGCACGACTGCCTTTGTCACATCGTTTGGGGTCCTACTTGCGCTGCTTCTTGTCGCTCCCACGGCGCGATCGCAATCGGTTGCATCCGCGGGGAGCCTCGACTGCAACGGCTACAGCGCCATCCAAGCGCCGCTCAAGCCGCGAATGTACTGTGCGGACTTCTATACGGCATGGGGCCAGTGGCCCGGCGGCCGTGGCTACGACAACGGACATTACGTCGGACACGACGAACCGAGCATCAGCTTCTACTCAACTCGACATCATTCGGGAAACAGCGTGCGCTGGGAGGTGACCCTGCCGACGGACCGGCCACTGCCAGCCGTGCAGACGTTCGAGCTCACGCCGGCGATCTGGTTCGCCATGGCGCTATGCGATCCCAATTCGTTTCCGAACGGACCCTGCATCCCGGACAGCGATGAGAACGCGCCGGCTGCGACCGGGTCGGCGTTTCTCGAGCTGCAGCTATATCCGCCGGGTTTCCCACCCTGGATCACGCAGATCAGCTGTGACCTCACGCACTGGTGCGCAGCGCTCAACATCGACAGCCTCGAGGTCATGAGCAACGGGAACCTGAACCCGAACTGCACTGAGCCGATCAACTTCGCATGGCTGCAGACCAATGGCGTGCCGACGGGCCCGCCCGGCCCCGCGATCGCCACCGTCGCGACCTATACGCCGAATGCGCAGACCCTTCGCATGAACTCGGGCGATCGGTTGCGCATCACGATCACCGATACCGGGTCGGGTCTCTTGACGCGCATCGAGGATCTGACCACCGGGCAGTCGGGCTACATGGTGGCGAGCGGGGCGAATGGCTTCCAGAACACGGATCCGAACAGCTGTGCCGGCACGAACTTCGACTTTCACCCGGAGTACGACACGGCAAAGTACGGGAATTTCGTTCCCTGGGCGGCACTTCAGGCCAATATCACCCTGGCTTTCGAGACCGGTCACTTCAGCCCGGGCGTGAACGGTGACAATGATTCGGACGATGCACCCTGCTTCCCCGGGCCCACCGTGGCCGGTTGCGTTGGTGAGGATCTCGACTACGACGGCACCTCCTACCGCAAGGATTGGCCGGACGGCAGCAACAAGAAGGCAACGCCCATGCAGATCTACGCCGCGGCCGGGAACGGGATCGGTCCGGCGTTTCGAAGTGATGCCAGCGGACGCTACGATCAGGCTTACCCGATCATGCAGTTCGAGACGGACATATCAGCGACGAACTCCAACTGTCAGCCGAATGGAATCGGCTGTACCGTGCCGCCGGCCAACGCGCGGTTCTATCCCTTCTGGTCGGTGCAGACCGGCGGTGGTTGGCCGGCCGATGGGAGCTGCACGCTGCTCTTTGGCGACATGACCGGCGCCGGTATCCTGGATTTCGGCCGCGACAAGGAATACGGCGCAGCGGATCTGCCCTGGTTCTTCGGGCAGAACAGCAGTGGACCGGTGGCGACCCCCTGCCTGCAATTCGCCAACTCCGATTGACGTGAGATTCGCGGGCGGATGCATCGGCATCCGCCCGCGGCTCGCTCCGGCGCGGGGCTGGCCCTCGCGGACAAGCGTGATACTCAGGATTACTCTTGGGCATCCGCAGAAGCACGATGCGATCCACGATGCAGTGAGCTCGGAGCTGGCGCTTCGGCTGTTGTGTTGCCCGAAGGTGCTCTTGGAGAGCGTGCGATCTAGTAGGAGCGCGGCATCCCGAGCACGTGCTCCCCGACATACGCGAGAATCAGGTTGGTCGATATCGGAGCGATCTGGTAAAGACGCGTCTCGCGCCACTTGCGCTCCACGTCGTACTCGACCGCGTAACCGTAACCGCCGTGAGTCTGCAGGCACGCCTCGCCGGCCATCCAGGCGGCCTCCGAGGCGAGGAGCTTCGCCATGTTGGCCTCCGGGCCGCAGGCGTGGCCCGCATCGAACAGCGCGCACGCCCGGCGCACCATGAGCTCGGCGGCCGAGAGCTGGACGTGCGCGCGAGCGATCGGGAACTGCACGCCCTGGTTCTGGCCGATGGGACGATCGAACACGCGGCGCTCGCGTGCATAGCGCGTGGCCTTGTCGATGAACCAGCGCCCGTCACCCAAGCACTCGGAGGCGATCAGGATCCGCTCGGCATTCATGCCGTGCAGGATGTAGCGAAAGCCCTGACCGACCTCGCCGATGAGGCTGGAGGCGGGGATGCGCACGTCGCGGAAGAACACCTCGGTCGTGCCATGATTGACCATTGCGCGAAGCGGGCGGATCTCGAGCCCCCGGTCGCGCACGGCGCGCATGTCGATGAGGAACACCGATAGTCCCTCGGTTTTGTCCGCGACCTGCTCGGCGGGGCTGGTGCGCGCTAGCAAGATCATGAGGTCGGAGTGCAGCGCGCGCGAGGTCCATACCTTCTGTCCGTTCACGACCCACTCCTCGCCCTCGCGCACCGCCATCGTGCGCAACTTCGTGGTGTCGGATCCCGAACCGGGCTCGGTCACAGCGAATGCCTGCAACCGCAGCGCGCCCGAGGCGATCGACGGCAAGTACTGCGCGCGCTGGGCTTCATTTCCATGGCGCAGCAACAGGCCCATGGTGTAGATCTGCGCATGACAGGCGGCGGCGTTCGCGCCCGAAGCGTGAATCTCCTCGAGGATCACCGCTGCGGCGCGCAGCGGCAGTCCGGCGCCGCCGTACTTCTCAGGCACGAGGACCGCAAGGTAGCCGCCCTCGGTGAGCGCCTTGACGAAGTCGCTGGGGTAAGCCCCGCGCGTCTCGAGATCCTGCCAGTACTTGCCGCCGAAGCGCTCGCAGACGCGTTGCACTGCATCGCGCAGTTCCGGGTAGTCACGGTCGCCCCGCTCCATCAGGTGGCCGCCTGTGCCGGAGCGAGGCGCGCTCCGGATCTCATCAGCTGGCCGGGCAGAGGACGGCCGAGCAGACGCTCCACATCGCGTGCGACGCGGATCAGACGGTCGAGATCCATGCCCGTCTCGATGCCGAGCTCGTTCAGCATGTTGAGGAGGTCCTCCGTGCACACGTTCCCCGTGGCGCCGGGCGCGAATGGACAACCGCCCAGGCCACCGATCGAGGACTCGTAGCGGTCGATGCCCAGCTCGAGCCCCTGCATCACGTTCACGAGGCCGAGCGCGCGGGTGTTGTGAAAGTGCAGGGCAAACGGCAATGCCGGAAATTGCGCCCTGAGTCCACCGACGACTGCGGCGACGATGGGCGGGGTCGCCATGCCGGTGGTATCACCGAGCGACACCTCGTCCATTCCGACCTGCGCATAAGCCTCGACGATGCGCGCGACCGCCGCGAGCGGCACGTTCCCCTCGTAGGGGCAGCCGAAAGCGGTCGAGACGATTCCGCCGAGCGCGACGCCTGCACCGCGCGCGACCGTTGCGATCTCCTCGAGGCCCGCCAGGCTCTCGGCGATGGAGCGGCGCACGTTCTTCCGGTGATGCGACTCGCTTGCCGACATGAACACGATCATGCGATCGACCTGCGCGGCGGCCGCGCGCCGTGCGCCGTTCGCATTCGGCACGAGGGCGCGCAGGGTCGCTCCGCGTCCCTTCAGTCCCGCGATGACGGCGGCGGCGTCGGCGAGCTGCGGGACGGCGGTCGTGGAAACGAAGGACGTCGCCTCGATGTCTCGCACACCCGCCTCGATGAGCGCAAGACCGATCTCGATCTTGCGCTCGGTCGCGACCACGAGAGGCTCCATCTGCAAGCCGTCGCGCATTCCGACCTCGGTGATCCGCACCCGTCGCGGCAGTGCTCTCATCGAACCGTCCCCCGCTCTGCACGGCCCCGCGACACCTGGACCTACCGCCCCGAAAACCGAGGGGTTCGTTTCTCGCGGGCGGCGCGAACGCCTTCGCGCCGGTCCTCGGTGGGCACCAACTGGTTGTAAGCAGCGAGCTCGAGCGCAAGTGCGCTCCTCAAGTCCACGCCCAGACCGCAATCGATCACCCGCTTCGCCTGGCGCACGGCGAGCGGCGCGTTGGCCCCGATGGTCCGTGCGACCGCGAGCACGCTTGCGCCGAGCGAGCCGTCCGCCACGACCTCGTTCACGAGACCCCAGGCGAGCGCCTGCGGGGCATCGAAGGGCGTGGCCGACAGAATGATCTGCTTGGCGCGCGCGGCTCCCACGGCGCGCGCGAGCCGCTGCGTGCCGCCGCAGCCCGGGATGATGCCGAGATGCGTCTCGGGCTGCGCGAACCGCGCCGAGGCGGTTGCGTAGATGAAGTCGCAGGCGAGGGCAAGCTCGCAGCCACCCCCGAACGCCGCGCCATTGACGGCGGCGATCACGGGGATCGGGCACTCCTCGAGGGCTCGAAAGGCCTCCTCGAACACGAGATGCTGCGCGCGCCATTGCGCATCGCTCATCCCGTCACGCTCCTTGAGGTCGGCCCCCGCACAGAATGCGCGCTCGCCGGCGCCGGAGAGGATCAGGCAACGCGCGGGATCCGGCTCGCCCCGCAGCGGTGCGAGCAGCGCGATGAGCTCGCGCGCCATCTGCGTATTGAGCGCATTCGCCGCATCGGGCCGGTGAAGGGTGAGCCGCAGAATCGATTCTTCCGGCCGATCGACTTGCAGGGTTTGAAAATTCATGGCATCGGATCAGTCGGGCGTCTTGATGCCCACGAAGGTGCCGCGTCCGTGCGCTCGATAGTATCCGGCCGTCATCGAGTGCGCGATGTCCGGCGCCAGCACGTCGAACTGCTCGAACACGAGTCCGAAACCCGCATGCTGGATCGCCTCGATCAAGTACTCGCGCTGCGGCCAGAAGGAGCGCCTGTTGTCCCAGGACGCCCACTTGCGGTTCTCCCGATCCTTGAACTCCCGCTCGGAGAGAAACTCGCGGAACCAGCGACCCTTCATGCCCTCGTTGCTCGACAGATAGGAGAGCTTGTGGGTGGTGGTCGCGGTCTGCCGGAGAGGCAGCCAGCGCGCGATTGCGCGCCGCAGGCGCCGCGGTTGAATGAGGCTCGGTGCATCACCGGCTTCGGAGAAATGCGTCTCCAGGATGACCAGCTTCCTCGTGACTGATGCCAGAAGCTCGAGAAATGCTCTGGGGCGATCCAGATGATAGAGCAGGCCGCAGCAGAAGATCGCATCGAAGGGCCCGTATTTTGCGACGTTCCAGACATCATCCTGGGCGAAGTTCAAGTTCGGCAAGTTGACGCGGGATTGAACGTAGCGGCAGGCCTCGATGTTTTGCTCGCGCACGTCGAGCCCCAACGTCTTGAATCCGAGTCTCGCGAACTCGACGCTGTAGCCACCTTCGAGGCACCCCAGGTCGGCGATCGTAAGGTCGGTCTTCGGCCCCGGAAACGCCAGGTCGAGCACGCGCTTCGCGCTCTTGAAAGTGGGGTTGGTGGCAGTCGATATCCCGCCCTCGGGCTTCGTGTAGGTCCCATCATCCAGGCGGACGTTGTGCGCGGTGAACGTGACCAATACGGATTCCTTGCGTCGGGCGCGATTGAGGCGGGACCGCAATCGTAAACGAAAGCGCGGCGCCTTTGATCAGCGCCGGCGCCCGGGTGGAAATGCATCAGGGCAGGGCGTCTGCCGGGGCAGGATGCTCAAGCCCGAGCATTACGGGCTGATTTGCTAGGGCAGCGCGTTCGACAGGCGCGAGCTGACCGAGGAGGACGGCTTCGCACTGAGCGGGGCGGTCAGGGCATGCACGACACCGCGGCCGCCGCGGCTGCCCGCGCTCGCGCCCGGGGTTCCCGGCATCCAGCGGTCGAGCACACCGCGGTGCGCTTCGCTGTGACCGAACAGATGGCCTGTCCACTGCAGATAGGGATCGCCATGCTTGCCGGCCTGCAGCGACACCGAGCTCCAGCCGGCATCCCAGAGTGTGAGCACGCGCACCCGGCGCTGCACGCGGTATTCGGAGGCCAGCCGCTGCCAGGTATCGCGGTCGTCCATCAACGAATCCTCCGCCTTGGCGGGATCCTCGGTCGCGGAGTGCGGGCGAGGTCGGAACTCGCGCGGCGCGCTCTCCTTGAGCGTGTAATCCTGCAACGCGAACGCATCCGGCTTGCCGGCGAAGGCGCTGAATGGGCTGGGCGGTTCTGTCGGTGAGCCGGTCGCGAGGGGCGCGAAGTCGAGCCCCCGAAACGGCACCGTGCGCGGCGGCTCGCGCTCGCTCGCGCCATCGGCCGTCGGGCTCGCGCTGAGCGTGCGCGCGGGCAGGGCGGCGGATGCGCGGGCCTCGGAGGCCGGGGGATCCGTGCCGATGAATGTCTCGCTGCCCGGGGGCAGGCGCAGTGTTTCGCCGGCACCGGCCTCGCCCACGAAGAGCGTGAGCAGTGCGATGCCCGCCCAAAACCGCTCCGTTCGGGCGTTGCGCGGCGCGGCCGCGGCTGCGGCAGGCATTGCAGTTTGAGTGTGCGTTTGGAGCATGGGGCGCTTGGTCGCACTCGTGTCGACGGCGCCAGCATCCTCCATTTGCACGATCCCGCCGCGTGACGTGCTTCACACATTCTCTCGTGTCGGCGGGTAGCGACGGGGCCCCGCGCGACATAATGAGCGCACCGCTCTTGATTATGTCGGGTTGCTGTGCGAAGGCAAATCGCGCCATGCGGCGCGTCCCTTTTCCCAATGTATTCCGTCAAAGGGCACGATCGTCATCGATTCGACGGTCGACGAGTCGATGCAGGTCGCGTTGACGCTGATGCCGTCGGGATGCGAGCGCGGCGTGTAGAACGATTTGATGCCGCACACCGAGCAGAACCGGTGCTGGGCGATGCCGGTGTTGAATGTGTAGGTCGTGAGCGCGGCGCTGCCGCAGAGCAGGGTGAACTGCGCCGCCGGGACGATCAGATGCAGGTAGCCCGACTTGCGGCAGATGGAGCAGTTGCAGTCAGCGACCTCGATGTGCGCCGGCGCCCGCACCTCGAAACGCACCGCGCCGCAGTGACAGCCACCCGCATGCGTCACCAGCTCTTGCCCGCCCGCCGGCTCGCTACGGATGCTTGTGCTCCTGGGCGGCGAGGTCGCTCACCAGCTTCAAGAGCTTGTCCGGACCGCCCGCGGAAGCGACGTCCGCCTTGTACTTGCCATTGACGATGAAGGTGGGCACGCCATCGACGCGATAGCGCTGCACGAGCTCATCGGCCCGCTGCATGTCCGTGTTCACGGCCATCGATTCATAGGCGCTCTTGAAAGCGGACTCGGAGATGCCGAATCTCGCCACAAACTTTGCCTGGATCTGCTCCGTCTGGACGGTGTTGCTCGGATCCGGAGCGACGAGCGGATCGCCGTTGACGTGGATCTCGCGGAAGATCTCGGTATGGAGGGAATCACCCTTGCCCAGCGCCTTGAGGGTGTAAAAAAGCCGCGCGAGGGAGCGATGCCCCTCGCTCCAGGTGACGGGAACGCGACTGAAGGTGACGTAGGCGGGCTTCCCCTTGCGCCACTCCTCGATCGCCGGATCGAGTGCGAAGCAGTGCGGACAGGCGTACCAGAAGAATTCCAGCACCTCGACCTGACCGGCGGGCACATCGGTGGGCTGAGCGGGAACGAACCGGGTGTAATTGACGCCCTCCTGCCAGCCTGCCGAGCTTGCAGTCGCCTGCGCCGCGGCGCTCGGTGTGGCGGCGGCCACGGTGGAGGCCACGGCGGCGAGCAATAGATTGTGCGATCCGCTGTCCGCCGTGGCGTCCTCGACGGTTTCCTGACCATTCTCGGTCGAGCGCTTGAGCACGGCAGCAGGGGATTCGGCAGCCTTCGGCGGACTTGGCGGCGAGTGCGTGGCGATGGGCGGCGGTGTGAGTGCCGAGGCGGGGGTCGTGGTCGAAGCCGGCCCGGCGGAGCGGCCGCAGGCTGTGAGAGCGACGATGAGCGCGAGACAGGCCAGCGGCCGCACGCGCATCTCAGCGCAGTCCTTGCACGTAGGAAGCGAGGTTTCGCATGTCCTCGGGCGTGAGGCGCTTCGCGATGACCGGCATGATGTCGCCTGCACCCGGTGGGCGGTTGCCCGCCGCCCAATCGCTCAACTGCTTCACCACGTACTCGGCATGCTGGCCGCGCAGTGAGGGAAACTTCGCGGGCTTGTTACCGTAGCCCGTGGGTCCGTGGCACGCCGTGCACGCCGGGATGCCGCGGCCCTTGTCGCCGCCCCGATAGAGCTTCTCTCCGGCCTGCCAGTAAGAGGGGTCCGCCTCGAGCCCGGTGTTGACCTGACTGTCGAAGTAGGCGGCGAGGTCGGCCATGTCCTGCGGGCTCAAGGGCGCCGCGAGCGGCATCATCACCGGGTTGTTGCGCTTGCCTTCCTTGAAGTTCTGCAGCTGCTCGGCAATGTAGGGTGCTCCCAGACCCGCGAGACTCGGCCATTGGCCGTTCACGCTGTTGCCGTTGGCGCCGTGACAGGCTTGACACACGACCGCCTTGGTCGCCCCGCTCTGGGCGTTGCCGGTCAACCCCGTGGGCGCCTCGCCCGCGGGGAATGCGATCGCGCTCAGGAGCGTGCCGCACAGGGCGGCTGCAAACATCCAGGACCCCTTCATCACTGATCGTACCTTTGGAAACCCATGGCGGGCGCAAATTGTACACTACGGCCTATTTTCTGCGTCCAAGGCGCGCCCATGTCGCTCTATCCGAATGCGCGCTTCATCACGAGCGCTGCCGAGCCCAAGCAGCTCACCGCCGACGTGGGCCGCGAGATCGCATTTGCGGGACGCTCGAACTCGGGCAAGTCGACCGTCATCAATGCGCTCACGCAGCGCACCGGGCTCGCGCGTGTGAGCCGTACGCCGGGGCGTACCCAGCTCATCAACTTCTTCGAGCTCGCGCCCGAGCGGCGTCTCGTCGATCTGCCGGGCTACGGTTACGCCCGCGTGCCGGAGGCGGTGCGCGAGCGCTGGTCGAGGCTCCTTGTGCATTACTTCGACAAGCGCGCATCTCTCGTCGGGCTGGTGCTCATCGTGGACAGTCGGCGCGGCCTCAGCGACCAGGACGAGGCCATGCTCGAGTGGATGCGCGCGCGTGACCGGCGCGCGCACGTGCTACTCACCAAGGCGGACAAGCTGAGCCGCCAGGAGGCGTTGCGCGTCGAGCGCGCAACCCGGGGCGTGCTTGGGCCGCGGGGCGTCACCGTGCAGCTCTTCTCGGCGCCCGCGAAGCTCGGGATCGAGGAGGGGCGGGACCTGATGGACGCATGGCTCGCCGGAGGAGGCGATTGAGAAACGCAGGGGCCGGGCGAGAGCGCTGCGCGCATGTACAGTGCTGAGCGCGGCCACCGGGAAAAACACCCGGCAGCATGGACAAAGACCGGGGAAAAAAAAGCCCCGGTGGGCGCCTTTGGGGCTTCCACCGAGGCAGACCAACCCGGCATGGGGATGACAGACCGGGTCTTGCCCGCTCAGGGAGAAGAGCGGGGAGCGTACGAGACGCTCACGGGTTTAGAGGGAGGAGTCTTGAGAAAGTTCCGGCGGAAGTCACTACCCGCTGGGTCCAATTGACGTCGACCGGCGAGTGCGCTTCATTGTCCGATCTCCGGGCTGCGGGCGCGCGCATAACACCCTGAAATTCCGCCTTCCCCCCGCGGCTCTTCACGTATCTTTACAAGTTCTTTGCACTCGTTGCTAGTGCGCCTCATCCCAGTTGCGGCCGATTCCTACATCGACGCGCAGCGGCACTTTGAGTTCCGCAGCACGCATCATGTGTCCCTTGAGCTCCTGCGTGACGCGCCCGATCGCCTCATCGGCAGCCTCGAGCACGAGCTCATCGTGCACCTGCATGATGAGGTGCGCGGGCTCTCCCGATGCGCCGAGCCAGCGGTCGACCTCGATCATTGCCCGCTTGATGATGTCCGCGGCGGTGCCCTGCATCGGCGCGTTGATGGCGCTGCGCTCGGCGTAGGAGCGCAGCGCCTGATTGCGTGACTGGATGTCCGGCAGATAGAGCCGTCGTCCGAACACCGTTTCGACGTAGCCGAGCTCGCGTGCCTGCCGGCGCGTCTCGTCCATGTAGCGCTTCACGCCCGGATAGCGCTCGAAGTACAGATCGACGTAGCGCTGCGCATCGCCGCGCGCGATGCCGAGCTGCCGGGCGAGACCGAATGCCGACATGCCGTAGATGAGCCCGAAGTTGATGGCCTTGGCGGAGCGGCGCTGATCGGCGCTCACCGCATCGAGCGGCACGCCGAATACCTCCGCAGCGGTCGCCTGGTGCACGTCGCGATCCTCGGCGAACGCAGCGAGCAGACTCGCATCGCCCGAGAGGTGCGCCATGATGCGCAGCTCGATCTGTGAGTAATCCGCGGCGATCAGCGAGTGGTCCGGCGGGGCGATGAAGGCCTGGCGAATGCGCCGGCCCTCCGGAGTGCGGATCGGTATGTTCTGCAGGTTCGGGTCCGAGGACGACAGCCGCCCGGTGGCGGCCACGCCCTGCTGGTAGGAGGTATGGATGCGGCCGCTCTTCTCGTCGATCTGCGCCGGCAGTTTGTCGGTATAGGTCGACTTGAGCTTGGCGACGCTGCGGTAATCGAGGATCAAGCGCGGCAGCGCAAAGCTCTCGGCGAGCTCCTCGAGCACGTCCTCGGCGGTCGAGGGTTGCCCGGTCGGCGTTTTGCGCATCACCGGCAGCCCGAGCTTGCCGAACAGGATCTCCTGGAGCTGTTTGGGAGAGTCGAGATTGAAGCGCCCGCCGGCCTCGAGGTGCGCCTGGGCCTCGAGCTCCTTCATGCGAGCCGCAAGCTCCGAGCTCTGCGTTCGCAGCAGTGCCCGATCGACGAGCACGCCCGTGCGCTCCATGCGGTACAGCACGGGAACGAGCGGCTGCTCGATGGTCTCGTAGAGCGCGCGCAGACGCGGCAGCGACTCGAGTTGCGGCCAGAGCGTTTGATGCAGGCGCAAGGTCACATCGGCGTCCTCGGCCGCGTACTCTGTGGCGCGCTCGACATCGACTTGATTGAAGCTGATCTGCTTCGCGCCCCGCCCGACGAGATCCTCGTAGCGAATCTTGCGCGCCCCGAGGTAGCGCTCGGCGGTCGAATCCATGTCGTGACGGGTGGCGACGCTGTTGAGCACGTAGGACTCGAGCATCGAGTCGAAGCGCTGTCCGCGCAACGCGATGCCGAGGTTGCCGAGGATGTGGGTGTGGAACTTCAGGTGGTGACCGAGCTTCGGCACGGACTCGTTCTCGAGCACCGGCCGCAGACGCTCGAGCACCGTGGCGAGTGGCAGCTGTTGAGGAGCCGCCGGATAGTCGTGCCCTATCGGTACATAGGCCGCCTCACCCGCAGCCACGGCGAAGGAGACGCCGACCAGACGCGCATACCGGTAATCGAGCCCGTCGGTCTCGGTGTCAAAGGATACGAGTGCTGCCGACTCGAGACGCCGCATCCAGGCATCGAGCGCATCGAGGGAGGTGATCGTCTGGTAGTTGCGCGGCTGCACGAGCGCGAGCTGCGGCGGTGCCGGGGCGCGCGCGAGTGCGGAAGCGACATCCCCCGGTCGGTGCGCGACCGTGACCACCGCGTCACCCGCGCTCTCGAGCGCGATCGCGGCAGTCCCTCCGCTCGCCGTCTCGGTGAGCGCGACCGCGCCGCTCGTGCCCGGCGGAAGAGTGGCCTCGAGCGCTCTCAGGAGCATGCGCAGCTCGAGCCGGCCGTAAAGCTCGCGCAAGCGCGGTACGTCCGGGGTGCCGGCGAGCAAATGCTCGGGAGCCACCTCGAGCGGGACATGCGTGTCGATGGTGGCAAGACGGCGCGAGAGCTCGAGCGCGGTCAGCTCGTTGCGCAGGTTCTCGCCGACCTTGCCGCCGATCTGTGCCGCATTCGCGATGAGCGCATCGAGCGTTTGATACTGGTTGAGCCATCTCGCCGCGGTTTTCGGTCCGACTCCCGTGACGCCCGGAATGTTGTCGGAGCTGTCGCCGACGAGGGCGAGATAATCGATGATCTGCTCGGGAAATACCTCGAACTTGGCTTTCACGCCGGCGCGATCGAGCCGCGTGTTGCTCATCGTATTGACCAGCGAGACCTGCGGGCCGACGAGCTGCGCCATGTCCTTGTCGCTCGTCGAGATCAGCACCTCGTAGCCAGCTTGCGTCCCGATGCGTGCGAGCGTACCGATCACATCATCCGCCTCGACTCCCTCGATACGCAGCACCGGCAGCCCCATCGCCTCCACCGCCTCGAGGAGCGGAGCGAGCTGCGCGCGCAGGTCATCGGGCATCGGCGTGCGATGCGCCTTGTATTGATCGAAGAGCTCATCGCGAAAGGTGCGCCCGGGGGCGTCGAACACCACGGCTGCACGCTCGGGCTGCTCCTCCTTCATGAGCTTGTTGAGCATGTTGATCACGCCGAGCACGGCGCCCGTCGGCTCGCCACGCGAGTTGCTCAAAGGGGGCAACGCGTGAAAGGCGCGATACAGGTACGAGGACCCGTCAATGAGCAAGAGCTTGCGAGCGCTCATCGGCGGGCGCTTCTAGAGCTGTGGCGCCGTCGAGGGCGTCGCCAGGTCGGGCGAAGGCTCGATCGAGCTCTGCGGCGAGGGGCTCGGCTCGTCCGGGGGCATTCGCTCGGGCGGGGCGGTTCGCTCGACCGGCGGCACCGGAACGGCGGGCGCCGCTTTCGGCACGGGCGCCGGCGCGCTCGGCGCCGTCGATCGCGGTGGCGTCGGAAGTCTCAGCTTCTTGTGTGGATGCTGCTTGTCGGGCAGGACGAGAGGTCCTTTCTGACCGCAGGCACAGGCCAGGGTTGCCGCGACGAAGAGCGCCAGCAGGCGCATTCGTGTCATGCTGTCGAGTATAACGCGCGCCGCCCGCTTCCCCGCGGCCTCACGAAGCCTAGGAACTTCTGGTGCAGCGCGCCGGTCCGACTCAAGCAATCGAATGTCCGGGAGATGGTTGATGACTCGTGCGTTTCGCTCCTCTTCAGCGCTGATCGGTACGCTCGGCTGTGTGCTCTCGAGTGCTGCCCTCGCCGACAATCCGATCGGGCTGTACGCCGGCGTCGGCGTCGGCCTCTCGAACGTCAACAACAACAACTACGACTACCCGTACGGCTACAACGGCGGCTTTCACGACCGGGACGCGGCCTGGAAGGTCCTTCTCGGTGTGCGCCCGGTGCATTTCCTCGGCGCCGAGCTCGAGTACCTCGATTTCGGATCGGGGCACGGCTCGAATGGTTTTTACGGTCCGAATGACTACTACGACTACGGCCCCTTCTCGCATCCGAAGGCGGAGGTGCTGTACGGCGTGGGCTACCTGCCGTTGCCGCTGCCGCTGCTGGACGTGTACGGCAAGGTGGGCGTCGCGCGGCTGCAAACGAACATCAGCTACCAGACCTGCACCTCGGTGGTGCTCGCGCCCGGGGGCGGGCTCAACTGCACCGGCACCGCCACGAGCCGCATCGATCAGACGAACACCAATTTTGCTTTTGGCGCGGGCGTGCAGACGAAGTTTCAGGATCTCGCATTCCGCGCCGAGTATGAGCGCATCGAGTCCTCGTACGGCAACCCGAGCACCTTCATGGTGAGCGCGACCTGGACCTTCTAAAAGCGGGCGCGCCAATGCGTCACGCGCCGCGCGAGGAGTGCATCCGTTGCACCGGTACTACGCCCTGCCGCACGCGACGGCGGCATCGCCCTGCTTCAGGGTTGGGTGGTCGAGCGGGCCGCCGGCTCGTTCGGGCTGCTGGCACCTGGTGCGGTTGCGGGCATCTTGCTCGAGGGCGTGCTCACGACCGCAGGCTTCGCCGGACTCGTGGGCGCCGGCTCGCTCGCTGCCGGTGCTTTCACACTGAGTAGCTCGACCTCGAAAATGAGCAGCGAATTGCCGGGGATGCCCGGACGCGGCTGCGGTCCATAGGCGAGCTCCGGCGGGACGAACAGCTCGTACTTCGCGCCCGGCTTCATCAGCGCGAGTCCTTCCTGCCAGCCCTTGATCACTCCGCTCAGGGAGAAACTGGCCGGCTGACCGCGGCTGTAGGAGCTGTCGAATTCCGTGCCATCGATGAGCGTGCCGCGATAATTGACGGTGACCTGGTCGGTCGGCTTGGGTGTCGCTTCCTTGGTGTCGCCCGCCTTCAACACCTTGTATTGCAGGCCGGAGGCGGTCGCCTTGACCCCTTTCTCATGGGCGTTCTTCGCGAGGAAGTCCTTGGCCGCCTGCTCGTTGCGCTGGGACTGCGCCATCATTGCGGCGCGTCCGTACTCCTGCAGACGCCGCTGATCCTGCGGCGCGAACCGCTTGCCCTTGAGCCCGTCCTTCACGCCGCGATCGATTGCCTCGAGGTGCGCGGCATCCGCGCCCCCGATGGTGTGGATCTGTGAGCCGAGAGACAGCCCCAGGAGGTAGCTCGCTTCCTCGTCCGAGAGCGGCTGGGGCGCCGGCGCGGCGTTTGCGGGCGGTGCGGCGTTTGCGGGCGGTGCGGCGTTTGCGGGCGGTGCGGCGTTTGCGGGCGGTGCGGC
>Ga0070734_10003341_pt1 | contig 17003 bp, 8 predicted proteins | sample Coa_R1_8_FD_66444 | JGI IMG/M metagenome (GOLD analysis project Ga0070734, IMG submission 66444) | Surface soil microbial communities from Centralia Pennsylvania, which are recovering from an underground coalmine fire - Coalmine... | ecosystem: Environmental > Terrestrial > Soil > Unclassified ... | reverse complement strand
CGGGGTGCGCTATGGAGCTGCTGTTCAATCTGTTTACGCGCCCGTTCGGAAGAAAGCCGTCTTCCGCGCTGCCTGCCGACCCAGCAGACGGTGCGGAAGACGCGCCTGTTTCGGTCTCCCTACTCAAGAAATTGCGTTTTGCCCAAAATAGCGTATAATGTAGAGAATTTTCCTTTCGAGCGAAGAAACACGGAGAGGCACCATGTCCAACAACCAAATTCCCAATCAACCCCCCGGCTACGGGCAGCCACAACAGCCCGGACAACCCGGCCAGCCGCAGCAGCCCGCTTACGGGCAGCAACCGCAGGCGTTCAATCCGCTGGCGCCGCAACAGCCGGGGCAGCCTACGGCCTATAACCCGTTGGCGACGCAACAGTCTGTCTCCACACAGCCGATTCCCTCGGCCTCTGCCCGCCCCCTGCCGCTCGATGATGCGCATATTGACGACCTGCTTCGCGCCATGGTGGATAAAGGCTCCTCCGACCTGCACGTTGCGGTCGGTATCCCGCCGATCATCCGCGTGGACGGCGCGCTGCTCCCCATGCCCTGGGAGAAAGTCTCTCCCCAGCACGCCCAGCGCCTGATCTACGACATCCTGACCGACGAACAGATCCAGCGCTTTGAAACCGACCTGGAACTGGACTTCTCCTATCAGTTGGCCCGCATCGCCCGCTTCCGCGTGAACGTCTTCCGCGATAAGGGCAACTGCGCCATGGCCTTCCGGCAGATCCCGCAGAAGATCCCGACCCTGCAGCAGCTCGGCCTGCCCCCCGTTCTGGAGGATCTGACGAAGCTGCCGCGCGGCCTCATCCTCGTCACCGGCCCCACCGGCTCCGGCAAGTCGACCACCCTCGCGGCGATGATCAACCGGATCAACTCCGAAGAGAGCAAGCACATCATCACCATCGAGGACCCGATCGAGTACCTGCATACCCATAAGTTCTCGGTCATCAACCAGCGCGAGGTCGGCCTGGATACCCGCCAGTTCAAGAACGCCCTCCGCGCCGCCCTCCGCGAGGACCCGGATGTCATCCTCGTCGGTGAAATGCGCGACCTGGAGACGATGCAGATGGCCGTCTCCGCCGCCGAAACGGGCCACCTTGTCTTCGCCACGCTGCACACCAACTCTGCGGCGACCTCCGTCGAGCGCATCGTGGACTCCTTCCCCTCCGGACAGCAGGAGCAGGTGCGCCTGCAGTTGTCCAATAACCTGCAAGCCATTCTCTGCCAGACGCTGATCCCCCGCGCGAACCAGCCGGGCCGCGTCTGCGCCATGGAGATCATGCGGGCCAGCCCCGCCATCCGCAACCTGATCCGTGAAGCCAAGGCGCACCAGATCACGTCCATGATTCAAACCAGCGCCAACATGGGCATGACCACCATGGACCAGACCCTGCGCGACCTCTATGTGCGGGGCATCATCTCCTTCGATGAAGCCATGACCCGCGCTATGAACCCGCCGGAGCTGGAGAAGATGATCAAGACCGCCACCATGCCGCAACCGGGCCAGCCGGGCTATGTGCCCCAACGGTAGCGTTGACCCGAGGAACATTTCGAGGCACTCATTGTTCCAATGAATTGAGCCGAAAATACTCCTCTGGAGGAACCATCTATGCCAGTCTTTCAGTACACCGTTCGCGACAGCACCGGGAACGTGCGCACCGGCACCTCGGAGGCGGAGAACCAGGACATCCTGAAACGCCGCCTGCAAGAGCAGGGCTTCGCTGTCAGCGACCTCAAACAGACCGCCGCCGGCAGGAAGAAGCAGGCCGGAGGCGGCTTCGGGCGCGTCAAACTCAAAGACCTGTCCATCTTCTGCCGCCAGTTCTCCACCATGATCGACGCGGGCGTATCGCTCGTTCGTGCGCTGGACGTGCTGGGCGAGCAGACCCAGAACCCGAAACTCAAGCGGATCCTGCGCGAGATCCAGACCGAAGTCGAGAGCGGCCAGACCCTCTCGAAATCCATGCAGAAGTACCCCCGCGTCTTCAGCAACCTGTTCGTCGGTCTGATCCGCGCCGGTGAGGTCGGAGGCGTCCTGGAAGAGGCGCTGCAGCGTCTGTCGTTCTTCCTGGAGAAGGACATGGAGCTTCGCCGCAAGGTGAAGGCCGCCCTGACCTACCCCGCCATCGTCGTCGTGGTCGCCGTCCTGATCGTTCTCGGCCTCTGCACCTTCATCGTCCCGCGCTTTGTCGAACTCTTCAAAGACCTGGGCGTGAAGGAGCTGCCCTGGATGACCCAGGTCCTGGTGGACTTCAGCGACTTCCTGAAGACCAGATGGTGGATGGGTATCCTGATCGTCCTGGCCATCTACGGCGCGATCAAGTATGCCGGAACCACCAAGCTGGGCCGCCGCGTCATCGACCGCATCAAGCTGCGCGTTCCGGTCTTCGGCAAGCTCGGCCACAAGATCTGCCTGGCCCGCTTCTCGCGTACGCTCTCCACGCTGCTCGTCTCCGGCGTTCCCATCCTCCAGGCGATGGAGACCGTCGCAGGAACCGTCGGCAACGAGATCATCAGCGAGGCGATCATGAACGCCCGCGCCCGTATCCGGGAAGGAGACCGCATCAACGAGCCGCTGGAAAAGAGCAAGATGTTCCCGCCCATGGTCGTCCACATGATCTCCATCGGCGAAGAATCCGGCGCCCTCGACCAGATGCTCTCCAAGATCGCGGAGTTCTATGAGGGCGAGGTCGAGTCCACGCTCCAGTCGCTCACCTCGGCCATCGAGCCGGTCATGATCTGCTTCCTCGGCGTCTGCGTCGGCTTTATCGTTATCGCGATGTTCGCCCCGCTGCTGCAGGTCATCAGCAACCTGTCCGGTGGACAGGACGACGACGCCAAGTCCGGCGGCGCGCTCAAGGAATAGGAGGAGCATGAGGCATCTCGGGGACGGAGATTTTCAATCTCTGCATTACCCGCATCAGGTTCACAAGTTCACAAGGGAGTAATCAGCAATGGGCTAAAGCCCTTCGCTGGGGGCCTTCGGCCAAGTGTCGGCCTGCGCCGACACGTGCAAACTCTGGGTTGGTACGTGTCCCCGTAGGGGGACACTTGGCCGAAGGCCCCCAGCGAGGGAATTGATTCCCTTGTGCAAATCTCTCGTCTTCGGGATGCCTTATGTAAGCCGTATGACTGTTCAAACCGGGTTCTGGATTGTGACGACGTTCCTGTTCGGTATCAGTATCGGCAGCTTCTTGAACGTCGTCATTTGGCGTCTACCACGCGGCGGTTCGCTCACCAAGCCGCAATGGTCGTATTGTCCTAACTGTGAACATCAACTGAGTGCGCTGGATCTCATTCCCCTGTTCAGCTTTCTGCTATTGGGCCAGAAGTGTCGCTACTGTAAGAAGCCGATCTCCTGGCGCTACTTCGGCGTGGAATTGCTGACGGGGCTGCTGTTTGTTTCGCTCTATTTGCGCTATCCCCAGGATGCTCCCAACGCAGTTTTCATGCTGCTCTTCGCCGCGCTCCTGGTTCCAATGTACTTTATTGATCTAGATTTCTTCATCATCCCCGAAGCGTTGAACCTCCTGGCGTTTGTGGTCGCCGTAGGGCGCGATGTCTATGGCATCGTCACGCATGAGGCGGGGCATGAGTTGCTCTGGGGCTGGCTGCCGCGCTCTATCCTCGGCGCGGTGGTCGGAGTGCTGATCTTCGGCGCGGTGCGGGTGCTGGGCTGGATCTGGAAACGGCAGGAGGCGATGGGGCTGGGGGATGTGCTGCTGGCCCGCGCTATGGGGGCCATGCTGATCTCGGTCGTGCCTGTCGGCGCGAACCCGCTGCGGCTCTTTCCGATCTGGGTTTTTTTGTCCTGTATCTCCGGCCTGGTCCTCGGTGGGGGTAAACTGTTATTAGCCCGCTCGAAGCAGAGCCTGGCGGTGGAAGGCGCTTCCCAGCTTCAGGAAGACGAACCGCCGGCTGAGGATAACTCCTCTATCGGCAAGGAATTGTATGAGATCGGCTTGTGTCTCTGGCTGGGAGATGCCATCGAGTATATTCAAGAGTGCATGCCCGCCGCCCGAAAATCAAAACAAAAGGAAGCGGAAGCCGCGCAAACGGATGATTGGAAGCCCGCGCCGAGCGCAATCCCGTTCGGCCCCGGCCTGATCGTCGGTTTTTTGGCGACCGTTTTCTGCGGTGAAATCTTCACCGCCTGGTATCTGGCCTATGCGTTTCCAAAAAAGGAATCCGGTACCGGCCCGTAGAATTAACAGGGGCAGGGGGAGTGCGGAACAATGAAAGAGCGCGTGTCGTCAAAAAATGCGGACAGTTCTGCGCCGTTTGAGAGAAGGACAGGTTACGTCGCTATGCAAAACACCGGTTACGCCCGTAGGGGCTTCACTCTAATCGAATTGCTCGTCGTGATCGCGATTATAGCGATTCTCGCTGCCATCCTCTTTCCAACTTTCGCCTTTGTCAGTGAGAAGGTGCGCCAGAACAACTGCATGAGCAATATGGTCGCGATCCAGCAGTCGGTAAGGCTCTATCATGAGGATTTTCAGAAATATCCGCCCGTCCTGTATGCTTACGGACAACCCAACACGCAAATAGGAACCGTGGCGACGAGCAGCCGCACGCTCTATAAGTACAATGCGAAGGACTACCAATATTTTGTCTGCCCGGATAATATCAATCCTCCGCTGGGAGCGACAACGACCGCCGTCTATCCGCCGGGTCTTCCGCTGTCCGGGCAGGTCATGGTAAACGGCAGCCCCGCGCTCTTTTATGTCGCCGATAGCTACGACATCGGACGCCAGGTAGACGCCCAGGGCAATGCGGTAACTCCTCCGGTGTATGAAGTACACTATAGTCTGGACTGGACGGGATCGCTGGCTGTGAACGATCCGAAGAACCAGTTGAAATATCCCGATCCGCCCGCCGATACCACCATTATCACCTGGTGTACCTACCATGCCGCCATCAATCACGCGAACGTCATTACCGTATTGAAGTTGGCAGGCGGGGCGAAGCCTACCGAGGTGAATAAGGCGATCTTCGACCCGACCGTTCCGGGCAAGCCCTATTTGCCGCTCAATTTCCAATAAAAGACCATGTTTCACCCGATGGAGAACACCATGACAACACGGCAGCTCAAGTGTGCGCCGCGAGCATTTACACTGATCGAACTGCTCGTGGTCATAGCGATTATAGCGATTCTCGCCGCTATCCTCTTCCCGACCTTCGCCATGGCCCGTGAGCAGGCTCGCCAGAGCAGCACCATGAGCCATATGCACGATGTCTGGGTCGGCGCCAGCATCTTCAATGAGGATGAGGGGCACTGGCCCTATACCCTGCTGGGTTATGTGGAGACGCCGGATACCCGGCCCATCCCGCCCACGCATCCGGCCAATCGCCCGGCCCTGGGCTGCGTGCCCGCCGGGTCCGCATGCGCTGGTCCTCTGACCGCAGATGCGCCGCTCACCAACATGCAGCAGGTGACCGGAACCTACAGCACCAATGTCTTTACCGCCTTTGAGAGCGTCAATCGCGGCTTTGTATACGGCGAACAGGTCAAACCCTATATCTCGTTTACCTGCCCGGACAACATCGGCAAGCAGCTCAGCGATTTTACCATGGCGTACTGGCCGCTCAATTCGCCCGTCTCCCTCGCGAACGGCGGCACCGCCGCCAACCCCATCCCGGTGGTCTGGACCCCGTCCGGGGTGGGCGGCGCCTGCCCGACCAACGGCGACCACGACCTGCCTTCGGCGGCCTATGCCGGTGCGGTGAAGCTGTACTATAAAATGGACAGCATGGACATCGGCCCGATGCTGGATCAGAATGGCAACATCGTCTACCAGCCGGACGGCATCACGCCCAAGTACGAACTGCACTATAGCCCGGACTGGTCCCACACCATCGGCGCGGCCTGCGATAAGGATGGCAGCGGCAATCCCTATATCACGGAACTCAAGTATCGCAACCCGCCCGCCGACCGCACGATCTTTACCTATGTGACCCAGCATACCGATACCGCCAAGAGCAATCAGGTGATCATCCTGCTGCTGAATGGAACCGCCCGAAAAATAGACAAAAAGACGGCCGGCCAGCAGCTTCCCCTGGCCTACGTACCCTGATCTTAATCGCAATCGGAACTTTCCCCAGGCAGGTGTCGTCGAAAGCAACGAGTTACCCCTCCCTATCGAGGGGTAACCGTAAAATAGGCGCTGACAGGTACGGCATGAAGCGCAATGAGGCAATACGGAACCTCCCGTAGAGAGGCACGGATGGATATGATGAGAGGCTATCGAATGGATCCCCGCAATCAGCGCATGCAGGCAACCGCAAGATCCGGTTTTTCGCTTATCGAGATTATGGTCGTGATGATCATCCTGCTCATCGGGATCTTTGCCGTCGTCCGCCTGTTCCCGCAGGGCTTCGCCGCCATCGCCCGCACCGGCGATATGGGGATCGCTACCGCAGAAGCCCAGCAGCAGATCGATACCCAGAAGAACCAGCTCGCGCTCCCCGATGCGATCGTGGCTATCAATCCGCTCACCGGCCTGATTGACCCGACCGTCCTGCCCACCGACATCACCGATTTTACGCCGGGCGACGCCTCTCTAGGTGGCAAAGACCCCTACTTCTGGTCCAATATCAACCGGATCCGGCGCATCATGGGCGAGACCTTCCGTATTCCCGGCCCCGCGACCAACTCGCTCGGCGTCAGCGGCGCGGTGTACGCCCTGCAGCTCGGACCGGTCGAGAATGTCCTGACGGCGGGCGCGCCGAACACCGACAGCCTGACCGTCAAAGGGGCGGCGCTGGAGCGCACGGAGCAGAGTTCCGTTCCGACGTTCGCGCAGCCCGATCCGACGCCTGCGCTCCGCAACGAGGCGCAATACGCCATCGACTACAGTAACTTTATGATCGCGTTCCAGCCGCGCATCAAAGCGGGGCGCGCGTTCCCCTTCCGCCAGTTTATCCTGAGCTTCGACTACTACGCCAATGTCGGCGGCGCCATCGCCCTGCAATACCAGCAGGCCAACCCCCTCAATACGGTCATTACCGTTCCGGATGTGGACATGCCCGCGCCCGGTTACGGTCCGCCGAAGCCCGTCTGGCAGCATATCTTTGTCAATGCCGGCGATCCGCCCGGCTATATCGGAATGGCCGTTGTGCCGCCCGGTTTCATTCTGAACCCGAATTTCGGCTTCAACCATGGCAGCGAGGATGTCAGCCGCCAGTTCCGGCTGGTGAACGCCACCACGGTGGAAGGCGGGGGCGGACAGCCTGCCTGGTCGTCCGGCGAACCCTACGAGTATGCCTGGTTCAGCAAGCAGGACCCCACCAATACGGTCAATCCCGGCGTGCTGATCTTCAACCCCAGCGGGCACGATCAGATCCAGGACACCTCGTCCGGCAGCCAGCCCATCATGGCCCGTGTGGACTACAGCACCTACGACAACCATATTCTGCGTGATGACCGCACCGTGCCGACCCAGGCGCCCTATAGCATTCAACTATCGGCGCCGTTCCTGCAGATGACCGGGGATGTCCTGGACAACCAGATCCCATATAACAATTTTAACGCGGCGTTGAACCCCTACAACGGTATTTTCCGGACCGCCGGGACCGCGACGCCCGATGTGTTGATCTACGATCTCAACACGGGCCAGCAGGTGGGTGACTGGACCAACGGCGTGGGAAGCGGCATCCTGGCGGCAGGCCCGAAAAATCCTCTGCCCGTCGGGCAGCAGAGCGGCGTCCTCACCCTCAACCCGGATAACGTGGCCGCAGCCAATCCGCCCCTCCAGGGCGCCAGCCTGCGCATCTTCTATCGCGGGTCCAAGGACTGGGGAGTGCAGGTGCAGAAGGCGACGGCGCACTATATCGAGAGCCCGACTCCGGCGGCATTGCAGTTCAATTTCAACAACTACTATGTCGGCGGGACCATCCCCGGCACAGGCGTCGTTACGCGCATCTACTTCCCGCGCTGCGACACCGGCAAGACCGTCGTGTTGGGAGTGTACTATGCCATTGTTCAAGGCAACCCCAATCCGCAGGCCTTCCGTAATGAGGCGTACCAGTTGACGAGCGATCCCTCGCAGTTCGATGTCCTGAACCTGCCCTATATCGATGTGATTAGCGTACACGGCAATATAACCAGCTTTACCGCCGTCCCCACCGGGCGCACGGTAGACAACGTCCAGGGCGTTTCCCTGAAGGCGAAGGTCCTCTGGCGTAACAGCAATCTGCGCTTCCGCCATGTTGAGACCGACACGCTTATCAACCAGCAACCCGGCCTGTAACCGGGTGTTGAAAACACCCGGCAGGACAAAACAACCGTCCTTCGGACGGACCCCTCCTGGGTTGTGGGTTGCGTCTGAAAGACGCTTGCCCTTTCTTGCCGGGTGTTTTCAACACCTGGTAGGAGACCGAATCGAAATCCGAGGCAGAGAGAGCCATGAGAGCGATAGCAAACCGAACACAATCCGGCGGACGGGCTTTGTCCGCGCTGCGGCGTGGCTTCACGCTGATCGAACTGCTGGTGGTCCTGGCGTTGACGGCGATCCTGTTCACCATTATCTTCAAGCCCCTTGTGGATAGCTACAATCTCACCGAGCGCGCCCGAACGCAGATCGACAGCCAGACCACCAGCCGCAATATCCTGGCGGAAGTCACCCGGTTGCTCTCCAGCGCCGAGTATGTCTTCGATCCCACACAGACCGGAACGCCTCCCAATGGGCAGGACGCTTCGCTCAATCTGTGGCTGACCGATGGCGGAGGCAATCCCTATCCGTTGAAGACCCAGTTCACCATGCTGGAGTATATTCCGGCGGGGCACCAACTGGATCAGACGCCTTACATCAATAATGGCAATACAGAACTGCCCATAGACCCGACCACCGGTGGGCCCCTGGGCAGCAACTTACTGACGGCGGCGCAGTCCGGTGTCGCCCTGCCGCTCACTCCGGGGCGCTTTCTGGGCCGTCTCTTCATAGGGTTGATCAACAACACCTCCGTAAAGGACGCCAGCGGGTTCAATCTGAATGGAATGCCCAGCGTTCGTTATGGCAATCGCTTTGAAGACACGGTGTTCAGTATCAACAACGAAAACCGCTACTGCCTGTATAAGGCCGAGGTGGTCACCTATATCCAGGATCCGACCGTTCCAAATAACATCAACACGCCCTATGTCGCGAACCTGGGGCTGTTCCATACCGATACGGGCTTGAAGAACGGCAATCTCCTTGTTCATGATCCCAACTTCTTCTACGACAACAGCCTGGCGGGCGGAAATGAGGCGACGGCTGGTTCGACCATCTGGGCCGTTCCCGGCTGGCGCGATCTCAACGGCGACGGCAAGGTGGAAATCTGGGAGAACTGGCGGGCGGTCGCGTCGTCATTAACCGCGCCGAACAAGGTAGATATGATCGCCTTGAGCCGCGACCCCAACACCAACGCGATCCTCTATTATGACAACGCCAACAATCCCGTTGCGCCTGCCGCCGGAACGACGCCGAGGGTCACCCCGCTGGTATCATTCAAGCCGGCCTTCGTGCAGAACGACCCCGGCGTGCCCAACACGCTCGACAACTCGGGCAACGAGACGCCCAACCCCGTCTCGCCCACCTACTCGACGCAGTATGGGCAGTGGTCGCAGACATTCCGGGTGTTCGTGTATCGTGTCGATCCGAACAATCCGACGCAGGACCCAACGACGCGCGCCGCGCTGGACTACTATGAGGGCATTTTCAATTCCAACCTGCAGTTGCTCAAAATCGTCCATGTCGATCCTACGATGAACGTCGCGCCCGGCACCACCGGTCCTGATCCCAATCTGCTGCCCGACGTCGGCCCGGATTTTGCTACAGTGAACAATATCTTCTCTAATCCTACTACAGCCAACTCGTCGAACACCCAGTTCGCATTTGGCGTCAACCCGCAGAGTGGCCTGGTCAACTTCCAGTTTCCGACGACAGCCGTTCTGAGAGATAGTACGGGGAATCCGTTTTCCTATCAGCGCTACAGTCCGGACGATATCAACACCGGCGCTTTGGCCGTGAGCCCGCCGACCCGGTTCGTCTATCTGCCGGCGGCGATGTCTAACGCCAACTGGGGGCTTGCCGTTCCCTTGAATGCGGCTGGTGTCAAGTCGCCGCTCGATCCATCGCAGACCTGGAACCAGTCTGCCGTGAACGGCGTCGTCAACGGTACGACCACCGTAACGATCACACCGGGCTCGGAGAAAGTGTTCGGGCCGGATCAGCGGCAGGGATTGCACTACGGCCAGCGCATTCAATACACACGGGTCTCCGGCAATGTCGGGGTGGCGGGGCCGAACGAGTATCGCATCAACTATCAGGATAATAGCAACATCCCACCGGGCAGTAACGATCCTCGCCTGCGGATGGGCTATATCGAATTCGATAGCCAGCCGGATGGGGCTCAATATAACTTCTCCACAGTTGCCTCCCCATCGCCCGCGCAGGGGCCGCACAGCCTGCCTATCTTTAAGGTCAATCCTGCAACTCTTCAGGTAGATCCCGCAATACCGTCCGACCCTATCGAAGTCTCCTTCAGCTTCCAGATGAACCGACCCGGGGACGTAGTCAAAGTGGACTATCTGACCCGCCAATTGATCGTCTTTTCGCTGGAGACGCGCCTGTATGATCTGGCATCCTACCGCCCGCAAATCACACGGGTGACCGAAAAGATCAAGGTACGGAACCTTCAGCGCTAAAGCGTCTTCTAAGTAAGTGGTCGTCTTGCCCGGCAGGGTGCAATCGCGCCCTGCCGAAGAGCCGTCTATAGAATAATTATAGACACACGCCATAGAAAAGTTTTCTGCAGGGAGCATCGCTTACCATGTCCGAAAATATCCAGCCCCTACGTCCACAAAGAACCCTCCGCGCGTATCGCGGTCAAACACTGCTCATCGCCCTTGCGATCCTATTTCTGCTGCTCTTCATCGGGGGCATCTTTGTCGCTACCATCGCACGCAATATCACCAATACGGGGCGCAGCCGGGACACGCAGGATGCGCTGGCTTTCGCCGAGGCGGGGGTCCGCTACTGCAGCAATGAGATGGACTACAGCACGGAGGGCGCGGATTGGCGGCCCGTCTCCACACCGCCGATCACCACTGCTGTGGATCCCAACGGCTATTCCGACCCGGATTATCAGTGGCTCTCGCAGGGCTTCGCTCGCGTCTACTTCTCAGGCGGGCGCGCTCTGGTGCGCGTCAGCTACAATCCCACGCCGGACGATCCACGCAGCCAGTATCTCAGGATCGAATCCGTGGGACGCAGCGGGGACTTAGGGCAGGGAACCGATCCGACCGTCTTTGTCCAGGCGGGCAATGTACCGCGCCTGCGCCGGGAACTGGTGGCGTACAAGCAGATCGGCCTGCTCGACTACCTGATCTATGTCACCAACAAAGATCGCCGGACGGTCGATTCCTTCTTTGGCGTGCCTCAGATGGAGAGTTCACCTACTGCGGCGGGTGCGAACGGGTACCACGACATGGCGATGGTGCTGGGCGATCCCAGCCTGGCGGGCAACCCGTCCGGTATCAATCCCAACGGCATCGGCCCGGAGGGCAACGTCGATCCCGAAATCATCTTCGGCGCGCCCATACGGGTCAACGGCAATGCGGTGCTGGGCGGCGACCTGTATATCTATGAAAGCCCTCGGGGAACCACCGCCAACGGCAGTCCCAACGTCTCGCCGGAGAGTTTCCTGGCTTCAGGCAATATCAACCTGGCCCCGACCCGTGATCTCAATCTCGATGGCGTTTTTGACAACAAAGACCTGATGGTCTACCTCAATCAGCCCGTCAGCACCGATCCCTCCGTTACGCCGGGTAACGTGCATGCCTCCACGGATCCGCAATTCAACACCATGCAAGGGCTCCTGCGCGATGGCACAACGGCGGTCCCGGACGTGTTCGGTTATGTACGCGCTATCTCTCGCCTGGAGCCGATGGTCATGGATAGCTTTGTTGCCGGCACCGGCCACCTGCGCTATCGCGAACTGACCCAGTACTCCGGCGCGTGGGTCGGCGCCACCTACAACACCGGCTTCAATGGCTGGGGTGAGAACATCTACATCAATAACCCCACCGACCTGCAGAAAGAGAGCGGTACCGGGATCCCCGCCTCCTACTCGCTCCGCGCCGACTGGGTCAACCCGAACGCCGGTTTCCCGCAGAGCGCCTGGAACGGTCCCTTCTATCGCCCGCCCGGCGTGCTGATCGAACTGCTGGGCGATCATATTCGCTTTACCCGCAGCGACGGCCAGGTCTTCCTCAAGCCGGATGGCACCCCGATCGTTTCGGGCGGCGGCAATGTGCTGGATATTCCGCTGGGAGATGTGGCGCGCAAAAACTACGCGTTCCCGGATGGCACGGCCAATCCGCTGCCGAAACTGGCTAATGATGGCGACGACCCGGCGGATCACGACCCGAATGTGAACAACTTCCCGATAGATAAGCAGTCGTATGGGGTCAACCTGGTCATCATGGCGGAGGGGAATGTGCGCGTCAAGGGGACCTATGGCGCGATCTCCAACAGCGCCGTGCCCAATAGCGACCCCCTGGCCCGCGTCCACCTCACCATCGTGACCGGTGGCACCGCCTACATCGAGGGGAACTTGCTCAAAGGCGACGGGCATGTGGAGGGGAGCAAAATTGTCATGGATCGCGCCTCGACCTGCGCGATCCTGGCGAAGGACTACGTCTGCGTCAACACCACCATGTTTATGGCCCCGCAGAACCAGACCAACGTCTGGGCGAAGTTCTCGCCCGACCTCGATCTGTTCCTGACGCAGATCGGTAGCTCCCGGCCCACCTACGATGCGAGCGTCGCCTTCGGCGTGGACCCGAACACCTATACGGTCGGCGGCAATCCGAGCCCGCTCTACCTGATGATGCGCCACGCCTCCGATGATAGCGCCGCGACCAACGGCAGCGCCATGAACCTGGAGATCAATCCCGGCCTGGACGGCCTGGGCATCCCTTCTTACGTAGGGAACTCGTTCTACCTGTTCCATGAGTTTCCGATCAATGGCCTGAACCCGGCCCCCTTCCCGCCGGAGACCTACCCGCTGGGGCTGAAGTACACCAGCCCGACATTCGGCTTCCCTGGCGCTGCGTTTGTGAATGAATCGCTGCAGGTCTCGCCCAACTTTGAGCAGCGCGCCTTCGCCCTGCGTGGAGACCCTGCGAATAATACTTTCACGCCGAACTACTATACGCCCAATGGCAATCCCAGCCTGTTCTTCCCGACCCTGACCGGCGTCAAAACGAACGTGGGCGGCTTCGACAACCTGTTCCGCCTTCAGAAAGACAGCGCTGCCGCCAGTTTCCCGGGCTTTTCCGAAGCCGATGACTACCTGCTCAGCGCCGCCATGGTCGCGCCGCTCGATATACGCATCGAGGCCGCGCTCTATGCGCAGGAGAAATCGTTCTTCGTTATTCCGGGCTACTCGTTCAACGCCGACCCGAACGATACGCGCCTGAATTTTGTGAAGACCGGGGTTCGCCCCTCCTACTCGGGGCAACTGGATACGGCGAATGACCGCATCGCCAAGGATGCCTTCCCGTTCTATGGGGAGCCGATGGATGTGCGCATCACGATCTTCGGATCTATCGCCGAGAACTACACCGCGCTGCCTGGCGATCAGGCGGCATGGCTGGCGAAGTGGGGCTATATCCCGGATCATCATGGCTCCGCAGGCGTTCAGGTCCCGGATGACCATGTGGGCGTCCATGATCTGGCGGTTTACAATGCGGCGGAGGATCGCTCCCAATCCTACCGTACCACGCTGGAAGCGAAGCAGGGGATCACACGGGGCCTGCGCTTCATCTATGATCCGGCGTTTGCGATGCCCTATCAGCATCCGACCAGCACGGATCTCAGCGACGCACAATCGCCGCTGACCAGCGCCCAGAACCGGAGTTTTCGTGCGCTGCGCTTTAAGCTCGATCCGGTGACGCAGCAGCATCTGACGCTGCCGCCGATCCCGCGTCTGCCAGTCTGTCCTGGCCTGCTCTACTTCGGTGAGAGCGATCGACCGGTGGGTCAATAGGAAATTTATTTGTCCTTTTCTGAGAGAAGGTGAGAAATATGACACGACGTTGCGCCCTTAACCTGATGGGGTTCGCCGCGACCGCACTGATACTACTGGGGGTGATGCTTGGCTTCGGCGGACGACCCTCGAAGGCCGATACGCACAGTTATGCCAGCCAGCGACGGCAGGTCAAAGCTTGTGTGTTGGTCTCCAATGCCGCCTCGAAAACGGTGGTTATCGGCGGTCAGAATGTCATCATTCCGGAAAATGATGTGCCGTATGTCTTCTATATGATGGACAGCCGCAACGATTTCAAACCCGCCGGATGGGAGTTTATGAACCCCCTGGCGCCCGCGACCATTTCACCCGACATGGTCCAGCGCTGGCAGAACCGCGATACCGGAAACACCGACGCGTCGCTCTCCGGGCCGCTCTTCAAGGTCGGCGGGCCGCTGACCAAGAATATCGGCGCGTACTGGGAAGTCAATCTCGACACGGTGTCGCAGGACGATCTGGATCAGTTCGACGTCGTGCTGCTGGCCTATACGCACAATCAGACCCAGTTCAGCCCCAACGAGCGTGAGAAGCTGCGCAAGTATGCCGACGCCGGCGGGACCGTCTGGCTGGAGGATGAGGGCGGCTTCGACATTCAGAACCTCGCGTTGTTGAACCCGCACAACAATGGGCAGTTCTTCATTCCCGTCAAGTTCACCGCCGCGCTGAACGGCGCGCCCACGCTGGCGTCTTCGCACCATCCGCTGGTCAACTTCCCCTACAGCATCGCCAACACCGAAGTGGGAAGCCTCGGCATCGGCGGCGTCGGCGTACACCATGGCGCGCTGGATCCGGTTGCCGGGCCGGTCGCCCCGAACATGCTCGCGGCGGTCATCTGGAGCGGCCCTCCGGGCGCAGGGGTTCCGCTGGTCTCCGCAGGCGACTTCGGCGGGGGGCATGTCATCATCAGCTCCGCCGGGATCGCTACCGACATCAATAGCTATGTGGGAGGCACCGCCGTCGCCGGAGAGGGCGGCAATAGCGGCGCGGTCAGCGGGGAAGTCACCATCGGGGTGCAGCTCATCGACCTCAAATTCGCCTACAACCTGGTGGCCTGGACCAGCTCCGTGCCGACCGCTGCCGTCAATGCCCGCCGCGCCGGCGGTACCCTGGAGAATATCGGGTATGACCTGGGTGCACGCTTCAGCACGGTTCCTACCGCGGTGAACGCAAACAATCCCGGTACCGGAGCCGTGGTGCATAAGGGCGTCGTCTTCTATATCGATAACCAGAATATCCTGCATGCCTACGATGCCAGCCCGGGCGAAGACCTCGACAACGACGGCAACCCCGACGACGGCCTCGTAGATTATAGCCAGGGCGCATCCTACGATGAGATCTGGAATACGAATCTGTCGGGCCTGCCGGGCATCGGCGGCAACACTCGTTTCGGCACGCCGACCATCGTCTCGGTCAATAACGGCGGCGTCCCATTCGATATGGTGGTCGTCACCTCCACGACCGGCTCGACCTGGGCCTTCAATGCGTTTCCGCTGAACGCGGCGGGCCAACTCCAGACGACGCCGGGCAATCCGGTGTGGGGGCCGGTGAAAGGATCGGGCAACGGCGACCTGGCTGGAACACTGCTGGACGCCCATCAGGAGCCATTGCCGGCGCCTTCGGCGGCCCTGTCCGAAGGCACCCTGTTTACGCTCACCTATGATGATTCGAATGGGCCTGCCAACGGAGCGGCCTGGCGCATCGATCCGGTGGATCCCTTTACTGGCAGGAATGTCTTCGATGGCGCTACTCAGGGCAGCCAGGGCGTTGCGCCCACTCCAAGTATTGCGCTGCCCGGCATCCTCCCCGGATTGCCGAATGTCGTGGGACCGCTGACGGTCGGCTATGTGCAGGACACCTATACCGGTGCGCTGGACAAGATGATCTATGTCACGACCCTACCGAACAATAATATTACGAACAACGGCGGCGGCGGCATGGTCTTCGGCCTCTGGTTTCAGACCAAGAATGAGCCTATGGTGGAGGTGACCTCTGTACCGCCCGGATACATCCCCGCCGGCCAGATGATCCTGCCGGCCCTTACGGAGTTCCGAGCTACCGGCGATCGTGGCCGCGTCCCCTGGTATGCGCCCGCCCCCGGCAGCAATCCGCCGCTAGAGCCCAAACTGCATAAGATCAGCGCCAATGGCGTGGTCACCGATCTCCGGTATGGCGTGGATTTCAATGTCGCGTACGTCGCCAATCCCGGCGGGCATGATCTGATCGTACAGTTGACGGTACCGCTCAATCCCGGTGATTCCCTGACCGCCGACTATACGCTGGACTGGCCCGGCGCTCAGATCGGAAACGGAACGGGCGGCAGCACCCTGGTCAATGCCCAGGATATGAACCGCATCTACAGCCGCCGCTTCACGCTGAATAACCCGAATGGCGGCCTGCCTGGAACGCCTGCCATGCTGATGTCCGGCGGCGCGGCGCTCTCGCCCGGCGACCTGCTCTTTGTCAAGGCGGGTGACTATGCGGCGGGCGACCGGCTGATCGCGCTCCACGACCAGTACAATATCGGGGCGAGCATCACCGGGGTGCCACGCACATCCGGAACCTCCGTCGCCTGGATGTTCTATCCCAACGGGCCGAACAACGTTGACGCTACTCTGGGGCCGAACGGCTACCGCGCGCGCTTTGAGAATACGGATACGTTCGGTGGATTAGAAAGTCGGCAACTGGTCGTCACCGATATGGAGAGTGTTGGCGCGCCCGCCTATGCGAATGGCGTGGTCTATATGACCGGCTTCGCCCATATGAAACTGCCGCTGTCCAACCTTGGGACTGAATATGATGTGGCTGTGATCGCTGCGCTACAGGCGGAGCCGAGCATGACCTTTGCGGTGCGGGATAGAAGCGGGGCGGCTTACCAAATTCCGAATGACGGCACGCTGGTTAGCATCCAGCAGATAGATTTGAACCTG
>Ga0070734_10003339_pt1 | contig 17010 bp, 16 predicted proteins | sample Coa_R1_8_FD_66444 | JGI IMG/M metagenome (GOLD analysis project Ga0070734, IMG submission 66444) | Surface soil microbial communities from Centralia Pennsylvania, which are recovering from an underground coalmine fire - Coalmine... | ecosystem: Environmental > Terrestrial > Soil > Unclassified ... | reverse complement strand
CAGTACGCAGGAACTGATGGTTGATGCCAAAGATAATTTCGGTGTGCCGCGGCAGCACGCGCTCAATCAGCGAGACAGGCCATTTTTCCAGCGCTTCCGGCAACAGCGTGTGGTTGGTGTAGCCAAGCGTGGCCACGGTAAGCTCCCAGGCATGGTCCCAATCGAGCAAGTTTTCATCCACCAGAAAGCGCATCAGTTCGGCCACGCACAGGCTGGGATGTGTATCGTTCATCTGGATGGCGACATTGGAAGGTAGATCGTCAAAGCTCGCATGGGTGGACATGTAATTGCGCAGGATGTCGCGTAGCGCACAGGCCACCAGAAAATATTCCTGGTTCAGACGCAGCTCTTTGCCGGAGAGAACAGAATCAGAGGGATAAAGCACGCGCGAAATATTTTCCGAGGCAATCTTCTGCTCAACGGCGCGAATGTAGTCGCCGCGATTGAAAATCTCAATATCAAAATCTTCTGACGCGCGCGCCGTGAAAAGGCGCAGAAAGTTTACCGTGTCGCCGCCGTAGCCGGCCACGGGTAGATCATTGGGCACGCCGACGACAATTCTGCTATCGACCCAGCTCTGCCGCCTGTTGCCGTGCGAGTCACGCGAAGACTGCAGCCGCCCGTACATCGGCACAGTGCAAAAATCCTGCGGACGCTCAATGTAGAACGGCGTCCCCTCAGACTTCCACTGGTCCGGCTTTTCCCGCTGGAAGCCGCCGATGATTTCCTGCTTGAACATGCCATATTCGTAATCAATGCCGTAACCAAAGCCTGGCATACCCATGGTGGCCAGCGATTCCAGAAAGCACGCGGCCAAACGGCCCAGACCGCCGTTGCCAAGACCCGCATCGGGCTCCACTTCCAGAACGTCTTCCAATTTCACGCCAAATTCCGCGAGCACGGAGCGGCACTGCTCGCCCAGGCCAAGGTTGCACAGATTGTCACTGAGCCAGCGCCCCATCAGAAATTCCATGGAGAGATAGCCAAGGCGCTTGACCTTCCCTTCACGATAACGCCGCTCGGTCTTGAGCAGGCCATCGATCAGGTGATCGCGGATGGTCAGCGAGAGAGGCTTGAAAAGCTCACGCGGGACGAGACTGCCACCGGGACGAGCGAGCGCGTAATGAATGTGCCGCAGGATGGACTCACGCAGCGGTTCCGGATTAAACCGTGTTCCGGTCAATAAATCAGCGGACATTCTGGATCATTGGATGCACGCCCCCAGCAATCGAGGCTACGCGGCAACCCATTTAGTATTGCACAGCGAGCGCCGGAAACGCACTCAGGTGAAATACCTTGATCGTATTGAGCACAATGGCGCTTAGCTAAGGCTGGGGTGCTTGCGGTGCCAGTCCGTCTGGCGCTGGAAGATGCGCGCCGCCTGAACGATTTTGGCGTCATTGAGCGCGCGGCCAATGAATTGGATGCCCACAGGCAGGCCGTGCTGTCCGAAGCCGCAAGGTACGCTGATGGCAGGCAGCCCGCAGATGTTTCCGATACCGCCGATTGGGTCGGCAAAGGTCAATGCTTCGTCCAGATTGGCATCGATTTTGCTGGCGGTCACGGGCAGTGAGGCCGTGGCCAGAACGTCCACGTGCTGGAAAATTTCATCCATCTTTACTTGCAGAACGGCGCGGATGCGCTGGGCCAGAATGAAGTCTGAAGCGCTGATTTCTTCGTTCATGTAGCCGCCGATTTTCCCCAATGGGTCAGTCAGCTCAGCCACGCGGCCCGATTGGATAAGCGTGCGAAACGCGGTTGCGCCTTCCACCGAAACGACAAGGCCTGCGGCGGTCTCCCAGGGGCCGTCGGGAAGAGTGGTGTTACTCAGTTCGATGGAAGGACTCTTTTCCAGAACTTGCCGCGCGGCCATCACGGGGCCGTTCACGTCCGGCTTGATCTCTTTCCACTGGTTCACCAGCCAGCCCACGCGCAGCTTGCCTTTCACTTCGGGCGCGCCAGCATATTTTGCGGTCGCCTCCGGAAGCGAGCCCAGATCTTCCGTATCGTGTCCGGAAATTATTTTCAGGACCAGATCGCAATCGTCGGCACTGCGGGTGATGGGACCAATTTTATCCATGGTGTAAGAGAGAGCCATGGCGCCGCTGCGGCTCACGCGTCCGTAAGTAGGGCGCAGGCCGCTGAGACCGCAAAATCCTGAAGGACAAATGATCGATCCCCACGTCTCAGTGCCAATGGCAAAGGCCGCAAGTCCTGCTCCGGTTATCGCAGCAGAGCCGCTCGATGATCCGCAGGTCCAGTAATCAGTGTTCCACGGATTTTTGGCCGCGCCGGTGGCCGACGCCGAGGCATAGCGGTATCCCATGCCGCCCGCCAGTTCGATCATGGCTGCTTTGCCCAGCAGCACTGCGCCGGCAGCTTCCAGTTTTTTGATGACGGCGGCGTCATAATCAAAGCGCTGGTCAGAGTAAGGTCGCGCGCCCCAGCCTGTGGGATAGCCTTTTACCGCAAGCAGGTCTTTGGCCGCGTAAGGAATGCCGTGCAGAGGACCGCGATATTTCCCTGCCGCGATTTCTTTTTCCGCCGCGTGCGCCTGCTGCAAAGCCAAGTCGGGCGTGAGCGTGGCATAGGCATTCAGTTTCTTGCCGATAGAGCGACTGCGATCCAGATAGCTTTCGGTAAGTTCCACCGGTGAAAGTTGGCGGGCTCGGATACGCTTTGAAAGTTCTGTGGCCGAGAGAAAGAGAATGTCTTCGCTGAGCATTTAGTTGTTCTCTTTCTGGGGCTTGGATCGAGCAGGTCTTTGTTTTGCGGCACCAGGATTTTGTTTTGCTGCGCCGACCTTTGCGTCGGCCCGATAGGCGCGGAAGGCATCGGCCGGCTGGTCACTGTTTTCCAGTTTGAAGGCGCGCATTTTTTCCAGGCCTTCCTGCGATTCCGCCATGATGCGGCGGATGTCGGCTTTCTGCTCGTCGCTGAGACGGTCACCATATTTGCGGAAGATGGACGCCACTTTCATCTCCACTTCGGCTTGGGCGGAGGCGGAAAGCTTGGCCATGGCGGCCCGGGTCTTTGCTTCAAGGGACTGGGGATCCAAAGAAGCCACCGGGCTTGCAGCGGTTTGGGCCAGCGCATCGATCGTCAGCGCGTTTCCCTTTGGAATCAGTGCGGTAGTGGCGGCCGCTGCCGCGCCCAGGGCAAACTGGCGACGGCCGAGCAGGAATTTGGGCATCCCGTTGTTCTCCGGTTAAGAAGTTTCCAATCGGGGAGAGTAAATGAAGCGCGTCTTGATCGTCAAACAGCGAGGCGCCAAACGCGAGCTTCAAACATAGCGCGGAAACAGCCATCAAACGCGGGGCGAGCAGCTTGCATCAAATTAAAGGCCGCTTGTCTCAGTTCCTATTCACGGATGGTTTGCCCATGGCACGCTGGATCGCTTTTGACCAGAAAACAACTTCCATTCTTCGTTCAACGCTGGCGCAGGGAACAAGGATTGACACGCTTCTTCGCGGGCCGGTGGATTATGCGCTGGCCAGACCCAGCGCAGTCATTGCAGTTTTGCCGGCGGGACAAGGCGACTTTTTGGGGATCGCAACGTTCCGGCGGGCGCGGGCCGCAGTGGCGCAGCGTGCCGGGACAGAACAGCCACGGAGTATTTTGCCTCCCCGACCTGCCGCGCAACATGCGTCCACACGTGCCGGAGGATTTCTTGGCCTCAGCGACGAGCCGGTATTTGAGGACGAAGCACCCGAAGAGAAAAAAGGCTGGTGGAAGAAGTTTTGGGATGAATGATCTGAAATCCCGAATCCCGCGCTAGCGGGTGAGGGAGCCCTATAGCCACTATAGCCACCAGCATTTTGATTTGGACTTGTGACTCTTGCGCGGTTTCCGCCAAAAGAAATCGTCTAATCATCAAAGTTAATAAGTTGATAGGGATCCCTCGCTTTGCTCGGGACTTCGGAACCAATCCTTCGACTACGCGCCTATCAGTATCGTTGCCTCCGCGATTTTGCGGCGCTCCGCTCAGGACGGCAGTCTTGGAAGGATATTCTTCTCCTTGCTCTTTTTCGCTACGTTTCATTCATGACAATTGCTCTAAACTGCAGACTGCAGGATGCGACGGCCTTTGATGTCACGCATCGGAGGCTGCCCGAAGAAGCGTTTGTATTCACGATTGAACTGGCTTGCGCTTTCGTATCCAACTTCAAAGGCCGCGCTCGCGGCATCAAGCCCGTCCATGAGCATGCGGTCACGGGCAGCATGCAGGCGAAGCTGTTTCTGATACTGAAGCGGGCTCATCGCCGTGAGTGCGCGGAAATGGTGATGGAGCGTTGATGTTCCCATGCGCGCCATTTCTGCCAGTTCCTCCACGCGCAACGGCTTGTTGAAGTTGGCGCGCAGCCATGCGATCGCCTTCGCCGTCCTGTGGCTTTGATCTCCTGAAGTGGCGATGGCACGCAGGCGGTCTCCCTGAGGGCCGCGAAGCAAGCGGTAGACGATTTCGCGCTGGATCGTGTTGCTGAGGAATGGTATGTCTTCCGGCGTGTGTAGAAGGTCCAGCAGCCGCGAGCAGGCACTGAACAACTCCGGCGTAAGCTTGCCAACGGCGATACCACGGGCTTGAGAAGCGGCCGCAGGTTCAGGCAACTCTTCACGGCTGATAATTTCCCGCACCATCTGCATATCCAACCCAAGGCGGATCGCCATATAGGGCACTTCTTCGCTGGCAAAAATCTGGCTCACCACGGGCACATCCACGGAAGTGAGCAGGAATGATGATTCATTGCAGAGGTAGGTCACTCCGCCCATATTCACACGCTTGCGTCCCTGTACAAAAATCGCGAGGCTCGGCTCATAGGTCGTCGGTATGCACGCCATTGGCGCGGTCTGCCGATGCAGAGACAGCGCTGGTATAGCGGTCTTCTTTTCACCTGCCACGGAAAGATGTTCAGAGAACTTGCGAGCGAGTTCTCCCCGTAACTCATCTACTCCAGACGCTTTGTTTTGCCCCGCGACCTGACGTTTCAATATCTTGGCCATCCCACCGCTCCTTTGACGAGTCCAGTCATGGATCTAGGGTACAGCTGAAATCTGAACGCGTGTGCACAAAAAGCCATGCTGCGGCAGGATTAGGCAATCAATAGGAAGGATTGGGATACCGCCAGCGGAACCCTATTGTGTAATGTTTGAATCTGAATGATGGAGGGCTTAATCAATGGCTACTAATGTAACGCAACATACGATACAGAAAAGGAAACTCGGAAACAGCAATCTGGAAGTCTCAGCTATCGGACTTGGCTGCATGGGCATGAGCTTTGGCTTTGGGCCCGCCATGGACAAGCAGGAAGGAGTCAAACTGATTCGCGCAGCCGTGGATCGCGGCGTTACATTTTTTGACACCGCGGAAGTGTACGGCCCGTTTGCGAATGAAGAGTTGGTGGGCGAAGCGCTTGCGCCTGTCCGCGATCAGGTGAAGATCGCCACCAAGTTCGGGTTCAAAATCGATCCTAAAACCGGGCAGAACCTGGGTGTGGATAGCCGGCCGGAACGCATCAAGGAAGTGGCGGATGCGTCACTGAAGCGGCTCAAGACCGATGTAATCGATCTCTTCTATCAACATCGCGTTGATCCCAACGTGCCGATTGAAGACGTTGCCGGCGCGGTGAAAGACTTGATTCAGGCAGGAAAAGTGAAACACTTCGGCCTTTCCGAGGCGGGCGTGAGCGTCATCCGTCGCGCACATGCGGTGCAGCCGGTTACCGCGCTGCAAAGCGAATACTCACTCTGGTGGCGCGAACCTGAAGCTGAAATCCTGCCGGCGCTCGAAGAACTCGGGATCGGATTCGTCCCATTCAGCCCGCTGGGCAAGGGCTTCCTCACGGGCAAGATCACCGAGGAAACCAAATTCGCTGATAATGATTTCCGCAACATCGTTCCTCGCTTCACGGCAGAGAACCGCAAAGCCAACCAGGCCGTGGTGGAGCTGGTCACCAGATTCGCAGCCGAGAAGAAGGTCACGCCCGCTCAGGTCGCCCTGGCATGGATTCTGGCGCAGAAGCCCTGGATGGTTCCCATCCCCGGCACCACCAAGCTGCATCGGCTGGAAGAAAACATCGGTGCGGCTAACGTTCAACTCACAGCGGACGATCTTCGGCAGATTGACAATGCCAGTGCAAAGATTCCGGTGCAGGGAGAGCGGTATCCGGAGAATCTACAGAAGCTGGTTAACAGATAGATCAGCCGGGCAGGGAGCAGTTGCAAGGGAACTGCTCCTTCATCGCGGAGAAATCAAAATGAAAACACGAAAACTCGGAAAACTAGAAGTGTCGGAAATGGGATTTGGGTGCATGAGCATTAGCGCCAACTATGGACCCGCCGCAGACAGGAACCAGGGCATCAACGTCATTCGTGCAGCGCATGAAAAAGGCGTCACGTTTTTTGATACAGCCGAAGTTTACGGCCCATATACGAGCGAAGAGCTTGTCGGGGAAGCGCTTGCGCCTTTCCGCGACAAAGTCGTTATCGCAACCAAATTTGGCTTCGATAACGAGAATGGCGGCGCTCTTAATAGTCAACCAGAGCACATCAGGAAGGTGATCGAGGAATCACTCCAACGCCTTAGAACCGACCGCATTGATCTCTATTACCAGCACCGGGTCGATCCAAAAGTGCCAATCGAAGACGTGGCTGGGGCGATTAAGGACCTGATCGCCGAGGGAAAGGTTTTACACTTCGGTCTATCTGAGGCGAGTGCAAAAACAATTCGTCGAGCGCACGCGGTCCAACCGGTAACCGCAGTTCAGACTGAATATTCGATCATGAACAGAGATCCAGAACACAACGGCGTACTCAAAGCCTGTGAGGAGCTTGGAATCGGCTTCGTCCCATGGGGCCCAGTTGGCATGGGTTACCTGACTGGGAAGATGGATAAGAGCACGAACTTTGACCCGAACTCGGACCTTCGATCTCAGTTCGACCGCTTTTCTCCTGAAAACCTGGCAGCAAACATGTCGATTGTTGATTTGCTAAAACAATTTGCAGAAACAAAGAAAGCAACGCCTGCCCAGATTGCGCTCGCATGGCTCCTGGCCCAGAAGCCATGGATTGTTCCTATCCCAGGTACTCGCAAGATCGATCACCTGAACGAAAACCTGGGAGCATCCAACGTTCAACTAACGCCTGCTGACCTTCATGAGATTGAAAAGATGTTCTCTGCAATCAGAGTGCAAGGTGGCCGGATGAATAAAGAACAAATGAAGGTGGTTGATCATGCAGCGTAACCGGCGGTAATCCGCAACTACTTGATAAAGGAAGCACATGCGAATTGGAATCTTAGGTTCGGGGTTGATGGGCGCAAAGCTCGGAACCATCTTTGCGCGCGCTGGATACGAAGTTGTGTTCAGCTATGCGCGAAGCAATGACAAGCTCAAGAAGCTGGCGCGCGACTCCCAAGGCAAAGCACGCGCCGGCACTCCAGCCGAAGCTGCAAAGAACGCTGACGCTCTTTTGCTGGCGGTGCATTGGTCGCGAATTGACGATGTGCTGAAGCAGGCAGGCGATCTATCTGGCAAAGTGATCCTGACCTGCTCTCTTCCGATGGATGCGGACAACACGAAACTGATCATTGGTACGACCACGTCGGGCGCGGAAGAACTCGCAAGGAAAGTTCCGAAAGCTCATGTGGTCTGCGGTTTCAATACCGTTCCGAGTGAGGTGCTGTTCGGAGTGTTCGAAGCCAAGCGCAAGAAAGATCGCCCGAGCCTGGTGTACTGCGGTGACGACGAGGCCAGCAAGTCTGTGGCCGCTGAGTTGATCCGCGACGTGGGTTTCGATCCGGTGGATTGCGGTCCGCTTCGAATTGCCCGATATACCGAGCCGTTCGCATTGCTGGTGGCGCAGCTTGCGTATGAGGGTGAAGGCGGACCAGAACTGGCATATCGATTTGAGCGGTTTGGAAGATAGCAATCAGCAGTCAGCGCTCAGCATTCAGCCCGCGAGCGTTTTGAACTAAAGAGAGATCGTCACCACGGCATGGTCGAGCAGCAAGTCTGTCAGCATCGCTGAAATTGGACGAAAGAAATCGGAAGGAGTTAGAGGAATGGAAATCAAGAGAGCAGGTTCGCAGCCATCCGGTAAAGGTCCGGCAGACTGGTTCAGCGGTACGGTAAGGATTGATCCACTTTTTCAAGCGCCCGATCCGGCGTTTGTTCAAGGCGCCAGCGTAACCTTTGAGCCGGGGGCGCGGACGGCATGGCACACGCATCCGCTGGGGCAAACTCTTATCGTCACAGCGGGCTGCGGCCGCGCACAACGATGGGGCGGCCCTATCGAAGAGATACGGCCCGGTGACGTGGTCTGGTTCTCTCCGGGCGAAAAGCACTGGCATGGAGCTGCACCGACGACGGCCATGACGCACATCGCCATTCAGGAAAAGAAAGACGGCAAGGTTGTGGACTGGATGGAGCATGTGAGTGACGAGCAATACAAGGCCTGACATAATCCAATAGCATGACACCACTCGCCGAATGGCAAAATTTCTATGTAATCGTCGGGTCCTCTGCGGGCGCCCTGATTGGATTGCAGTTCGTCGTCCTGACTCTCATTTCCGCGCTGCCCCTAGGACGCGGTACGGCACAGGCCGGAGCGGCGTTTTCCACCCCGAACGTAGTTCACTTTGGGGCCGTGCTGCTCCTGGCGGGAATTTTAAGCGCTCCGTGGCAGGCAATCCTTCCTGCGGCAGTTGTATGGGGCCTGCTGGGACTCAGCGGCATTGTGTACGAGATCATCGTGGCCCGGCGCATGCAAGTGCAACGTGTTTACAAGCCTGTGTTCGAAGACTGGTTGTTTCATGTGTTGCTCCCACTTGCGGCCTACGCCATGCTGGCCGTGACGGCGTTCATGGCTGGATCTCATCTGCGCGCAGCATTGTTTTCTCTTGGAGCGGCGGCGTTGCTGCTTTTGTTTGTGGGCATTCATAACGCATGGGACGCGGTTACGTACCATGTGTTTGAGAACAAACCGAAGACTTAGAGATTGTTGGCCGTGAATTTATGCGAAGTTTTCTAACATCTCGAGCGTAGCGAGAGATCCCTATGGGCGAAAAAAGATCTTAAGAACGCCCCATCAAGACCTTACGGCACGACTCAAGCACGCGTTTGATACAAACTAACGACAAGACTTTTTAACCCAGGAAATACCAGGAGATAATAGAGTCCCTCGCTACACTTCGGGACTAGAGATAGGCTGGTGGCGGAAGTTTTGGATGAGTAAGATTTGGCCGCGAATTCACGCGAATGATCGCGGATCGGTGAAAACTTACTTAGCTGGTATGTCCACAAGAACATAGCTTCCCGGCAAGGCGGTGTTCACCGCATCCACAACGGCTTGAACATGAACGCGCAACACCGGCCATTGTGGGTTGCCAAGGACCACAATAGCGATCCTGCGGCCCTGCAGGTTTTGCTGATGAATGAAGTTCTTGTCGGTTGTAACGAATATTTCAAAACCAGCGGCCTCAGCCGCATTGAGCAAGTTTCCGTTCGATAGCGTGCTCCAACCTTGTTCAGCCGCTGTTTTGATAGTGTGACCGATAAGGAACGGACGGATCGGAACGGGAGTGCCTTGATCGAAGAGGACGAGCATCAGCGGGCGGGTGTGGGTGTCTCAAGGCTGCGAGCGGCAAACTCAATCACCGCCTTGACCTGTTCGCGGTCCAGACCGTCAAACCATTGCAGAATGTCGTCTATGTTGGCACCGGCTTCAAGGTTTTCAAAAATGGTGGAAACGGGCATACGCGTTCCGCGCAACACCCATGCTCCGCTTACCTTGCCGGGTATCCTTTCGACCGCAGAACATTGTGACCAATCAAGGACCGCCATATCCCTCTCCCTGCTGCTCCTATTCTATTGTGATTCCGATTCGATAGCCAACCGCAGGGCAGTTGCGAGCGGAGTTCAAGAACTTTGGACTATACATGGATCGGGAGAGATCGCCATGGCGAATGAAGAGTGAAGAGACTTTGAGAATCCATTTCAGATGGAACGGTCCTGGGATCATTCGACTCCACGCCCATGACAATAGAAATTCCCTTCCTTTCGGCAATCTCAGGGTTGAGACTAAGGCAGCCTGGGATCAGGGTGGAGGGCGATCCCTGGCCATGACGCCCTTCGTGGCTGGACCTCATCTGCGCGCGGCATTGTTTTCTCTTGGAGCGGCGGCATTGCTGCTGTTGTTTGTGGGCATTCACAACGCATGGGATGCGGTTACATACCACGTGTTTGAGAACAAACCGACAAGTTAGAGGTCTTTGGGCCGCGAATTTACGCGAATGATCACGAATCTTTTTTCTGGATCTCGGTTCGGGGATTCGTGAGAACGCCTTGATGCGGCATTTCAGATAGAAAGATCCTCGGGATCCTTCGAGGGATTCCCTCCCCTTCGGCAAGCTCAGGGCCGGAGCGCCGCAAACTCGCTTCGGACGCTCCCAAGACTTTGAAAAGATCTCCGCCTCAAGATTTCAGAAGCTGATAGGGTTCCCTCGCTTCGCTTCGGGATTGTAGAAAAAGGCTTCGGAACAAGAATTTAGAAAGTAAATGCCAACCCACCACGCAACGATCGGGCGGACTGGACCATATACACGGTGCGTCCGTCCTGGCCCATCACGGGAACGTAGCCCTGGGCCAGCAGGTTGCGCAGGTCAAGCAGCGCGTCCATTTTGGCGGGGATGAAAGACGTTCCGGGAATTGGCTGGCGGATAAAGACGCTCAGGTAAGGATCGGTCTGGCCGGGTGAGGCGTTGAACGCGTCCACGGCGGAAAGCGTGTTGCCGCTGGTCCATTTATAGGAGGCGATCCAGCGCGTGCCAGTGGAGGGGATATGGCCGTAAAGCTTTGTCCCAATGGAATGCTGGCGGCGGGTGCTGAGCGCCTGAGCCAGGGCCTGCCAGTCAGCGGCTGAATCAGACACAATGGCCTGTCCGGTGGAATAGTCCACGGTGGCCGTGAGGTCGTCAGAAATTTTGCGCTGCACCACCACGCGCGCTCCAGTGCTGCTCACGCCCGGGCTGTAACCATAAGAGAAGGTGCCGGAGTAAACGTCCGGCAGCACATCGTCAGAATAGCTGGAAGGATCGCCCGCGCCGGTGAGGATGGCGTTCTGCACGTGATCAAAAAACGCTGCTACCTGCACGCTGGTATCGCCCATGCGGCGTGAAACGGAAAGCTCATGGTGCGCGGCTTTTTCCACTTCAGGCTGGCCGTTGAGCAGCGCCATGCGCGGACCGGACTCGCTGAGATCGGCGGGAGCAGAATCAAAGCCCTTGGCCGCGCGCGTATCGGGCTCAGAAGTGGCATAGCGATATTCCACCAGCATGTTGGGCGAGAGATGCACGTCAACGGAGCCATGCGGGCGCAGCGCGATGACGCGGTTGGCAAACTCCGTGGATTGCAGATCAGCGCCGTAACTCAGGTCAATAAAGCCGGCAATCGTTGTGCTGTCAGAGCTGCTCATGGTAACGGCAGCATACGGCGAATTCTGGACAGCAGCGCCGGGCGCGGCAAAATGCCGGTAGGTCACAGTAAAAGTCGGACGGGAAGAATCACCGATGTCATGAGCGTATGAGGCGCGGAGCACGCCCGTGGGATCGCCCGACGACGCGCCGATATTGCCATTGAAGGAAAGTGTGCCGGAGGAGAACAACGATTTTTCAAGGGCAAAAGCTGTGGTAACGTCGCCTGCACTGCCAAAGCCACCGGCTTCAGCGCCGGCGATGAAAGCCACGCTGGCCTTTAGCGCATCGTCACTGCCGCCACGCTCAGATTTATTGTGCGTGACAACAACCAGCGATCCGCTGTCACTGCTGTCTTTGTCTTTTTCCAGAACGCGAAGGATCGGCCGGTTGGCGGCTGAGCGCAGCGTCCAATGCCAGTCGTCAGCATCTTCGGCGTCAGAGCGGCGAGTCGGCATCAGCTTGAGCGCGTCCGCCAGGGTATTGACCGTGAGATTGATGATGACATGCGCGCCGGAGTGCAGAAGAATGTTTTCCCGCAGCGAGGGCAGGAAAGACGCGGCTGTTACCTTTACGTAATAATTGCCGGCCGGCAGATTGTTGGCCAGATAATAACCGCGAGAATCTGTGAAGACGGTTGTGCCCACTCTGGCGGCAGAGACAAAAACCTCCACCACCGCACCCATCTGGGGCGCTCCGGAACTGTCTTTGACGTATCCCGCAATGGCTCCAACACTGGCCGCATGAAGCGGCGCCCATGCCAACAGGACCACCAATAAACATCCGAATTTGCGGGTCATATCCACCACCTCAATTAAAGTGGAGCCCTCGTGCAGCTATTGCTGTACGGCGAACTTGGCCGTGGGTGAAATCGTCTGTTTGGAAATCTGGTCGTTCACTTTAATGGTTACCTGGTATATGCCGGGGTCAAGCTGGCTCAATTGCAGGCTCTTGCCAAGGGTCACCTGCTCGCCAACGTTTCCCATCTGGGCCGTTGATTCCGTGAAGTCTAACACATGCTGGTTGGTTGCGGTGTTTACCACTTGGTATTCCACCGTGGCAGACGGCTTATTCGTCTTCTGATCTACGCCGAGATTGTAAACCTGCAGCCAGAAATTGATCTTTTCTTTCTTGGTGAAAGAGGCCGGCTTGCCGTCAGAAGAGCTGACCTTGGGCCGGACCTTGTTGGTGCCGATGACGAAGTTTCCCGTACCCACTTCGCGCGCCGGAACAGGCTCCATCTGGTCCGCAAGGATCAGAGTGGAAGACGTAAGCTTTTCATCGCCGAAATCGGGAACGGTATAGCTGCGGCTGAAAATGCCGGTTTTGTCGCCGTTGACGTCTTTCATCACCACATCAAGCCGGTAAAGCCCCGGACGCATAGGCAGCGCCTTCCAATACAGCGAAACGTTGTTGATTTCCTTTTCCAGCAGTTCGGCGGGAATGTCGCGGTGCAGCGTTTCTTCAAAGGTCTGCACGATCTGGCCGGAAAGCTTAGTCAGCTGGCCGTAAACGTTGACCACCGCGCGCTGGACGCCGTCTTTGTTGGCGAAGGTGAGGCCCTTGAGCGGGACTTGCAGCGTGATCGGGACGAGTACTGTGTCAGAAGTCAGTTTGACGAAGTCAACCTGGACATCGAACGGCAGCAGGTTGGTGCGGAATTTATGGGTGACCAGCTCATTTTGCAGGTCTTTAAACTTGATGTCCGGAGCGCGGTTCAGCTTGGCGAATGTCTCCATGCGGTCAAACTGCTTGGACTGATTGTTGCGGTTGAAAGGACCTTGACCAATGGATTCCAGACCGCCACGGAAACGATCAGCCTTGTTGGCCTGGCCCATTTCTTCCATAGTAGTCAGGCCGGCATTCGGAACGTGCAGAAGAGCATCTTTCTTGGAGCGGTCCAGCGTCATTTCATAAGCGCCGCAGCCGCAATCATCAACAAATTCGATTTCGATTTCCTGGCCAATGCCCTCTAGATAACGATAACGCCAAACTTCAAACGGGAAAGTTTCAGTCTGGCCGCCGCCTTCTTCCGCCGACCGCTGGTACGGGCCGCCCATGGGGTGGGAATCAATCGAGGTGGGCGGTCCAAACATGATGTAAATTCTTCCGCGGTCTGTGCGCCAGCCCGGCATCCCCGCCGCAAAATGCTCATTGGCATAGGCTATGCGCCGGTAGTGTTCTTCCTTGTATTCGTTTTCAGCGGTATCAGGCGTAGGGTCGCGACGTTGCCAAAATCCTTCTATAAACGTATCGCGCTCGGCGTTATTGGAGAGCTTTTTGAACGCCGACAGCTCTTCATCCGTGATGATCCAGCGGACGTCTTCATCCAGCCACTTTTTGTAAACGCCGCCTAGCTTTTCTTTGGTCGCGTCTTGGGTGTCCTTCTTGCGCTCGCGTTTCAGCGGATCCTGCTGTCCATCCGCCTGCGCCGACTTACCAGCCTTATCCGACTTCGAATTTTTTTCCTGGCCCTGTACTACAAAACAGCCTGAACTAACCAACACAGCCAATAAAAGCACGGTATAAAAACGGGGGTGACGGGATAACACTAAGGAGCCCTCCTTCAAACGGGCAGATATTTGGATTTTAAGTCTTTTGCAACCCCATAATCAAGGATGGAAAGCTGATTCCGCCCTTTTCTTATCGACCTTAGAATGCAATTTGGGACATTTCTTGCTAACAATTTTAAGGTTTTTGCTTTATCAAATTATGTAAAGCCACCCCCCAGCTAACCCGTTATAATCATAGACCGGTACCCGCCCACCGCCAATTCAGCGCCCCAGCGCAGTGCTCCTGCCTTGACGAAGGAACTTTCACAGTCCCTTCGGCGTATATATGGTGGACGTATTCCGCGTTTTATTCCGGAAGGCTATTCATGAACGCAAAGAAAATTGCCATTATTGTGGGTGTAGTCATACTTTTGGGCGCGATTGTTGGCTTTACCGTCAATCAGAGCCAGAAAAACGTCGTTACCGTCCAGACAGGCAAGGTTTACAAGCAGGATATTTCCTCCGTGGTCACGGCTTCCGGCCAGATCAAGCCCAAGACGATCGTGAACGTTGGCGCCAACGCCATGGGCCGAATCGTCCGTCTGTTTGTGAAGGAAGGCGACAGAGTCAAGAAAAACCAGGTGCTGGCGCAGCTGGAAAACGTGCAGTCCGCAGCCGATGTGGCCATGACGCGCGCCTCCGTTTCCAGTTCACAGACTGACGCCGTAGCCGCTGAAGCTGCATTGAACACCGCGCAGGCCCAGCTCAAGAGCAGCACTGCCGATCTTGCCCGCGCCAAGCTTGATTACGACCGTGCACAGAGCCTTTACAAGGACAGCCTGATCTCCAAAGCCGATTACGACACCAAGAAAGCCGCCTATGAAGTGGCGGACGCCGTTCACTCTCAGGACATCGCGCGCGTCGCCCAGAGCAAGGCCCAGGTGGATTCCGCTGAAGGCCGCGTTGGCCAGGCCAAAGCGCAATTAACTCGAGTGAGTGACGTTCTTAGCAAGACCACTTACAGCGCGCCTTTTGACGGCACGGTAACGAACCTTCCCGTCCATGAAGGTGAGACCGTGGTCATGGGCATACAAAATTCTCCGGGCAGCACTCTTATGACGGTTGCAGACATGTCGATCATCACGGCGGAAGTGCAGGTGGATGAAACCGACATCGTCAACGTAAAACTCGATCAGCCGGCGGAAGTCACGATTGACGCGATTCCCAATCAGACTTTCAAGGGCAAAGTCAGCGAAATCGGCGACAACGCCATCATCCGCTCCACCGGCGTCTCCACGTCGCAAAGCCTTTCCGGCGGCCAGGAAGCCAAGGATTTCAAGGTCGTCATCACGCTTACTGATCCTCCGTCGAATCTACGTCCCGGACTCTCCGCCACCGCCAAGATCACCACCGGCGTGGCGCATGATGCCGTGACCATTCCCATCCAGGCGCTTACCATGCGTGACAAGAATGATCTTGATGCGCAGAAGAGCCCCAAGAAAAGCGTCGACAAAACAGCTCCAGCCGCGCCTGTGAAGAAAGAAAACACCGATATTCAAGGCGTGTTTGTGGTCAAGAACAAGAAAGCGGAGTTCCATGAAGTGGTGACCGGCCTGACCGGAAGCACGGAAATCCAGGTAAAAAGCGGCCTGCAACCCGGCGACGAAATCATTACCGGCAGCTATAAAGTTCTCAAGACCCTGCGCAACGGCGCCGGGGTAAAAGTGGATAATTCCGTGGTCAAGCTGGGAGAGTCGTAAACTCTTGCGTCTTTTCAGCGTCTAAAGGTTTATACGACTGGGTTTATAGGATTAAAGCATGGAGTGGGGTACGCGGTGGCAACAGACCAGGAGAAATTGATGTCAACACAAGTCGCCGACATTTCTGAAAAGATCATCGCACCGCCTTCCGAATGCATTATCTGCACGGAAGACCTGTGGAAGACCTACCAGATGGGGCAGGAACAGGTGCATGCGTTGCGCGGCGTGAACCTGCGCATTGATCGCGGTGAATACGTTGCCATCATGGGCCCTTCCGGCTCGGGCAAGTCCACGCTCATGAACCTGATCGGCTGTCTGGATACGCCCACCAAAGGCCGTTACTGGCTCAACAGCAATCTTGTAAGTGAACTCGACGACGACGAGCTGGCCCGCATTCGCAATCGTGAAATAGGCTTCGTTTTTCAGACGTTCAACCTTCTGGCCCGCGCCACCGCGCTGCACAACGTTGAGCTTCCACTCATCTATAGCGGCACGCCTTCCGACGAACGCATTGCCCGCGCCAAGGCGGCGCTTGAGGCCGTGGACCTGGGCGAGCGCATGAACCATAAGCCGAACGAGCTTTCCGGTGGGCAGCGCCAGCGCGTCGCCATTGCCCGCGCTCTCGTCAATAATCCTTCAATCATCCTGGCCGACGAGCCTACCGGCAACCTTGACTCGCAGACCGGAAATGAAATCATGAAGCTGATGGAAGAGCTTCACCTCAAGGGCAATACCATTGTGCTGGTCACCCATGAAGCTGACATCGCCGAGCACGCTTATCGCGTCGTGCATATCAAGGACGGCATCGTCGCCAGCGACGAACGCAAAAGCAGAGTGGCGCCGCAGCAATAGCGGTGATTTTCGCCGCAGATTATGCGGATAAACGCAGATCAGAAAAGCCTTTGGCAGAAGGAGCGCATTCCGATGCGCCTTTTTTTGAGCCGATGCGGTATCAGCCCAAAATCCAACACCCAGATCCTGCAAAAATTTAGCCTTATTGAATGGCGGCTTTCTCCTATAAGCTAATCTAGCTGGAATCTTTGGAAATACTATGAAGATAACTATCCGGTATCTATCGCCGTACTATCTTCCTCTCGTGCTGAGCATGGTAATCGGCTGCGGCGGTTCCTCCAGCACTTCCAACCCGCCGCCAACCGTCGGACAGATTTACGTGACACTGGCGAATGAAGGTCAGGTCGCACGTTTTAAGGCCGGCGACGACGGCGATGTCAGTCCGCAAGCCCGCTTCGACGTTTCGCCGGCTGGGCCTACGTTCATTGCGATGGACGTG
>Ga0070734_10003337_pt1 | contig 17018 bp, 11 predicted proteins | sample Coa_R1_8_FD_66444 | JGI IMG/M metagenome (GOLD analysis project Ga0070734, IMG submission 66444) | Surface soil microbial communities from Centralia Pennsylvania, which are recovering from an underground coalmine fire - Coalmine... | ecosystem: Environmental > Terrestrial > Soil > Unclassified ... | reverse complement strand
TCGATGCGGGTGTGGCTCGATCCAGACAAGGTCGCGGCCCGCAATCTCACCGCAGGGGACGTGGTGCGCGCGATCCGCGAGCAAAACCTGCAGGTTGCCGCCGGTGCCCTCGGTACGCCGCCGACCGCCCAGAGCGCCTCGGCCTTCCAGCTGCTCATCAACACGAAGGGGCGGCTCATCAACGAGGCGGATTTCGGCGAGATCATCGTGCGGGCGGGTCAGGACGGGCAGGTCATCCGGCTGCGGGACGTCGCCCGTATCGAGCTCGGCGCGGACACTTATGCGTTGCGCTCGCTTCTCGACAACGAACCGGCGGCGGCCATCCCAATCTTCCAGCGTCCCGGCAGCAATGCCATCGAGATCTCGAATGCCGTTCGCGCGAAGATGGCGGAGCTCAAGAAGGACTTCCCCGCCGATGTGGATTATCGCATCGTCTACGACACGACCGTGTTCGTACGCGGCTCGATCGAGGCGGTGGTGCATACGCTCTTCGAGGCCATTCTGCTCGTCGTGATCGTCGTGATCATCTTCCTGCAGACCTGGCGCGCCTCCGTCATTCCGCTGATCGCAGTGCCGGTCTCCCTCATCGGCACGTTCGCCGTCATGCATGCCTTCGGCTTCTCGTTGAATGCCTTGAGCCTGTTCGGCATGGTCCTGGCGATCGGCATCGTCGTCGACGATGCGATCGTCGTGGTCGAGAATGTCGAGCGCAACATCGAGCGCGGCCTCGCGCCGCTCGCCGCGACCCGCCAGGCGATGAGAGAGGTCACCGGCCCGATCGTCGCCACCGCGCTCGTGTTGTGCGCCGTTTTCGTGCCGACCGCCTTCATCAGCGGCCTCTCGGGCCAGTTCTACAAGCAATTCGCCTTGACGATCGCGATCAGCACGGTGCTCTCGGCCATCAATTCGCTCACGCTCTCGCCGGCGCTCTCCGCGCTCCTGCTGCGCCCGCGCGGCACGCCGCCCGACCGTCTGCAACAGGCCATCAACGCGCTGTTCGGCTGGTTTTTCGCGCCGTTCAATCGGTTCTTCTCGAGGGCGGCGCACGGCTATCTGCAAGCCGTCGGCCGCACCTTGCGTATCGCGGCCGTCGCGCTCGTCGTGTATGGCGGCCTCATCGGCCTCGCCTGGCTCGGCTTCGCGACGACGCCCACCGGATTCGTGCCCTCGCAGGACAAGCAGTACCTCGTCGCCTTCGCGCAGCTTCCGGACGCCGCGAGCCTCGATCGCAGCGAAGCGGTCATCAAGCAAATGAGCGCGTTGGCTCTTGAGCAGCCCGGTGTCGAGCATTCGGTGGCCTTTCCGGGTCTGTCGATCAACGGCTTCACCAACAGCCCGAATGCGGGCATCGTGTTCGTCACCTTGAAGCCCTTCGAGGAGCGGCGCGGCAAGGGTGAATCCGCGGGCGAGATCGCCGCAACGCTCAACCAGAAGTTCGCGCAGATTCAGGACGCCTACATCGCGATCTTCCCGCCGCCTCCCGTACAGGGGCTCGGCACCATCGGCGGATTTCGCCTGCAAGTTGAGGATCGGAGCAACCAGGGATTCGAGGAGCTTTACCAGCAGACTCAAAATCTGATCGCCAAGGGAAACGCCACGCCCGGCCTCGCCGGCCTCTTTTCAAGCTTTCAGGTGAACGTGCCGCAGATCCGGGCCGACGTCGATCGGGAGAAGGCCAAGTCCCAGGGTGTCGCGCTCGAGGACGTGTACGACACCATGCAGGTGTACCTCGGTTCGCTCTACGCCAATGACTTCAATCGATTCGGCCGCACCTATCAGGTCAATGTCGAGGCCGAGCCGCGCTTTCGCTTGCAGCCCGAGGATATTTTGAAGCTCAAGACCCGCAACGCCGCGGGCGAGATGATTCCCCTGAGCTCGTTCGTGACCGTGGCACAAAGCTCAGGACCCGACCGCGTCCAGCACTACAACGGTTACGCGACGGCAGAGATCAATGGCATGCCGGCTCCGGGCGCCAGCTCGGGCCAAGCCCAGGCTTTGATGGAGGATCTCGCGCGCCATGAGCTGCCCAACGGCATGGGCTTCGAATGGACCGAGCTCACTTATCAGCAGATTCTCGCCGGCAACACGATGGTATTCATCTTCCCGCTGGTGGTGCTGCTCGTTTACCTCGTGCTGGCCGCCCAGTACGAGAGCCTGACGCTGCCTCTCGCCGTGATCCTCATCATGCCCATGGTGCTCCTCTCGGCCATCTTGGGCGTGCGGCTTTCCGGGGGCGACAACAACATCTTTACGCAGATCAGCCTGATCGTGCTCGCGGGACTGGCCAGCAAGAACGCGATTCTCATCGTGGAGTTCGCGCGCGATGCGGAGGCTGCAGGCAGCTCGACACTGCACGCGCTCCTGCGCGCCGCGCGGCTGCGCTTGAGGCCGATCCTCATGACCTCCTTTGCCTTCATCATGGGCGTCGTGCCCTTGGTGCTCACGCACGGAGCGGGGGCCGAGATGCGCCATGCGATGGGCGTCGCGGTCTTCTCCGGGATGCTCGGCGTGACGTTCTTCGGCCTCATGCTGACGCCGCTCTTCTATCGTCTCGCGAGACTTCTGGCGGGGCGGCGCATCAAGCCGGACTTGGACTTCGAGCATTTGCGCCTCGAGACACCCTCCACCTCTTCGTGACCATGCCCATGAAGCACTCAATCAATGTGAGCGGCCTCGTTGCCCTCATGCTCCTGCTCGCGGCGTGCGCAGTCGGCCCCGATTACCACGCGCCTCGACCGCTCTCGGGCTCTCTCCTCAATGCGCACGCGGCGCAAGGGATGCGCGTCGAGGAGCGGCCGCTCGAGGGCCTGTGGTGGCAGCAGTTCGACGACCCCGAGCTCGATGCATTGATGCGCCGGGCGCTCAGCGACAATCTGGATCTTCAGGTCGCGCGCGCCCGGGTGCGGGAAGCCCGGGCGGCTTTCCGTGGCAGCGAATACGACTTGGCCCCCCACGTCCCCGCCACCGCCGGCTATCAGCACAGCCGTGAGCAGGTGCCGGGCTTTGGCACTCAGCGCTACGATGCCGTCGGTTACGATGCGGGATTCGATGCATCCTGGGAGATCGATCTGTTCGGCCATGTCCGTCGCAGCGTCGAGGCCGCGCGCGACGACCTCGACGCCGAGCGCGCCGCGCTTCGCGGGGCGCAAATCACGGTCGCGGCCGAGGTCGCGCGCAACTACTTCGCCTTGCGCAGCACCCAGCAGCAGATCGAGGTCGCGCGCCACAATCTCGACAATCAGCGCGAGAGTGTGCGCATCACCACCGTGCGCTATGAATCGGGTCGCGGCAGCGAGCTCGATGTTGCGCGAAGCCGGGCTCGGATGCAGGCGACCGAGGCCACGCTTCCGGCGCTCGAGAGCGCCGAGTCGGCCGGGCGCTATCGTCTCGCCGTGCTGCTCGGCGACCGCCCGGGCGCGCTCGATGAGGAGCTCAAGCCCCACCCCATGCCGGCTTACGCCAAGGCGCTCCCGATCGGCGATGCGGGTGCCGATGCGGGCGCGCTCTTGAGCCGCCGTCCCGACGTGCTCGAGGCCGAGCGGCGCCTCGCGGGGGCCACGGCGCGCGTCGGCGTTGCTACCGCAGATCTCTTTCCTCGCGTGACGGTGACGGGTTTCGTCGGCTTTCTTTCCGGGGACTTCTCGCACCTCTTCAGCACCTCGGCCGGCACCGACGCGCGCGCCTGGTCGGTGTCTCCGACGATCAGCTGGGCCGCGTTCGACTACGGCTCGCTGCACGCCAAGCTTCGTGCGCGACGAGCCGAGGCCGATGAATCGCTCGTGCAGTATGAGAAGACGGTTCTTGGTGCGCTCGAGGAAACCGAGAACGCGCTGGTCAGCTATCGTGAGCAGCAAAAGCGCCTTGCGAGCCTCATCGAGCAGGCCGCATCCTCGAGGCGGGCGGCCGATCTGGCTGCCGTGCAGTATCGCGAGGGCGTTGCTGATTTCCTATCGCTGCTCGACGCGCAGCGCACCCAGCTCGAGGCCGAGAGCGCCGTCGCGGAGACGGAGGGTGAGGTGAACGTGAGCGTCGTCGCGATCTACAAGGCGCTGGGCGGGGTGGGGCAGCCGCCCGTGGCCGCGCAGCTGGCGCGTTCGCCTCCTGGAGGCTGAGATCAGCTCGGTGGTGCTTCTGTCCCCGAGATATCGTAGCTCTTCATGGCGTAATGACCGGCAAGCCGGCAGCCTTCCATGCTCCAATGCCTCCTCCCATGTGCGCGGCATGCTTCTGACCCGCGGCCAGCCGGTGTTCCACGGCGGTCAGGGACCGCTTACCACTGCCGCAGTGAAATACCACCCGCCTCGGTCCGTCATCGAGGAGCGTGCTCGCATCAAAGGTCGAGAGGGGATACAGCAATGCCCCCGCAATGCGTTCCGACGCGCATTCCGATGGCTCGCGAACGTCGATCAGAAGGATTTTGCCCGCACGCAGCAGCTTCATTCAGGCGGTAGGCGCCCAGATAGCAGCCCTTTCGATGCATTCGCTGCGACGGGAACCCAGAGCGAGGGCAAGATTCCAAAGAGCATCGCGGCGGCGGCTGCCCCTTCCGGACGAGGGCGGCCTGCGTAACAATGACTACAGAGAGTAGACGCTCTGCGCAGGCAGCGCACTAGACTCTTGACAAATTCGATTGCGCGTACGTCATACAATGGCGCTTTCCGATCCTGCATAGCCGTCAAACATATGTTTCATAAGCGCAGCCAAACGACGGGCAAGCCCAATATTGACCTGCACAATATGAGTCTACGCGCTCTCCAGGTGTTTGCAGCCGTGGAGGAATGTGGATCTCTAACGGATGCAGGCACGAGACTCGGAGGTAGCCGGTCGGCAATATCACAACAGATTACAAATTTGGAAAAGGTGGTCGGCGCAAAATTGTTTGATCGTACGTCGCGACCCATAGCTCTCACTCCGATCGGTCAGATCGTAAGCCGTCACGCTCACCGCATTCTTCAAACGATGAGCGAGGCGCGCACGGAGCTGATGGCGTTGTCGCAGTCCTCCTTGTTCGAGCTGCGAATGGGGATCATCGATGACCTCGACGCATCGATCACGCCGGATGTGGTCCTGGAGCTCCTGGCGCGATATCCGCGCTGCCAGCTCACGGTAACTTCGGGTCGTTCCGATGATTTGAGCACCGCGCTTGCTCGACGAAACGTCGATCTAATCCTCACCGGTATTGCCCCCGCGCCGTCCCAGGAGTATCAAGAAATTCCAATATTGCGAGAGCCATTCATTCTAGTGGCGCCGCGGGGTGTCATCGATCCTGCCGGCGATGTTCGAGCGCAAATGCAAGTGAAGCCATTCATTCGTTACAACGCGAGCATGCCGATCGGGCAGATAATTGCGCAGCATTTGCGTCGCCTGCGAATCGAACTGCCGGGCCCGTTCTCATTCGACGCATCGCGATCGGTGTTTGCCATGATGGTCAAGTGTCGAGGATGGACAATCTCGACGCCTCTGTGTGTTCTGGACAGTCGCCATGATGTCGGGGATCTGGAGTACCTCCCGTTGCCGTTTGCAGGATTCAGTCGGACGATACGGGTTGCCACCCGACGGGACGAGCTGGAACCACTGCCGCAATACTTGAGCGAGCTCATTCGAGAATTGATCGAGACGCGCCTGCGGCCCGAGGTTCGAACACTGGGCTCATGGTTGGATCCGGATTTTGAGATTCTAGGAGCCAATGCATAGGACTCTTTTCGACAGATCGTCAGGCCCCTATGCGACTAATACTGCAATGAGGTAAGGAAAATCGAACTCTTCGGTTGATCGGTTCGAACGCGCCGGATCGCCCCTTTGCCATCAAGCACTTAACTCGCCAGGCCGAATGGTCGCCCGCGGCCAAGTCGGCGGGGTCGATCTTGCCGCGCTTGCCGCAGGCGAGCTCATATCGTAAAGCTCAGCGCGGTGAAGTAGAGACCGGGAATCGATCGTTGAAAAAACATGCTCGAGTGGTGATTGTCGGCGGCGGCATCGCCGGGTGTTCGACGCTTTACCATTTGACGCGAGAAGGCTGGACGGATGTCGTGCTAGTGGAGCGGGACGAGCTCACGTCGGGTACGACCTGGCATTCAGCGGCCCAAGTGACGAACTTCGGTGCGCTCCAAACCATGATCGGATTGAAGTCGCACTCCATTAGGCTCTATAAGGAGTTATCCGCCGATCCTGAATATCCCTTCAACTACCATCACAGTGCGGGCGGTATTCGCTTGGCATCGACGTCTGATCACTTGGACGGCTATCGACATTTCGTGTCGACCGCCAAGGGCATGGGTGTCGATTTCGAGGTCATCGACGCCGCCGAATGTGCCAGGCGGCACCCTCTGATTACGACGGAGAACTTACTGGGTGCGCTGTGGGATCCGCTCGATGGTGACATTGACCCGGTCCCCTTGTGCCAAGCGCTCGTTCGGCGCGCGCGCAGCGCGGGAGCGGAAATCTATCGCCACACCCCGGTGACGGGAATCTCGCTGGAGCCCAACGGCGAGTGGCTCGTGCGCACGCCTCATGGAGATATCCGCTGCGAGCACGTGGTTAACGCGGGCGGCTACCGCTGCAACGAGGTCGGCGCGCTCATGGGCGTGATGCACCCAGTTGCATCGATGGAGCATCAGTATTTCCTGACCGAATCGATTCCGGAAATTGAAGCGCTCGATGACCGCGTACCGTTGATTCGTTGCCCGACCGATGACTTCTACTGCCGCCAGGACAAGAAAGGTCTGTTGGTGGGGTTTTACGAGCAGGCCTGCAAGACATGGGGCCTCGACGGCATCGACCCCGACTTTACGAGTGCCTTATGCCCGAACGACCCGGAGCGGGTGTTGCCGGTATTGGAAAACGTGTTCAAGCGACTTCCGTGTCTCGCTCAAACAGGCATCCGTACCATCATCAATGGACCGATCACCTATACACCGGATGGTCTGCCCATTGTGGGCCGCATTCCAGCGCGCCCAAACGCTTGGTGCATCACGGGCTTGCGGGCAGGCCTTGGGGAGGGCGGAGGCCACGGGTGGATGCTCGCACAACAAATCGTTCACGGCGAGGCCTGCTACGACACCTGGTGTCTGGACCCGCGCCGATTCACCGGCCACGCCAATGTCGAATACACGGCGCTGAAAGCAATCGAGGACTACCAGAACGAGTTCCGCTTTCACCTGCCGCACGAACACCGGCCGGCCGGCCGGCTCGCCAAAACCACCCCACTCTATTTGGCGCTCAAAGGGGCTGGTGCGGAGTTCGCCGTGGTGAATGGTTGGGAACGTGCCGCTTACTTCAAGCCGGCGCCAGGATTCAAGGAGCGGCACTCCTTTCGCTTCACGAATAGCTTCGATTGGGTGGGCGAAGAGGTTCGCGCGGTTCAAGAGCGGGTCGGACTCATGGAGGTGTCCGGGTTCAACCGTTACCAGATAACCGGCGTGGGCGTACACGACTGGCTTGATCGGTTAAGCTGCTCTCGCATACCGCGCAAGCCGGGTCGGGTAGCCCTTTGTTACCTGCTCAGCGAGCACGGCAATGTGCTCTCTGAAGCAACGGTCGCAACGCTCGATGAGCAGCGAGTGTGGTACGGCTCTGCAGCCGCTGCGGAGTACCATGACATGGATTGGCTCGCTGCTCACCTGCCGCCCGACGGGTCGATCCGTATCGAGTCGCTCACGAACGATTATACGATCCTGGTAATCGCAGGGCCGTGCTCTCGTGAGCTTTTGCAACGGCTCGCACCACGGACCGATTGGTCACCTCAAGCATTCCCCTGGCTGTCGGTACGCAAGGTCTTTCTTGCGCACTTCGAAGCGCTCGCCTTATCGGTGAGCTTTTCAGGCGAGCTCGCCTGGGAGCTGCACCTGCCCAACCATGGGCTGCTCGGGTGCTATCAAGCGCTCATCGATGCGGGTCGTGAGCTCGATCTCGCCCATTTCGGTCTCTATGCGACCGAGTCGATGCGTATCGAGAAGGGATTTCGTCACTGGAAAGCGGATCTGACCACAGAATTCAATCCCATCGAGTCGGGACTTTCACGCTTCGTCAAGATGGACAAGCAGTTCGTGGGCAAGGAGTCCTTGCATCTCATGATGCAAAAAGGGCCGCGACGCCTGTTTGCGATGCTCGAGTTGGCGACGAGCGATGCGCCGGCGCACCCGGGCGATAGCATCATTCGCGGATCGGAGGTCGCTGGAACCATCACCTCTGCCGCCTGGGGTTACCGAGTGGGCAAGAATCTCGCAATGGCTTTTATCAGGCCGGAACATGCCCGGGTCGGTACGCGTCTCGGAGTGGAAATCCTCGGGCAGGTCGTCGATGCGGTGGTATGCGATGAGTGCCTGTACGATCCAAAATTTGAGCGCTTACGCGCCTGAAAGAGTGCATATACGATGAATCTCGGACGCTTTCCAAGAATCCGTTTCGCTCATTTACCGACTCCCCTCGAGCACCTTCCCCGTCTCAGCAGTGCTCTAGGCGGACCCGAGATCTGGATCAAACGCGACGATTGCACGGGTATGTCGACGGGCGGCAATAAGACTCGAAAGCTTGAGTTCCTGCTCGCCGAGGCACGCGATCAAAACGCCGACATCATTTTGACTCAGGGTGCCACTCAATCCAATCACGCGCGACAAACGGCTGCTTGCGCCGCCAAATTGGGGCTTGCCTGCCATATTCTGCTCGAGGACAGAACCGGCAAGAGGGATCATGATTACACCGAGAGCGGCAATGTGTTTCTGGATCTTCTGCACGGCGCCTCGGTCGAGCATTGCGCGTCGACCTCGGACATGAACGCAGAGCTCGGCCAAGTCGCCTTGCGGATGCGCTCCGAGGGTCGCAAGCCCTACCTGATCCCGGGGGGAGGCTCGAACCCGATCGGTGCCCTTGGATACGTGAACGCTGCGCTCGAGCTTGTCACGCAAGCAAACGACATGGGTCTGCGCATCGATCACGTGGTGCATGCGACGGGCAGCTCAGGAACCCAGGCCGGCTTGATCACGGGTCTCGCCGGGATTCGATCCGGCGTTTCATTGCTCGGCATCGGGGTGCGCGCACCCCGCGAGAAACAAGAAGAGAACGTGTACAGGCTGGCCTGTGCCACAGCGGAGCTTTGCGGCTGTCCCGGCGCGGTTCTGCGCGAACAGGTCGTTGCCAACTGCGACTATGTCGGTGAGGGCTATGGCTTCTCGACGTCGGCTTCGCTCGAGGCGATCAAGAGGCTCGCGACGCTCGAAGGCATTCTTCTCGATCCTGTCTACTCCGGCAAGGGAATGGCTGGATTGATCGATCTCATCCTCAAGGGCCTGTTCAAGAAGGGCCAGAACATCGTCTTTGTGCACACGGGCGGAAGCGCTGGATTATTCGGCTACGTCGGCGATTTCGAGTTCGACAGCTCCGTGCCCGCTCGCGTGGCCTGATTGGATCGTCCATCGTGAGCGATCAGTTTACCGGCCAGTTCACGCAGCAGGAGCCGATCGCGGAGGAGGCGATCTCTCGGGCAATCGAGATATTGCGCTCGGGCCGATTGCATCGCTACAACACCGTGGGCGGGGAAATCGGCGAAACCGCGCAGCTCGAGACCGAGTTTCGAGATTACGTCGGATCGCGATACTGCCTCGCCGTGACGTCCGGCGGCTACGCGCTGGCGACCGCGCTTCGTGCCCACGGGATAAGCCACGGTACACCGGTGCTGACGAACGCTTTTACGCTCTCGCCGGTGCCGGGCGCCGTCGTCGCGGTGGGTGGGAAGCCCATTTTCGTCGAGACCACCGATGACTTGGTCATTAACCTTGATGATTTGCAACGTAAAATCGAATCGAGCGGCGCGCGTGTGCTGTTGTTGTCCCACATGCGCGGTCATATCGTGGATATGGACACTCTTTCGGCCGTGTGTCGGGGCGCGGGCATTACCCTGATCGAAGATTGTGCTCATACACTCGGTGCCTCCTGGAACGGCGTCAAGTCCGGACGCCACGGCCTTGCCGCGTGTTACTCGACGCAGACCTACAAACATATGAATTCAGGCGAGGGGGGGCTGCTCATTTCGGACGATGCGCGCTTCATGGCCAGGGCCATTGTGCTGTCGGGCTCGTACATGCTCTATGGCGGGCACACAGCCGGTCCCGCGGCAAACTTTTATGAAGATATTCGCCTGGAATTGCCGAACTGCTCCGGTCGCATGGATAACCTGCGTGCGGCGATCTTGCGGCCGCAGCTCAAGCAGCTCGATGCCAATTGCGGGCGATGGAATGCGCGCTATGGCGTGATCGAGGAGGAAATCGGCCGGGCACCCTGCATCAAGCGGATTGCACGCTCTCCTCGCGAGCAATTCGTGGGGAGCTCGATCCAGTTTCGTCTGCCCGAGTTCAGCAGCGTCGCCCTCAGCGATTTTTTGTCGCGTTGTGCTGCGCGAGGCGTTGAGCTCAAGTGGTTCGGGGCGAGCGAACCCGTGGGCTTCACGAGCGATCATCGCAGCTGGCGGTTCGTCGAAGCACAAAGTCTTCCCCAAACCGATCGTGTGCTGGCCGGTTTGTGCGACATGCGGCTGCCACTGACGTTCTCGCTCGAGGACTGTCGCCTCATCGGCCGCATCATCCGTGAAGCGGCGCTGGAGACCTTGCAAGGGGGAGCTCCAGCGGGATCCCCGATGCTTCAGCGCGAGGTCTCCTGATGGACTCGCACCGCGTGGTGGGAGTCATCGGCGGCATGGGACCCGAAGCCACCGTCGAGCTGATGCGGCGCGTCGTTGCGCGGACCCCCGCGATTGACGATCAGGATCACGTGCATTTGATCATCGATAACAATCCCAAGATACCTTCACGCATTGCGCATCTGTTGGATCGTACCGGGATTGATCCGACGGACGAGCTCATTCGTATGGCGCAGAATCTGCAGCACGCGGGTGCGGATGCATTGGCGATGCCATGTAATACTGCGCATGCCTATGCATTCGAGATCCAAAGGGCGGTCTCGATCCCACTCCTTAACATGGTGGAACTGACGGTCGCAGAACTCACGAGGAACGGTGAGTCGCCAAGAGTCGGCCTTCTCGCTTCTACAGCGGTGCACGATGCCGGTGTTTACGAGCGTGCACTCACCTCCCACGGCCTCCTGCCGGTTGTGCCATCGCCATCTCGCCAGGATGAGCTCATGGTGCTGATCCGAGGCGTCAAGCGGGGCGCGAGCGGACGCGAGGTGAGGCAGCATCTTGCAAGTATCGCGCTCGAGCTCGCGGATGCAGCGGACATCTTGCTCGTCGCATGCTCCGAGTTGTCGGTGATTTCCACTGAAATCGAGCTCACGCCCCCGCTCGTTGATTCGCTCGATGTGTTGACCTTGGCCATTGTGAAGTTTGCGAATACGCAAGGAGCCGGCATCCGTGAGCGTGCATTACCTTAAGCGCGCGACCAAGACGGCCGCTGCTGACGCACTCGATGTGAGCAGCTCGGTGGCTCGTATGCTCAAGGAACTCGAGACCGGGCGGGAGGAGTGCGCACGCAAGCTGACTCGGGAACTTGATCGGTGGGACGGGGAAATCGTCGTCACGGCTGCGATGAGAGCGGAAGCGGCGAGGCGTGTTCCGCGGCAGCTGCGCGAGGATATTCAGGTCTCGCACGACAACGTGCGCCGGTTCGCAATGGCGCAACGAGAGGCGATCCGGGACACCGAGATCGAAGTCGTGCCGGGACTCATCGCCGGGCATCGCAATATTCCCGTCGAGACCGCCGGTTGCTATGTGCCGGGAGGTCGCTACGCGCACATCGCCTCGGCGATCATGAGCGTCACGACCGCCAAGGCGGCCGGCGTCGATCATGTCATCGCCTGTTCGCCCCCGCTGAGTGCGACGGGGATTCACCCGGCCACACTGTATGCGCTCGAGCTCTGTGGCGCGGATGTGATCTTGAACCTCGGCGGCGTACAGGGCATTGCGGCGTTGGCTTTTGGTCTATTCAGCAATCGGGGCGCCGATATCCTCGTCGGGCCCGGCAACCAGTATGTCGCCGAGGCGAAACGGGCGCTGTTTGGTCGCGTTGCCATCGATATGTTCGCAGGACCGACAGAGAGCGCCATCATTGTCGACTCCAGCGTGGACGTGGATATCGCGGCGGCGGATCTGGTCGGCCAGGCGGAGCATGGCCACAACTCCCCGGTCTGGCTGATCTCGCTTGATCGCGATGCCGCACTGCAAATCATTAGCAGGGTGCGGACGTTCATAGAGGCGCTGCCGGACCCGAATCGCTCGAGCGCCGCGAGTGCGTGGCGAGACTATGCCGAAGTGGTCGTTGCCGACAGCCGTGAGGAGGCAGCGGCGCTCTCGGACCTTTACGCGCCGGAGCACTTGCAAATACTGTGCGAGCAAGTCGATTGGTGGCATGGGACGCTGCGCAACTATGGGTCGCTGTTCCTTGGAGCGGAGACGACCGTGGCGTTTGGAGACAAGGTATCCGGCCCCAACCACATTTTGCCGACCATGCATGCAGCGCGCTACACGGGAGGGTTGTCGGTGGGCAAGTTCCTCAAGACCGTCACCTGGCAGCGCATGACACGGGAGGCTAATCGGCGGATTGCTCCCATCTGCGCGCGGATATCACGTGCGGAAGGCATGGAGGGCCACGCCCGCTCGGCCGACATACGACTCCAAAGATGGTTCCCGGGCGAGACGTTTGACTTGGCTGCACCCGCCGAGTCGCGATGAGCGCCGTGAGGCACTGGACGCTCTTGGTCGGGTTGCTCGCAGGGACCTGTGCCGTTCGCGCGCGTGCCGCCGATGTCGTGATCGGCGTTCCCAACTGGCCTTCGGTGAACGCGACCGCGCATATTCTGCAAGAACTGATGCAGGCGAATTTCGGAATCGGCGTCGAATTGCAGACGGCGACCAATCCGGTGATCTTCGAGGCCATGGCAAAAGGTTCGATCCAGATACATCCCGAGGTCTGGCTTCCCAATCAGCAAGCGCTTTACGACAAGTATTCCAGCGCACTCATCGTGAGTCAGCATCCGGCCGTCGGTGTGCAGGGATTTTGCGTCGATCGGGCGGCTCGTGATGCAGGGATCAACGATGTCTCCGATCTGACGGATCCAGTCAAGGCGGCCCTCCTGGCCAGCGATGGAAGCGGCCGCGGTGAAATCTTCATCGGGGCCCCCGGCTGGTCATCGACGAGCATCGAGAGGCTCCGTGCCGCGCAGTATGGTTACGAGCTGGTGCTTCGCCTGACAGAGATTGACGAGGGACTCGCCGATAGCCAGCTGGCCATCGCCGAGAAGCGCAACAAGCCCTGGGTCGGATTTTGTTACGCACCCAATCATCGCTTTGTCATGCATCGGGACCTGTCCCTGTTAACCGAGCCGCCGTACGATGCGTCTCGATGGCGGGTCGCTGCCCCGACCAATGTCGCCATGGCTTGGCCGCCACAGACCATTCGACCGATGTATACGAAGACATTGGCACGACAGTTTACCGGCGCCGCCAAGCTGGTCGGCAATATGGACCTGACGCGAGAGGACTTGAGCAGCTTTGCGTACGAGATCGTGATCAACAAGCGCGATCCGGCTGAATTCGCCGAGGACTGGATCTCGAGACACCCGGAGCGTGTCTCGAGATGGCTGAGATAGCCTTGTCCGACGTCGTCATCGAGTTGAGCGGCATCTGGAAGATCTACGGTGCAAAAACCGCCACAGCGCTTGCAGATGCCCGATCGGGCATGACCAAAGCACAGGTGCTCGAGCGGCACAATGCGGTCGTCGGCATCGCGGACGCCTCATTCTCGGTCAATCGCGGCGAGATATTCTGCATCATGGGATTGTCGGGGAGCGGCAAGTCGACGTTGCTTCGCCACATCAATCGCCTCGTCGAGCCGAGTGCGGGCGAGGTCCGGGTCCTGGGCTACGACGTGATGTCGCTCAAAGCGAGGGAGCTTCGAGAACTACGCGCGCGGCGCCTCGGCATGGTTTTTCAGCACATGGCGCTGTTGCCGCATCGCTCGGTGCGGGACAATGTGGCCTATCCCCTCGAGATTCGCCGCGAGCCCAAAGCCGTACGCTGGAAGGTGGCGGAGGAAAAGCTGGCGTTGGTCGGCCTTTCGGGGTACGCGGATAGGTATCCCCGCGAACTGTCGGGCGGCATGCAGCAGCGTGTAGGCCTCGCGCGCGCGCTTGCATCGGATCCTGAGATTCTTCTGATGGATGAGCCGTTTTCGGCGCTCGATCCCTTGATTCGTCGGGAACTTCAAGACCAGTTTCTGGACTTGACTCGTCGCTTGAAGAAGACTGCGTTATTCATCACGCACGATTTGGATGAGGCGATCCGCCTGGGCTCTCGAATAGCGATAATGAAGGACGGGCGCATCATCCAGGTCGGCGCGGCCGTGGAGATCGTTGCGAATCCGGCCGATGAGTACGTTCGAGAATTCGTCAAGAGCATTTCGAAGCTGAAGTTGATCGCCGCGCGCACGATTATGGATGCATTCGATGCAACCGGCGCGCATCGTGGGATCGATGTCTCGCGCGCGCCAACTGCCCGGCTCGACAGCGATTTGGACCATCTCATCGGCTTGGCAACCAGGAACGACGTGCCCATCCTTATTCGCGACGGCGAGGACCAACCGGTCGGTGTCGTCACTAAAGATCGCTTGCTCATCGCGATCACGGAAGGCAAATGACGCCCCGATTGGGTGTCGATGATTTCGCGGCGAAGCGAGCGCAATACTACGAGAGGGAATTCGCCAGGATCGAGCAAGCGCGCGGATTCGTCTGGAGCTTCAACGGCGCAGCCAGCCTTTTGGGGCCGATCTGGGCGGGAGCACGCGGTGTGTGGGGCTTCTTTTGGCTTGCGTCGTTTGCGGAGATCCTTGCGCTGATCCAGGTCGGACGAGGGTGGCTTGGATCGGCGGGCTCCGAGATCCTGGTTCGCGCCAGTCGATTGCATGAGGCGGCGCAGCTGCGTTTGGCAGAAGCGCAGACCGCGGCGGCCGCAGGCCGATCCGAAAGTGCGGAGACCTTTCAACGGATTGCCAGGAATCTCGAGCACGCGTCGCTGCTGGCGAGCGAACAGGCAAAGCATGCAGCCGCCGGTGCCAGTACCGCCCTGGCTTTTGGGCTGTTCATGATCGTGCTGATCAGGGCAGCCGAGGGATTCTTGGCGAACTCTTGCTATGAACGGCAATACACTGCCTGGCGCGCCGGCAGGGAGGCGGCCTCGGGGATCCAATTTTCCAATATCGCGCTTTCGTCGTTTCTCATCATTGCGACATACCCGCTCACCATCTACCGCTTCACTGCGCCCCGCGTGGCCCCGTGGCTGATCGGGGTGCCGGTCGGCAAGCAGTGGTTTGCGGCCGCTGCACGCGCGCTGGACACCTTCTTCGATGGGCTCTATCGATTTGGAGGCGCCGGGTTTGACGCCGTCCGTGACCTCATTCGAGACTCGGTTCACGCGCTCGAGACGGTGCTCGTGGGCACGCCCTGGCCGGTCATCATGACGGTGATCATCGTGGCCGCGTGGCGAATCGCGGGTCGTCGAATGGCCATGGTGACGACCGCGGTGGTTGCCTACCTCGCCTCGCTCGGACTATGGGAACAGGCCATGCAGACCGTGGCGCTTCTCGGGACCGCCGCGCTCATTTGCGTCATGGTTGGAATACCGCTCGGGATCTGGTTTGCAAAATCCGATCGAGCTTATACGGTCGCCCGTCCGGTTCTGGATTTGATGCAGACGATGCCAGCTCTGGTTTATCTCATTCCCGCCATTGCCTTCTTTGGAACCGGCACGCCGCCGGGCATCATTGCGACGCTCATTTTTGGACTACCCCCGGTGGTGAGGTTGACGGCGCTTGGGCTCAAGCAGGTTCCGGAAAGCATCCGGGAGGCGGCGCGTGCCTACGGGGCATCGAGCTGGCGCTTGCTCATCGACGTGGATCTGCCTCTGGCAGCACCCGCCATCATGGCCGGGATCAATCAGACGATTCTGATGTGCCTGTCGATGGTGGTGATCGCAGCCTTGATCGGCGCCCAAGGCTTGGGATCCTCCGTGCTGGAGGCTCTGCAATATGCTGCGACCGGCCAGGGCATCCTCGCGGGCGTCGCAATACTGCTGTGCGCGATCGTCATTGACCGTTTGGTCCAGGGTTCGCTCAAGTTTACCAAGGCCGTTGATACTGCTGACAGAACCTAGGATTCTGCCGGCGTGCCAACACAAGGCTCGGCACGATTATCTGGAGCGCGCGTTTAGGGTGTTGGACCAAGCCGTTCGAATTATCTTAAGTACTGTTGTTCGGTTGCTCTCGTAGAGAGGATCTGCGGAAGCTTGAGTGAAAAGGATGGCCGGAGAAACCAAGATGACTTCAGCGGAACATCCAGCGGGTCGACGCCCCAATGCCCGCGCGGCACGACTCCTCGCACGGCAGGCCGACAAGCCGGAAGTCAATCCATGTCCGCCAGGGCAGCTCGGAGGTGCGTATAAGCCCTTGGGCGATGCCGACTTGAAAGCGATCTATTCGACATCGCTTCGCCTTCTCAATGAGCTCGGCATGGGGGAGGTGCCAGAGGCGTTCAAGGCATCGGCGATTTCCAAAGGCGGTCAAATCAATCGGCATGGCCGCCTTTGCTACCCGCAGTCGATGGTGGAGGACATCATCGCCGGTGCTGCCAAGAGCTTCGTATTCTATGGCAGGGAGTCAAAGCACGACTTCGAAGTAGGTGGTCGGCGTGTGCATTTTGGTACCGGTGGCGCCGCCGTACAGACACTCGATCTGCATACGGGCCGCTATCGGTCTTCCACTTTGAGCGATTTGTACGACTTTACGCGATTGGTCGATACGCTTACGAACGTCAGTTGGTTCACCCGCTGTTGTGTTGCCACCGACGTGCCGGACAATTTCGAGCTGGATGTGAACACGGCCTATGCTTTGTTGGCGGGCACCACCAAGCCAGTCGGAACCAGTTTTACCCTGGGAACTCATGTCGATCCAATCATCGACATGTTTGATCTGGCCTTGGGAGGGAGTGGAAAGTTTCGTGACCGACCGTTCTGCAAGGCGCAC
>Ga0070734_10003335_pt1 | contig 17035 bp, 9 predicted proteins | sample Coa_R1_8_FD_66444 | JGI IMG/M metagenome (GOLD analysis project Ga0070734, IMG submission 66444) | Surface soil microbial communities from Centralia Pennsylvania, which are recovering from an underground coalmine fire - Coalmine... | ecosystem: Environmental > Terrestrial > Soil > Unclassified ... | reverse complement strand
TCAAACGGCGCTGTGTGGTAGACCAACCGTGCCCCACCGCCGGCGAGGGCGAGGGACTGGGCGGTCAGATCCACTGGGACACGCGGGCCGTAGCTCCAACCCTCGAGCGCGGTCGCACTCAGGTCCCGTGGGTCGTAGCGATAGTGGTCAAATTCACGACCCGCGGGCGGCTTCGCGTTGAGCGACCCAGAATGGAAGGCGTCGGAGGGGTTTTCATCAGAGTCGAGGAAAAAAGTCATCGAGTCGCGCGTGACATCCTCGAGCGTGTCGGCATAGCGCCACGTTTCCGCTCCAGCCACATAATAGGCGATGCGCTTTTGTAGAAATTCTGGGCGTTCGGCGCGGCCAGCCGTCCAGGCATACCACTGCGCATGGAGGTTGGGCAGATCGAGCAGGCTCGCGGGGCCAAATTTCAGCCCACCAAACTCCGCCTTGGGGATACGCGTGCCGGCGTGGTCCCAGGGGCCGATGATGAGGTAGTGGCTCCCCTTTCCCTCCAGGTTGCCGAACCTCATATGCTGCTCGTAGAACTGCAGTGCTCCCGCTTGATCGCCATCGTAGGCACCGGTGATCGTCAGAACCGGCAATCGGAGCTGCGCATACTGCTCCGCGGTAGGAGCGTAGCTGTCCCAATACTCATCAAGGTGCGGATGCGACAACCACTCTTGCCAAACTGGTGAGCGAATCCCAACAACCTCATCAAGGTCGCGCAGAGACTTGCCCGATACGATGAGCTCACGAAAGGCACTGGACCAAAACGCCTGGTCCACATAAATCCGCTCTTGAGAGGTTCGCCCGCCCGTGAAGAGCACCCACTGGATCATCGTCGCGTCAAAGATGTTGTTCTGGATTGGTACATCCACCCCGGGAAATCCAGAAGCCACAGGCACGATCGTCACGAGGTGCGGTGGAAGTTCCTTTGCCATCGCCCATTGATCATAGCCCCCGTACGAGCCACCCCAGGTGGCCACTTTTCCGTTGCAATATGGCTGATTCGACAACCATTCGATGGCATCGTAGCCGTCGTGGGCCTCTTGTATAAACGGTCGAAAAGTCCCTTCCGAGTTACCCCGACCTCGGGAATCGACGATCACGAAAGGCAGCCCGTGCTGCGCAAAATACATTCCTGTTTCATGGAACGTCTGGGCAACGTAGGGCGTAAGCGTAAGGACGCACATCTGCGGTGAGAGCTGACGACTGGGCCTATAGATCGTGGCGCTGAGGTGTACTCCATCCCGCAGCGGAATCTTAACGGCCCATTCAAGCTGTATCCTCTGCACGTGCTGCTGCTAGGCCGCTACTCCGAGGCCTGATGGCCGAAGGTCTTTGAGATCGACAGTCCGACCGTCCGAGGCTGAATGTAGTTGGCCGCAAATTCGGCCGTAGCGGCGAGTATCAGTGGGCGTACCAACACCCCACGCTGATCCGACAGGTTATTGACGAAGAAGCTGGCTGTCCAAGTATCGTAGTGCACCCCGGCGCGCAGATTTTCTTGGGTGTAGCTCGGTAACTCGAGGCGTGCCACGGTCGCCGCGGTGGCAAAATCGTTTTCTCGGTTACCCACGTAACTGAGCGATCCACCCACGAAGCCTCGCAGAGTGCTCGTGAGGGGAAATTCCTCATCGAGGGCGAGATTTCCTGATATGCGCGGAGTGTAGGGAAGTCGATCACCTGAGAGTCCGTAGGCGGAACTGTGAGGGGGCAAGTCGGCCGTAAGGACTGCCTCATTCCATGCGACCCAAGCAGTGATCGTCAAACCCTCCACGGGTTTCATCCGTCCTGACAGCTCGACCCCCTCACTCTTGGCCGCGCTTCCGTTGGTGTAGAACACCGCTCCGGTCGTTGGGTCGTTCACCTGGAGTTGGATGTTCTTCCAGTTAATGTAATAGATCGAACTGTCGAAGGAGAAAAGATGGTTGGGGCTTTCACCCTTTAAACCGATCTCATAGTTCGTCGTCTTGTCAGGTTGGTAATGACAAGGGATCGAGAACAGAATGCAGGTCGGATTGGGGGAACCTGGTCGATAACCCGTGGCGACTCTCGCGTACACCATGAGATTTGGCGACAACTTAAAACGGGGGGTCGCCAAGTACGTGAATGAGTTATCGTTTGTGCTCACGAGCGGATTGACCGCCGGATCACCCAAGCCGAACAGTGCCCAGCCGGGACCGCTGAGTATCTCCTCGTAGGTCTGTCGGTTCTTGCTCTCCCGAGCCCCGAATTGAATGTCGAACTGGTCGGTAAAATGCAGCGTCAGATCGCCGAACCCGGCGTATTCCTCATACGTCGTTGGGTAGGGATCATCGATGGTAATTCCGGAGAGGGCACCATTTACGGGATTGACACCGTAATAGATGTCATGTGTCGGGGTGTCCTCGTGATCGTAAAAGACCCCAACTAACCAGTCGAGGCGCCCCAGGGCGGAGCCGGAGAGCCGGAGCTCCTGCGAGAACCGATAGGTTGCGTTTTTCCCGGACACTCCGCAAGAAGAAACGCCGTACACCGCTTGCGAGGCAAAGCCGTAGTATGCGGTGCAATCAGTGAATGTCCGATATCGGTCTGTACTGTAACCCGTTATGGAGGCCAGATTCACACCATCAAAGGAGCCTGCCACGGTGGCTGAATGGAGATTAAGCTCATGGTGCCACCACCCGGCGCCGGGAAATGTCAGGATCTGCTGCAGCTGTCCAGAGCCGGGGTTTTGTGTCGAGAATGATTGACCATCGGCATCGGTGTCCTGAATGAGGGCGCTGAGCTTCAACGACCAATTAGAGAGTGGGTGCCACAGGAGTGATAGATGCCCACCCTCGACATCCGCCTTGTTGACTCCCTTCTCGCCGAATGCGGCATCGTTGATGTAGCCAGGATCACGGCGGGTGAACCCGCTGATTCTGACGGCCAAGTTGTCGCCGAGAGGCACGTTGGCGGCTCCCCGCACGCCGTAGCCGAGCTCGTAGCCGTTTTGCACGTTATCAATGTCTGTCTCTATGCGTCCACTCAGGCCGACCGAGGAAGGATCAACAGTGACGTACTTGAGCAGGCCTCCGAGCGTGGCGGCTCCATAAAGAGTCCCTTGCGGCCCCCGCAATACCTCGACCCTTTCGAGGTCACTGGGATCCAAATCGGGGGCTTCAGACCGCGTGCCCAAAATCGTCGTTGAGCCGAGCGGCACATCATCGAGAGTGATACCGACGGTCGGATTATTGAAGGACCCGGTGGTCAGCCCGCGAATGGAAAGAGAAGCATCGCCTCGACCATTCGACACAAAGCTCAAGCCAGGAATGCTCGTGTAGTAGTCCTGGAGCTTGAGCAGATTTTGCTCGACCAGGACGCTCGCGTTAACGGCCGTGACCGGGACGGGTACATCCTGAAGACGCTCGGACCTTTTCTGGGCGGTGACTATGATTTCGCCGAGCGTATCCGATGAGGCAGTCTCCGCTGCGCGGCTGCTGTCCGCCGCCCAAAGGGGCTCTGCTAGAGCCCCCATGGTCCATCCCATCGTACAGAGCAGCACCGGCGCAGGCAGGCCCCGCAAAGCCCCGGCCGAAACCGCACAAGGCACACGTCCTCTGATCATTCCCAATATATTCATACTCTTTGTGTCCCTCGCAGATCCCCTGAGCATCGCGGGTGGCTTAAAGCCAACTCTGACTCCCGTACAGAGCCATTCTTGCTCACCCTGAAGTCACAGGGCATTGCTTGGCGCCTACGGACCTTTGCGGCACGCAATTTCTGCGATGTCACGCTGCGCCGTGGCGCCGTATGGCGGGCTCTTCCAGCTAGGCTGCGCTGGGAGATCAAATCATGGGAAAAGTGGCGGTGATTGGTGGCGGCCTCGCCGGGGTAACGACTGCGCGTGAGCTTGGGCGACGCGGCCATCAGGTCACACTCTATGAGGCCCAATCCGGGCCAGCGCTCGCCACGAGCTTCGCGAATGGAGGCCTGCTGACCCCCTCCATGGCCGATCCCTGGAACGGGCCTGGCGTACACCGCCATTTAGCGGCCTCGCTTTTTCGAAGCGACTCGGCGATGAAACTCCGTCTGAGGGCGGTCCCATCGCTCCTCGGATGGGGTTGGCGATTTCTCAGGCATTCGACGACCGCCCAACACCGAGCGGCGACCCGGGCAAGCTTCTCGCTTGGTCGCTACTCGGTCGAGGAGACGCAGCACCTGCGCGAGGAGCTATCGCTCGATTACTCGGCTGCACGGTGTGGATCAATAAAGGTCTTCAGCTCGCGGAGCGCACTCGAGCAATCCTTGGCAGTCGCGCAGGGCCTCGCCTCGCTCGGGCTTAAGTTCGAGGTACTTAGTGGTGCGGATGCTGTGGGTCTCGAACCGGCGCTCGCAGACGTGCGTGACCGCATCCTCGGCGCGCTTCTATTTCCGGATGATGAGTGCGGGGATGCCCGCCAGTTCTGTGATGCGCTCCTGCAAGTCTTCCGCCGCGAGGGGGGCCTGGTTCGCGCAAGCACGCAGGTGGATGGGATCCAAGTGAAGACCGGGCGGGTGTGCGGAATCCAGGTGGGCGCCCACCCCGAGCCCGCTGACACCGTCGTTGTGGCGGCCGGGAACGCGGCGGCCCCGCTGGTCCGACCGCTCGGTCTCTCCCTGCCGATCCGACCGGCCAAAGGCTATACGGTGACCTATGATGCTTCGCACATTCGGGAGTCGGCGCCGCATTACGCGCTCATCGAGGATGCCCTACACGCTGCGATCGTCCCTATCGGGCACTCCTTGCGCCTGGCCGGGACGGCGGAATTTGCCGGGAATGATCTGCGAATCGACCCGGCACGCGTCGAGAACCTGATCCGGATGCTCGAGGCGCTACTGCCACGACTCGCCGCGCAGCTCCCACGCGCCTCGGCGCGGCCCTGGACGGGCCTTCGGCCGATGAGTGCTGATGGGCTGCCTTTCGTGGGGCCGGCTAAGGTACCCGGTCTGTTCGTCAATGCCGGCCACGGACATCTGGGCTGGACTCTCGCCGCGGGTTCCGCGCGGCTACTGGCCGACCTCATCGAGGGGAAAACTCCGGCCATCGATCCGAGCCCCTACCGCGTGCACCGGCCGGCGTGACGCAGGGAGGGGCTCAGGATACGATCGCTTGAGAATCGAGGGGTGTTTCGAGAGGTCATGAGGTCCATGAGCGTGTCCGCTATTCCCAGGGTCAATTACGGAACCTCGGATTTCCTCAGGCCGGCCCTTGGCCGGGAAATTCAAGGATTCGAAGTCTCAGCCAAGCAACCCTACCCCTATGCGCGAGGGCAGCGCCTGTCCGTCCCCTCGCTGCGCCGGAAAGTCGACGAGGATGAGGGCTTCACGGATGTGGTGGAGGTGGCTGATGGATTGCACGTCCTGATCACGGACTGGCCGGCGGATGCTGCGCGCTCGACAGCGGCCTGGGCCGAACGAGTCCCAGAACATCACGGCTACCTTTACATTTCCCTGGAGGGCGATGGGCGCCTGAACGTGGAGGGGCTCGGCCGGGCCCGTCGAGTGGGCCCCTCCTGCTCGATCACCGTCGCGCCGCCCGAGTCGACGTTCGTGTGGCATACCGCGCCAGGAGTTGCCCGACGAGGCGCGTGCATCCTGTTCCACGCACGCTACTTGCGGCGCCGATTTCCCGACCTACTCGAGCGCTGTCGTGGAACGCTCGGGCCGTGGCTTGCAAACACCGAGACCGAGCTGCGTGATATCGAAATCCCGCTGCTCCCCATCATGACCGCCGCTACCGCGGCTCTGGTCTCAACCAAGCTCGAGGGACACTCCCGACACACCTTCGTCAGCTCAACTGCGGATCAGCTGCTCTGCCTTGCCATTGCCTCCGTGCCCAATCCAACCGAGGGAGTCATGCGGCTCTCCTCGCGTGACCGGCAGCTCGTGCAACGTGTCCGCTCGATCCTCGATGAGAACCTTGCCGAGCCGCCACGACTCGAGGATCTTGCCCGAACCTTCGGTATCAATAGGACCAAACTGCGCTCCGGCTTTAAGGAATTGTTTGGGGTCTCTGCTGCCGAGTATCTGCACGAGCAGCGCATGCGGGTTGCTTATGAGCTACTTGCGGAGAAGGGCCATTCCGTGAGCGACGCCGCCGCCAGCGTTGGCTATCCGCACGTCGCGAACTTCTCGACGTCCTTCAAACGGCGTTACGGGAGACCGCCGAGCCAGATCGCACGGGAAGGGGGAGAGCAGGACTTACGCACGGTGCGAGCCAGGAGCGGTGGACTCATCGACCGCTGAGTCACCGGTCAGGGGCTACGGTGCAAGGATGTCCCTGCTGGTCCTGGCATTTGCCATCATGGGCAACGCGCCACGCATCGCCTCGGCGGATGCCGTTGTTATCACGGATGCGGACTTCATCCGATGGGCGAACCACTCCCTACATTCACTGAGCGCCCCAGATGACGACCTTGATCGTATCGGGCAGCTCATAGGCGACGCATCCGTGGTGGCTCTGGGTGAGGGAGTCCATCTCGCCGCTGAGCCCTTGGAGTTTCGCAATCGGCTCTTTCAATATCTCGTACGGGAGAAGGGTTTCACGGCGATCGCGATCGAGTCCGGGATCGTGGAAAGTCACGAGGTGCATGACTATGTTCTGGGGCACCCCGGGGACCTTGAGAGCGTGGTGCGCCGAGGTATCACATGGTCCTTTGATCGGCTCCCACAGAACAGGGCACTCATCCAATGGTTGAGGGAGTACAACGCGGATCGCACGCATGCCCGCAAAGTGAACTTCTATGGATTTGATCTGCCCGGCAGCCCAAGCGACCTTGATGCCAATCGGGGAAATGACGTCGCGCTGGTCGAGTGCTTGCAGTATTTGTCCAAGGTAGACCCACAGGCAGCCCGCGCCTTTCATGCGCGGCTTGCCTGGTTCCTGCCAAGACTTCGATTTTACGCGAGCGGTAAGGCGGGCTTGGAGAGCTACAACTCTCTGACCCGGGTCCAGCGAGACTCACTCACCGGCGCGATCGAAGATCTCATCTCTTTATTCGAGCGCAGCGAGTCCCGGTACACAGCAGCGAGCATGGTAGAAGAATATGACTGGGCGTATCGAGCAGCACTGGGCGCTCGACAGATGGACAGTTGGCTTCGGCAGTTCCCGCTCAAGAGCGCAACACGCACCAATCGATTGCAGGCACTCATCGCGGCCGGTGACACTCGCGATCATGCAATGGCGGCAAACATCGAGTGGATCGCCCGCCAAGAAGGCCCGCAGGGAAAGATTCTCCTATTTGCGCATGCAGTTCACTTGAGTACTGCGCCGGTTGGGTTCTTGTGGCGCGCACAGGACGGCGGGCTGAATAAAGCGTCGGGACGGTATGAGCAGCAAGTCGCCGGTACCTGGCTGAGGCGCCTCTTTGGCAACAGACTCGTCACGATCGGTAACATTATCGGAGAGGGGAGCGTCGGATATGCCGGATTCGAGCGACACTTGCCTCCGCCGCCCCAAGAGGCCATAGGCGCGCTGCTGCTCAGAACCGGAGAGCGGCAGTTCGTTCTGAACATTCGCGATGCGCCGGCGCCCATACTGGAATATCTGAATATAGGTCGCTCGCTCGGACCCACGGAGCAGGCATTTGGCGTGGATGTGGACTTCGCGATCAATTTGGCAAAGGCGTTCGACATCCTCGTCTTCATGGATCAGGTGACCCCGGCTGCTCCTACGAATGAGCCCGCAGCGGCACAGATACCGCGGTGAGGCGAAGGTCGGCCCGGAGGTTGCTCGGCGTGCTCAATTTTACATAATCATTATTATGCGTCTTTTAAGGAGTAAGTTATTGAAATTGATGATGAAATTTTTGATGGTTCGGCTACCGATGGCATCCCGGACATTGCAACCGATGGTTTATTGCTTGGAGCCCAGGCCGTCCATGATCGTGTGGCTCGAGCGCCAGAAGTGATATCCCGACCCTAATGCCGCGCGCCGATTCGGGCGCGATGCGTCGGATGAGCTGGAAGAAGTCTTGGGGAGATGAATCGTGCGCGAAGACGGATGGACGGGGGACACTCCGGCCCAGAGCCCCACTTTGCTCGCGTGCCTGCGAACGCCACCGGGTGTGAGGCCCAACCGGCCTGAGGGGTGTCGCTATCGATGGTGCCCCAGTAGGCTCTCGCGAGTACGCGCCCGCAAGCTGAATCATCAAATCGGCGCGAGAGGAATGTAGACAACTCAAGTGCTGGGTCAATCGGAGAAGATGCGATCACTAAGACCATGTTCGCTGATATGTGAATGACCTTAATTGCACGACAGCGCCTTCAAACCACTCGGCTATGCGTGCCGTGTCTTCAACCTCGGCTCCCCTTCAAGATCTCACCCCCTCGCATGATCATCGACAATCGTCGGCCATCCTGTGCCAGCAGGTTGATGTCCTTCAGCGGATCGCCATCGACCACTATCAGGTCAGCGTAAGCGCCCTCCTTGATGCAGCCGATCTTGCCATCGAGCATCATCATTTCAGCGGTCAGGGAGGTCGCCTGCCGGAGTATTTCTAATGGGGTAAATACCTCACTGCGAAGAGTAAATTCACGACATTGACGCAGGTAAAGTGGGCCCAAGAGATCAGTGCCAAAACCGATCTTGACGCCCGCTTGCCTCATATGATCGAGGCCCTCGAGCGCGTGCTGGTACACCTCTTGAACCTTTGCACGATTTGCCGCCGGCATGCCCAGCTCGGCACCTCTCTCCATCAGCTCGAACAACACCACGATGGTCGGGATGACGTAGGCCCGCTTGCCCGCAATGTATCGCGCCGTATCGGCATCCATGAGCGTCCCATGCTCTATCGATCGCACACCACAATCGATGCAGCGGCGCATGGCTGAGGTCGGATGACAGTGCGCGGTCGTATAGGTGCGACGCTCGGCGGTTTCGCGCACGACCGCGCGAATCTCCGGCTCAGAGTATTGATTCATCCAGATCGGGTCGGTTGCGGAAACCACGCCGCCCGAAGCGAGGATCTTGATGCAGTGGGCCCCTTGCCTGAGCTCGTCGCGCGCTGCTTGGGTCACCTGATCGACGCCGTCGGCGATGCGTGCAAGCGCCGAGATCAATCCGCAACCGCAGCAACTACTGGCATCATCAAGCTGTCGGATATCCCCGTGGCCACCCGTGATCGAGAGGTGCTTGCCTGCATAAAAAAAGCGGGGTCCTCGAATAAGACCGTCCGTGATGGCGCGGGCCAAGCTATGGTCCCCGCCACCCACATCGCGCACTGAGGTAAACCCACAATCGAGTGCGTGCGCAAGCATGCGCGCGGCATGCGCGGTGCGATACGCAGCACCGTGTGATTCTGAGTCCCAGTCGAGGATGTGGCAGGAATACGCGTGGATGTGGGCATCAATCAGACCCGGCATCAATGTCTGTCCTGCGATGTCGATTACCCGTGCGTGGGCAACCGTCATAGGCTTCTCGGAAAGCTCGCGAATGATCCCGTCTTCCACGAGCACATGCTGTCCCTCGGCACAGTCCGGTGACCAGCCGTCGAAGACCCTCGCGTTTTCCAGCAAGATCAGGGACATTTCGCCTCGGGAGACTTCGGCATCATATACTGCTCGATCCAAGAGACTACTCGGGCCGCGTAGTCGATGACGGCTGGAAATTTCCTAACGCCATGGCCTTCCTCAGGATAGGTCACCAGCACCGATGTAGCTCCGGCCTCAAGGAGTGCGTGGTGGAATTGTCGTGCTTCCTCGGCAGGAGCACTGCGATCGAGGGCACCGCAAATGTTGAGTGTAGGTGTCCTTGCGCGATGAGCGTACATCAAGGGACTGCGCTCGTGGTATTCGCCGCCTGGACGATGGTAAGTGTCCCCAAGGAACAGTGGAACCCAATCAGAAATATTGGAGAGCAAATGTTGGGTGACGTAGTTAATCATCGGTGAGACGGAAATCGCGGCTGCGAAACGCTGATCGTGCCCAATGAGCCAGGAGGTCATGAAGCCTCCATAACTGAAGCCCATCACGGCGAGGTGGCGCTGGGCAGCGAGACCCCGTGACACGAGATGATCGATTCCGGAGAGACAGTCACTGGCGTCCGCTCCGCCCATGTCCCCTAAGACATAGCGCACAAACTCAGCGCCGCGACCTGTGCTTCCGCGGGGATTGGGCAAAAATACCGCACATCCCCGCTCGAGGAGCATCAAAATCGCGCCGTGTGTTCTTCCGAGCCACGTTGGTCGCCATTGCCAAACGGGACCGCCGTGAACGATCATCAGCAGCGGGTGGGGCGGTGGCCCGCGTGGTCGAAGGAGCCAACCCTGAATCTCAAGACCGTCAGACGCCATCCATGCGGTGGGCTCGGCCGCATGGAGCCCACGGGTGACTTGAGCGTAACCCAGATCGAACGACCTCACGGCTCCATAGCGGCCCTGTCGGATCGTCGCGATCTCCGGGGCGCGTACGAAGCCTTCACCGATGAGAATGGCATCGCCGGAGTCGCCGAGCGCCGAGGGCCGAAAGCAGATGCCCGGAGTGGTGATCTCATCACTGCGCCATACCTCCTGACAATGGTCCTCGTGGAGATAGTAAAGCCCGAGTACCGATTCGAATCCTCGATGACCGGCCACAAGCAACCGGTCATCGGATAACCATTCGAGATGAGTGACGTCAATTGCCTGCGTCGCGGGGCGGAAGGACCTACCGCTCGACGCCTCGATCAAGAGTAGGTTCCCTGCCACCGCGAGGCGATCGCTGCACAGGGCCTCGACGATTGCTACATAACGGCCCGTCTGAGAGGCGGTGAGAACGCCGAGCTGATCGCGCGGTTTGAAGAGCTCGCGCAGTGCACCGGTCTCGGTGTCAATCACGACCACCCGAGCGTTGTACCAAGCGCCTTCATCAGGACGGCCCGACACGATCGCTACAATCGAAGTGCTACCGCACCAAACGGTCTCCCACACGTTGATTGAGTCATCGCTCAGCTGCCTCAACCGCCCCGATCGAACATCGTAAGCCCAAGCTCGGCGCCAGCGGTAAGCCTCATGCCCGGTTTCCGTCCGCGGTTTCCAGGACGGTTGCTGGGGTTGATGCAGCGATGTCCTTACACCACCTTGCGCACCGGCGAGATCGGCACCGTGACCTGCCACGCCGAGAAGGATCTGAGTACTATCGTGTGACCATTGCAACGACTCCACCCACCCATTCTCGATCGGCGAGGCGGGCTCAGAGCTGCCGCTTCCGCAATCCAGCAGAAAGAGCTGGAAGTCTCCGGACCGGCGCCGATCCGAAAGAAATGCGATGTATCGACCGTCGGGGGAATATCTAGGATGCCGATCGTGATTGGGGCCGTGGCTGAGCACTGCCAAGTCACCCGAAGTAAGGTCGACCCGACATATACGTGTAGTCGGCCACCCCTCGAGCGCATCGAGCCATGCACCCGAAAAAACGGCGAACCGACCATCCGGTGACGACTCCACGTCAGTCGCATCGCTGACCTGTGTTGTTCCCGGCTGGCGCACCGTGCGATAGATCAGCGTCGCCTCTTCGTGGAGATCACGCACAGTTCGCCTCCCTTAGATTCGCGATGACATAGGGAGCGGCACGCATCACCAGCGCGGAACCGATAGCTGCGAAGATCAGCATGAGACATAGGGCGTAACGCAAGCTTTCGACACCGACAAGGCTCGCGAGTGCATCGCTCGCCCCTCCTGCGATCCACGGACCCGGCCCCACGCCGACAAGGTTCACGATGAGCATAAACGCCGCAGCTGCGGTCGCACGTAGTCGTCCACCCGCAAGCCCTTGGATCATCGTGTATGTGGGTCCGACCCAGAACGCCGCGCAAAAAGATGCGATAATTAGAGCTATGAAACTGAGCCTCGCGCTCTCGGACAAGAAGACCATCAATTGGAAGGGAATCGCCGCCGCGAAGGATAGTGCAATCATCCAGACCGGTGAGCGCTCATCTCGATGCATCCAGCGAGTCGCAATGACACCACCCATGAGCGTGCCGAGCGTGTCCGGTATGCCTTTGATGAGGGAATAACGAAGGCCAAGCTCACCCGTGCTGAAGTGATAGGCACGCAAATAAAAAGTCGGAGTCCAAGCTTCGAGGGCGTAGTTCGAGAGCAAAGCAGACGCCAAGCCTGCGCATAGGAAGACGTACGCGCGGCGATGCCATAATGCTCGCAACGCTTCACCAAAGGGTGCCTGCAGCCGGATGTAGCCATGATTTCTCCTGCGCTCACGAACCGTCGCGAGGAGCACCAGGGCCAATAGCACGCCGGGAATTCCTGCCGTCCCATATGCCGCGCGCCACCCGCGGTGACCCACCAGGACGCCGCCTAGGAACGTGCCACCCATAGCGCCCACCCCCGCTGCTGTCGCAATTGCGGTCAGTGCGGCAGCCCGCCTTGTACCTTGAAAGTGATCCGCGGCAATGGCATGGGTTGCAGGCAGCCCTCCTGCCTCCCCTACCCCGACCCCGAGCCGTGCCAAGAACAAGGCTGGCAGTGTCATCGCCATGCCGCACATCACCGTCATGAGCGACCAGACCGTGAGTGCCAGCGAAAGCACTCTGACTCGGTAACCGCGATCGGCCAAGCGCGCGATCGGAATGCCCAGCAGGGCGTACATCATTGAAAAGGCGGGACCCGCCAGGAGACCCGCCTGGGAGTCTGAGAGATGGAGATTCGACTTGATCGAGGGCAGGGTAATGTAGATGAGGCTCCGATCATAATAGTTAAGGAGAGTGACGCCGAGGAGAAGCACCAGTACATAGGCCGGCGAGGCGGCGAGCGCCCGATGCATGACCTCTGCGGGCTTTGCGGCCCGCGTAATGCCATTCTCCGACATCGGCACTCGTCCTACCCGTATTCAGCGGGAGAGAAACTTCCGGACTTCTTGGACCACACGCTCCTTCGAGGTGAATACAAAGTCGTCATGGGTACCCGAGACATTCACAACACGCACGTCGCGCAGCTCGCGGCGGATACGTGCCTCGGATTTCTCGCGAAACGGGATCATATATTTCCGTTCCCAATCGATGGCCTCGCGTCGACGCTCGGGATCGGATGCATGGGTATCAAGAAACGTCGAGGAATAAATCGCAAGCACCGGACAGCGCACCTTCGTGTAGTCGCGCCGGTCCCTCAGTACCGAAGCCATCGTTGCATTCATGACATCACTTGACGTTCTAAACTTTAGCGTCCCATCGGGCTGCACAATGACGAGGTCACGCAGGTAGGCGTCGATGCGGCTCATGTCATCCAACTGGGTGTAATCGGCGCTCTTTTCATACGCGCGAAAGGCATCAAAAGAGTTGAGAGCGCTCGTCGGAGGATCCAACAGACTCGATTCAATGACTTTAAAGGCCTTGGCAAAATCTGGATCCCCCCAGTCATAGGCGGCCTCAAGATAGACGATTTTACGGACCCGCTCCGGGTGGAGGGCCGCCATCCCTGTAATCTCATTACCGCCCATCGACCAGCCGATGAGGTCTGCCTGAGAGATGCCGAGCGCATCCATCAGACCCCGGAGGTCCTCCGTAAAAGTCGCAGTGTCGTAGGGTGGCTTGGCCTCGGAGCGACCCTCGCCACGCCGGGCATAGGCAATGACATGAAATCGCTCTCTGAACGCCGGTGCCAAGTCGTCAAAGTTATGCGGGTTATCGCCACCTCCATGGATCAAGATCAAGGCGGAGCCGGTACCACCCCAGTCAAGGTACTCGAGCCTTATCCCATTTGCGACCACGAATCTCTCAGCATACGCAGAGGAGTCAGACACCGTCTGCGCTATTGTCAGGTGCGAAACAAACACGGCAAAGAGCGCGGGGATGATCCAGCCAATTCGCGTCATGGTATATATCCAAATAAGTGTAAATTGAATCGATCCAAGCGGGCCATCGGAACCGCCGTGCTCCGTCCGTGCTCTACGCTGCTCAAAACTGCCTTGCGACTGAGACGCCCGCGGTCCGCGGCTGGATGTAGGTGAACGCGATGGGGTACAACGTGCCGAGCCCACCACTCAAGACACCCCGGCGGTCCGCGACGTTGTCGACGAAGACGGTGGTTGTCCAAGGACCGTCCTTGAATCCCATGTGAACGTCAGCCTTCGCGTATGCCGGAAAGAACTGACGCTCAGATGAGGACGTGAAAACCCCCTCACGCTCACCCACATAACTGACGGCAGCACCCACGAAAGCGGAGATCTGTGAGGTGGCGATCACGGTCTCGTCGAAAGCGAGGTTGCCAGAAAAGCGGCTCGAGTCGGGTAGCGGATTGCCGCGGACTCCATAGGCCCCGCCCGCTGAAATACTGGTCGCCGGAAAGCCTTGCGTGAGGGTCGCTTCGTTGAATGCAACCCACCCTGCGAACCTCAAGCCTACAATCGGACTTGCTTCGAACGAAAACTCGATGCCCTGGCTTTTCGCACGACTGGCATTTGCATAATAATTAGCACCGCTCACCGGGGCAGTTAACTGAAGCTGGATATCGCGCCAATCGATGTAATAGACAGACGCATCGAGCGAGAGAGTGTGCTCCAGGAAATCACCTTTTGCGCCAACCTCGTAATTGCGGGTTGTATCCGGGCCAAAGCTCGGCGGCAAATGGAAAATCGTGCTCGTGGGATTCGGACCGCCCGCACGATAGCCGGATGCCAGACGTGCATAGACCATGAAATCCGGTGTCAGACGGTATTGCGGCGTAACCAGGTAAGTGAACGAGTCATTCTTAGTGTCTACCAGGGGGTTGACAACTGGCGACGAGCCACCGAAGAAGGCCGCATCGGCTACCCCGATCAGCGTCTCCATATAAGTCTGTCGGTTCTGGCTCTCTCGTCCGCCAAACTGGATATCGAACGAGCTTGTTAGGTGTGCCTTCAAGTCTGCGAACACCGCGTACTCTTCGTAGGTCGTCGGAAAATAATCGGAGGTGAGCCAGTATCCTGCCAACGCTCCTGTCTGCGGATTCTCTGCGTAGTCGGTTTCCAGATAAGGAGTTCGCTCGTGCGTATAGAAAAGCCCGAGAAGACCATCGAAATACTGTCCGATGGGAGATGAGAGTCGAAACTCCTGTGTGAACTTATCTGTACGTGCGTCGTCCGTGAAGATCCAGCTATTCACGCCAAAAAGCGGGATCGCAAATGAGCCGAGCGCATAGCTGTCATCCACCGTGTCTCTAAAATGATTCACGCTGTATCCTGTCAACGAGGTCACATCGATGTTGCCGAGCTTCGCTTTCAGAATGGCGCTATACGCTTGAGTGTTCTTGTGATACGTCCCCGTCCCGCGTTCCAGGCTCTGCTTCAAGTCACCCAGTGCTGGCTCGACTTGGGGTGAGCCGTAGTTATCGATGTCTTGAACGAGGGCGCTGAGTTTGAGAGACAGGGATCCCGACGGGCGCCAAAGCGCCGAGAGGTGGGCCGCCGTCACCTCCCCTTCGTTGATGCCCCGTTGTCCCGTTTCGATGTTGTCGACATAGCCGGGATCGCGCCGCACTGATCCACTCGCTCTAATTGCCCAGGCGTCGCCCAGCGGCACGTTGACAGCCGCGCTTGCGTTGTAGCCAGCTTCGGCACCGTGGTACACCGCGCTCGTACCGGCTTGGAGATGGCCAGTCAGGCTTTCGGTCGACGGATCGACCGTGACATATTTGAGCAACCCACCAATGCTGCTGACGCCATAAAGTGTGCCCTGGGGGCCTCTCAGGACTTCAATGCGTGCCAAGTCGGTCGGATCAATATCGATTGCCGGCCCGCCACCTCCAAGGCCGGTTGAGGATCCGAAAGGCACATCGTCGATCACGATCCCAACGGTCGGATTAACGAGCCCCCCTCCACCCGTGGTGATGCCACGGATCGTCAGAATGGGATCGCCGCGATAATCGCCCGGCGTCACATTGAGGCCGGGCACTCGAGTGTAATAGTCCTGAATTCGCAGCTCGTGGTAGTCGATGAGTGCTTGCGCGCTAAGCGCAGTGACGGGTACGGGGACATCCTGCAGCCGCTCCTCGCGCTTTTGGGCCGTGACTACAATCTCTTCCAGGCGAACTTGTGACTGCTCGAGCGCTATGGCAGAAGGGCTCGTAGTCGCTCCTGAACCCATCTGAGCCAGGCGAAACTCGTGGGAAGAGTTTTTCTTCCCCTCCTCTTTGTGTTGTGGATTGGAATCCGCCGAGGAGGAGACCTGTCCCGCCACTGGAGCAGCATCGACTTGCGGCGCGCTATCACGACTTGTGGGAGGCTCGAGAATCGGTGTCATCGCCGCCCCGGTTCCGAGAGGTACGATCGTGACCTCACGATCACCGAGATAGTGATATGTGAGACCACTTCCTTGGAGAAGGCGAGAGAGGGCCTCGCCGAGCGTGAAATCGCCGTGCACACCGTCGGTGTGGTGGCCCGCCACGAGATCGGCGCGATAGACGAGTTGGAAGTCTCGATCTCGCGCGAGGGCCTGAAGAGCGAGGCCGAGCTCCTCGGGTGGAATGTCGGTGGATTTACTAATCGCTGCGCGGGCGGGATCGCCCGCGGCGATCGATGCGACCGATAGGCACAGCAAGGCCAGAGCCACTGAGATTCGCATGAGACGTGCCCTCCCCCATCGCCCGCTTCGACCATTGGCGGGCTTATGAAAAGAGAAGAGCGGGGCGGTGAGAAAAGTGAATACCTCTCGACTCACAATTTTCTGTGGACGCGGATCTCGGCTCCGGATTCTTCCAAGCGGATCTCTGACTGGGTACGAAGGAATCGCAGCAAGAGCGTGGGATCGGTCGCGGAGAATACACCGCTGATGCGGTAGTCCTTGAGGTTAGGATCGGCAACGATGATCTGGCGTGAGTTGTAGCGATTGAATTGATCGGCCACGTCGGCGAGCGATGACGCATCAAAGACGAATCGATGCTGGGTCCAGGCGGTGGCGGCCGCCAGGTTCGCGCTCTTGAGCTCGGGAGGTCTGGCCTTCGAGAGAGTGACTTGTTCCCCGGCGGAGACCAGTACGGCCTGCTCAAGCGAGGGCGCGGCCGCTCCGACTTGAGACAGATGCGAGGACACCGACAGTGTATCCGGCGGCGGTGCCGCTGGATCGAGCACCGCGACCCTT
>Ga0070734_10003334_pt1 | contig 17047 bp, 15 predicted proteins | sample Coa_R1_8_FD_66444 | JGI IMG/M metagenome (GOLD analysis project Ga0070734, IMG submission 66444) | Surface soil microbial communities from Centralia Pennsylvania, which are recovering from an underground coalmine fire - Coalmine... | ecosystem: Environmental > Terrestrial > Soil > Unclassified ... | reverse complement strand
GACCCATGCGAAGAATCGGCCTCCCGCGGAGCCGACGATGCCATCTTTTGCATCGCGTACCAATTCTTCAATTACCAGCTCGGGCGCGAGGCCGTTGACGTCGAGAGGCTTTCGCAGACGCTTCCGAAGATGTTCGAGGGTGGCAGGCGTTGCTACCGGCCACTCATCCAGCCCCTCCAGATGATCGAGCGCCGACTCGAGCGCCTGGCGCAAGACGGGGCCGAATCGCGAGGAAGTCACACAAGCGAGTCTATCAGCTCGATTCTTGCTGTATGATTTATGCTACGGGGAGAGCAATTGCATGCAAGCCATCACACGACGCGACACTCTGAAACACGGTTTAAGTTTTGCCGGCTTCCTGGCTCTGGCGGATTGGGCCATGCCGGCGCTGGCCCAAGGCGCGACGGACGTTCCTTTCACGGACTACCCGGCGAACTTCGCTCCCGGCGGGAACGGCGCTCCACGGCGCACCTTCGACATTCGGACCATTGAGGGCTTTACGGTCCCGAAGGACAAGTTTTTCGTCACGCAACACAACAACCAGCCGGAGATTGACCCCAACGCCTACCGGCTGAAGCTGACCGGCATGGTGAACAAGCCGGCGGAACTGTCACTCGCCGATCTGCGCAAGATGCGCACCACGGATTTGGTCATCGGTTTCGAGTGTTCCGGGAACAGCCCGCGCGGTTTTCAGGGGCTGGCGTCCTGCGGACGATTCACAGGCGTTCCTCTGCGCGATGTTTTGAACCAAGCAGGTATTGGGCCGAAGGCGCGCGAAGTAGTCTTCCTGGGCACCGATCGCGGCGATAACGACGTCGTGTTCCGGCAGCAAACGTTTAAGCTGAACCAGCAGTTTGGGCGCAGCGTCACGCTCGAAAACGCGACCAAGCCCGAGCCACTGCTGGCCTGGAACCTGAACGGCGATCCGCTGACTGTTCCGCAAGGCGCGCCTTTGCGGTTGATCATGCCGGGCTGGTACGGCGTCGCGAACGTGAAGTGGCTCTCCGAGATTCACCTGCAAGAGGATCGCTATGTCGGGAATTACCAGACGCGCTGGTACCGCTCCGTTGTTGGCGTGGGCGGCACGGGCGAGGATGCCGATCCAGGCACGCAATGGATGGAGACTGAGGTCACTCGCATCCATCTGAAATCGGCGATCGCGCGCGTGAGGAAGATGGGCCCGACGCACCAGATCCTGGGATTCGTCTTGAACGACGGAACGCCGCTGAAGTCGGTGGAAGTGAAGATCGACGAAGGCCCGTGGCAGAAGGCCACGATGGATCCGGGCAACACGCAGTATTCCTGGAAGCTGTTCACCTATAACTGGGAGGGTGCGACGCCTGGACCGCACACGCTTGTGTCGCGCGTCACAGACGCGGATGGGAACGTGCAGCCGACAACGGACGAATTGAAGCGGAAGAAAACCTTCCTCGAAGACAACGGCCAGTTTCCTCGAAAGATCACAATATGAGCAAACAAATTTCAACATCAAAGGCACGCCGTTCCTTTGCGGCATCGATTGCAGGCGCGGCGTTCGGCGGCGTCGCGATGGCCCAGGTAAAGCAGCCGGCGGCTGCCCGCTGGGAGCCAACGCGTCACGAAAAGGACGACTGGCTGGATCAGATGCCAGGCAAACACCGGATGGTTTTCGATTCGATCACGCCGGACACTCTGGGCGATTCGATTCTATTCGCGGGCAACTTTATCAAAGTGAATAAGACCGACTACGGGCTTGAGAGTAACGAGCTTGCGCTGGTGGTGGTGATGCGCCACCTGTCCACCCCGTTCGGCTTCAACGACGCGATGTGGGCGAAGTACGGCACAGCGATGGCGAAGCTAGCTGGTTTTGAAGATCCCAAGACCAAGGCTGCGCCCAAGACAAATCTCTATAACGCCGCAGGCTACGGAACTCAGTTGCACAACTACGGCACGACGCTCGATTCGCTCGCGAAGCAAGGCGTTCAGTTCGGCGTGTGTTCCATGGCCGGACACAAGGTGGCGGGAGACATCGCGACGGCAGTCCACGGAAACGCCGACGCCATCTTCACGGAGCTTACGGCGAATCTGATCGCGGGCGCCAGGATGGTTCCCGCAGGCATTCTCATCGTCAATCGCGCACAGGAGCGTGGCTATGCATTGGCTTAAGGTTTTGGTCTTGGCAGGAATTTCCGTTTCGCTCGCGCAGGCCCAGGTCACAAAGGCCACCCTGGCGGGGGTCAGCAACTTCGCTCAAGTGGAGACCACCGTCGCATGCGCGGGAGCGACCACGCCCGAAGCGCTGGAGGGGATTAAGAAGATGGGATTCAAGTCCGTCATCAACCTTCGCCTCGCGACGGAACAGGGCGCGAACATTGAAGCGGAGACGGCGGCAGCGAAAGCGGCCGGCATTACGTTCGTACACATTCCATTCAACGGAAGCATGCCCGATCCCGCTGTGGCGGATCAATTCATGAAAGTGATTACCGATCCCGCGAATTCGCCCGCGTTCATTCATTGCGCTAGCGGAAACCGCGCCGCGGCGATGTGGATGATCAAACGGATTCTGATTGATAAGTGGGATCCGGACAAAGCGTCGGATGAAGCGACCCAGCTGGGGCTGACCAGCCCGGTTCTAAAGAAGTTCGCGCTGGATTACGCGCAGGCGCATAAGAAGTAGGCGCGGCGCGAATAAGGAATACGTTTTTGTTCCTCCGCGATTCAGGCAGACGACTTGAAACCGATCGTCTGCCCTACACTTGACGCTTTGGTCTTCGAATTTCCAAAACGGGGATCAGCGAGTTTGACGGCTCCGTCGGCTTACGGGAGCGCTGGCTGATTTCCGTGTTGAGGCTTGAAACGAAATCCTCGATTTGGCGCTGCATTTCTCCCATGCGTTCGCGCATATTGAGGATGATCTCGACGCCTGCCAGATTTACTCCCAGGTCGCGGGTTAGTTTGAGGATTACTTCCAAGCGCTCCAGGTCTTGCTCGGTGTACAGGCGCGTGTTGCCTTCGCTACGCGAGGGTTTCAGCAGACCCTCGCGCTCGTAGAGGCGTAACGTTTGCGGATGAATTTGATACTGCTCCGCCACCGCCGAAATCATAAATGCGGCTCGACTTCGTTTGTTCATTGCTACACCTGCACCCAAATGCCCGCGCGAGGATCTTCGGGATGAAGCTGGGCGTACTCGCGGAGCAGTTCCTTGGTTCGCTCGTCCTGGACCACGGGGGCTTGGACCAGCGCTTCCACAATTTGATCGCCTCGCTTGCCGCTGCGCGAATTGAGAACGCCCTTTTCGCGCATGCGGAACTTCTGCCCGTTATGCGTCCCTTGCGGGATCTTGAGCAGGGCCCGCCCGTCGATGGTGGGAACCTCGATCTTGGCCCCTAAACCGGCTTCGTCGATGCGCACCGGCACACTGATTTCGATGTCGTCACCCTCGCGGCGAAAGAGCGGATGGGGTTCCACGCGAAGAGTGATATACAGATCGCCGGCGGGCGCGCCCATGGTTCCGGCGTTGCCCTTGCCCGCGACCCTTAGCCGCGAACCCTGCTGCGCGCCCGGCGGTATTCGTACTTCCACGCTTTCGGTGGTCGAGATGCGGCCATCCCCCGCGCAAGCCGCACACTTGTTGCGCAGCCGTCCCGTGCCGTCGCAGCGCGGACAAGTCAGGCTGAACTTCATCGCTCCGGCTTGCTGCGTCACATTTCCGGTGCCGTTACATTCCGGGCAGACCGTGTTTGCGCCAGCCCGCGTGCCGGTGCCGCCGCAGGTCGCGCACGCTTCCTGCCGCGTGATGTTCAGCTTCACCTGCGTCCCTTTGATAGCCTGCCAGAAGTCGATATTCAACCCGTATTCGAGATCGGTGCCTTTCTGCGGCGCAGCCGCCGCGGGCGCACCCTGGTTGCGGCCGAACCACTGCTGAAAGATGTCCTGAAAATCGGCCGCGTTGCCGCCGCTCGAGTGCCGAGCGTTCCCGCCACGGGAAAATGCGTCGGAGAAATCGAATCCTCCGAATCCCATGTGAGGCTCGCCCTTTTCACCCGCTCCGGCGGCCGCGCCGTTCTCCGAATAGAAGCCGACTTGATCGTACATCTGCTTCTTTTTCGGCTCGCTTAATACGTCGTATGCCTCCTGGACCTTCTTAAAGCGGTCCTCCGCCGCTTTATCTCCAGGGTTAAGATCGGGGTGGTGCTTGCGCGCCAGTTTCCGGTAAGCCTTGCGGATATCGTCCGCGCTGGCGTCCCGCGCCACCCCGAGCGTTTGATAGTAATCCTGTGCCATAAAGGATCACCTTTCGGCTAACCTCCCCGCCGTTACTTCTTTTCGTCCACATCGACGAATTCGGCATCTACTACGTTGTCTTTCGGCTTGGACTCCCCGCCGGGGGCGCTCCCTGCCCCGTCCTGAGGCGGCGGAGTTCCACCCGCGGCGCCCGCGCCGGAAGTCGACTTATACATCGCCTCGGCCAGCTTGTGGCTGGCCTGCGTGAGGCTGTCGACCGCTTTGTTGATCTCCTCGACTGTGCCGCCTTCGCCCATGGCTTTGCGGCAAGCGGCGAGGGAATCCTCGACGTTCTTCGCGTCAGCATCGCTGATCTTGTCGCGATGATCCTTCAGCATCTTCTCGACCTGGTACATCATGGAGTCGGCGCGATTGCGCGCGTCAATCTCGTCCTTGCGCTTGCGGTCTTCGGCGGAGTGAGATTCGGCGTCACGAGCCATCTTGTCCACTTCTTCCTTGCTAAGGCCCGAAGAGGAGCTGATGGTGATCTTTTGCTCGTTGTTGGTCGCCTTGTCCTTCGCCGATACGTTCAAGATGCCGTTCGCATCGATATCGAACGTTACCTCCACTTGAGGGATGCCGCGTGGCGCCGGCGGGATGCCGATTAGCTGGAACACGCCCAGCATTCGGTTATCGCGCGCCATGGCCCGCTCGCCCTGATAGACCTTGATTTCGACCGAGGTTTGCGAGTCGGCCGCCGTCGAGAAGGTCTCACTCTTGCGCGTGGGGATCGTGGTATTGCGGTCGATCAGCTTGGTGAACACGCCACCCAGCGTTTCGATTCCCAGCGAGAGAGGTGTCACGTCCAGCAGCAGCACGTCCTTGACTTCGCCGCCGAGCACGCCGCCTTGCACCGCCGCACCCACCGCCACCACTTCGTCCGGGTTCACGCTGCGATTCGGCTCCTTGCCGAACAGGTTGCGCACGATCTCCTGGACTCGCGGGATACGGGTCGAACCGCCCACCAGAACCACTTCGTCAATCTGGGAGGGTTGCACGCCCGCGTCTGCCAGCGCCTTCTTGCAGGGCTCGACAGAACGGTCGAGAATGTCCGCGACCATCTGCTCGAAGCGTGCCCGGGTCAGCTTGATCGCCAGGTGCTTCGGTCCAGTGGCGTCCGCCGTAAGGAACGGCAGGTTGATTTCGGTTTCGAGCAACGTGGAAAGCTCGATCTTGGCCTTTTCCGCGGCTTCCTTCAGACGCTGGAGCGCCATCTGGTCCTTAGAGACGTCGATGCCTTGATCGCGCTTGAATTCCTGGATCAGCCAGTCGATGATGCGCTGGTCAATGTTGTCACCGCCCAGGTGAGTGTCACCGTTGGTGGATTTCACTTCCACCACGCCCTCGCCGACCTCGAGGATCGAAATGTCGAAGGTGCCTCCACCGAAGTCGTAGACCGCGATGGTCTCGTTTTTCTTGCGGTCGAGGCCGTAGGCCAGCGCCGCGGCGGTGGGCTCATTGATAATGCGCATCACTTCCAGGCCCGCGATCTTGCCTGCGTCCTTGGTCGCCTGGCGTTGCGAGTCGTTGAAGTAGGCCGGGACGGTGATCACTGCTTTGGTGACCTTCTCGCCCAGGTAGGCCTCAGCCGCTTCTTTCAGCTTGCCGAGAATCATCGCCGAAATCTCCGGTGCCGAATACTGCTTGCCAAGGGCGTCTACGCGAGCGTCGTTGGCGTCGCCCTTGACGATTTTGTAGGGAACCAGCTTCATCTCTTGCGAGACTTCGTCGTAACGACGTCCCATGAAGCGCTTGATCGAATAAACGGTGTTTTCGGGGTTGGTTACGGCCTGGCGCTTGGCGACCTGGCCGACCAGACGCTCGCCACTCTTGGCGAAGCCGACCACGGACGGGGTCGTGCGTCCACCCTCTTGATTCGGAATGACAACCGGCTGCCCACCCTCCATGACGGCGACGACTGAGTTGGTCGTGCCCAGATCGATACCGATGATCTTACTCATTTTATTGTACTTACCTCCATTAAGAATCCTGCAGCTGTTTTAGCCTGGAACCATTATGGTATCTTAGTGCAGTATTGTCAAGTTCCGCTAGGGAGAAATATTCTGCCTCGGCTTACTTTGTTGGTGGGGTTGGACTTTTAGGGGAGGGGTCCACGGCGGACGGACGTCCGCCGTGGCTACAATACTGAGCTACTTCGTATCTTGAACTAAAGCTACTTCGTATCTTAAAACTAAAGCTACTTCGTATCTTGGACGATGCCGCCGGGGGTTGGCTGGCGGGCGGCCTTCTTCTTTCGGGTCTCGAGGTTCTTGTTCAGCCAATTATTAGCCAACTCTTCCTGCTTCTTGTAGTCCGCCACATTGTCCAGCAGGTCGGCCTTCTGGCGGATCAGCAGGCTCAGGTAAGCCATTGCGTCGTCGTATTCGGGGTCGATTTCGAGGGCCTTATTGAGGTTGGCCTCACCCTCGTCGATGATGGTCGAATACTGGCCGCTGAGCTCCTCCCGAGTCTTCTTATCCTTAATAGGATCCTCGTCATCCTTCATGTGAAGGTTGACACGCGCCAGAACGAGCGCGGGGTGATACTTCTGGTACGCGATGACGCCCAGGTAATAATACGCTTCCTTCTTCTGCGGGTCGACGGCGATCAGTTGTTTGAACCAGTTGGTGGCTTCGTCGAACATCGCCATCTTCTGTTCCTGCGGAAGCGACTGCGCCTGGTTGTAAGCCAGGTTACCGAGATATTCCAGGGCGCTCTCGTCCTTCGGGTTCTTCGTTAGAACCTTCTGAAACTGCTCCTTGGCTTTGACGGCGAAGTCCAGGTTTTCGGGCGACGTTGCGCCCGGGATCCACTGCGCCATGTAGGCGACGGCCAGATTCAACGTTCCGTTGATGTTATCCGGATCGAGCGCGGCAGCCTGCTTGAAGTGTTCTTCCGCGTCGGCGTATTTAGCGCTCTTGAAAGCAGCAATGCCGTCGTTGATGTGACTCCTAGCTTTTAACTTGTCACAGCCGGATGCGAACAGTGCGAGAACGCCGACCAGCAACGCGGCGCTGAGATTGGAAATTTTGCGCATCGAGATCTTCATCCTTCGGTCAGAGTCCCTGCTCGATCTTAGGCGTCATGATGCCTATCTTGTCGATGCCGGCTCCCTTGGCGATGTCGATGGCTTGGGCGACGGCGGCAAACTCAAGATCCGGATCTCCCTTGATGAAGACCACGCGCTCGGCGCGGGTCTTGAAGACTTCAACCAAGCGATCCAGAAGCTTCGAAACATCAATGTCTTCCTGGTTGAGCTTCATCGAACCGTCTTTGGCGATAACAATCACCACGGTGCGGTCCTTGTCCGGCGGCGGAGGCGGTTGGTTGGGCGGCGGCGGTTGCGGAGCCGTCGCTTCCAAGCCGTACGGAGTCAAGGGCGTGATGACCATGAAGATGATCAAAAGCACCAGCAGAACGTCGATCAGAGGCGTGACATTGATATCGCATCGAATGCCTTTTCCTCCGCCCATTGCCATTGCCATAGCTAAATCTCCTAAATAATTCCGGTTTCGATCTCTATAAAGTTAGTTGGCGATCGCCTGACTGGTGTTGCGTCCTTCGGTCAGCAAGCCCAACTCATCCACGCCGGCCGCGCGCAGATTGTCGATCACATCCTCGACCTTTTCGTACTTCGCCCGCTTGTCAGCCTTAATATAAACGGTCTTGTCAGTGCGGTTCGTGAGCAGATCGCGAACCTTGTCGGGCAGGTCTTCCGAGTTCACCTGCTTGTTGCCCGGACTCATGAAGACTTTGCTGTCGCGAGTGATGGCGATCAGGATCGCGTCTTCCTTGTCGGCCGCCTGCATCGCGATGGGGTTTTTAGCCTTGACCATCTCGACCGCCGCGCCTTTGGTGAGCATGGGCGTGATGACCATGAAGATGATCAGCAGCACCAGCATCACGTCCACCATGGGCGTCACATTGATGTCGGATACAACGCCAGGAGCCTTTTTCTTTTCCATAACCTATTTCCCTCTTCCAGCCATTTGCAGTCCGCGAGGGACGCCAGCTCCTCGGAGGGAGCCGGCATCCGCCACGATTTCAACTCGCAAAATTCAGGAACCGACTACTTCGCGGCGCCGGCGCGCGACGCCTGCCGCTTCAGGAAGTAATCGATCAACTCGGAGCTGGAGTTGCCCATCTCCACGTCGAACGCTTCCACGCGATTGGTGAAGTAGTTGAACGCCCACACACCCGGGATCGCGACGAGCAGACCCACGGCGGTGGTGACCAGGGCTTCCGAGATACCGCCCGCGACGGCGGCCAGACCGGTTGCCTTCTCGGTCGCAATTCCTTTGAACGCATTGATGATGCCGACGACGGTTCCGAGCAGCCCGACGAACGGGGCCGAGGAACCTACAGTGGCGAGCGTTCCAATTCCACGTTTCAGTTCGGCGTGCACGATGGCCTCAGCGCGCTCAAGAGCTCGCCGCGAGGCGTCGATTTCACTGCCCGATATTTCCGAAGTCATCTGATGCGCACGGAACTCCTGCAAACCGGCGACAACGACCTTCGCCAGGTGGCTCTTGCCGAAACGATCGGCGATCTTGATTGCCTCATCCAATTTGCCCTCGCGCAGCGCGCCGGCCACAGCCGGAGCGAACTGGCGGGACTGCGTCCGCGCGCCATTAAAAGCAATGGCCCGATCGATCATGATACCAATGGACCAAGCGGACATGAAGAAGAGCACCAGCACGACGGTGCGCGCCGGCCACTTCATATTTCCCCACATCGACATGAGGTCGAATCCTACGGCTCCTCCGCCTTCCTGAAGAAGCATCATCGCCCAAACCTGCGCGTGTAAAAACATTCTTTTCTCCTGCGAGTTGAAATTTAATGCGGGGCTGGCCCCGCCGATCCAAGACTGACTACACAAGAACTGACTACAAAAGCTGACTTACTACGAAAACCTACTGACTCAACGTAAAATGCACCGTAATATCCGTGATGACGTCCACCGGCTCATTGTTCAGAAGCGTGGGCTTGTAGACCCACTGCAACACCGCATCCCGGGCGGCTTGAACCAGGAGAGGATGGCCACTCACGAACTCCAGCTTCTGGATCGTGCCGTCCTTGGCGATGATCGCGGTGAACTTCACGTCGCCCTGAATACGGGCCGACTTGGCCAGAGGCGGGTAGTTGGGTATTACGTTCTTAATCTTATTCGCGGCCATGACGCTGCCGCCGATCTGACGAGGAGCGGTATTCTTCGGAACTTCCTTCACGACCGGTGGAGGAGGCGGAGGAGGAGGCGGCGCTGCGCCACCAATCGCGCCCACGGCAACACCGGTGGAACCAGGGACTCCGCCGGGAACGCCGCCGACGACGCCAACCGCGACCGACGGGGGAAGCTCGGCTTCCACAATGTTCGCGACTTCTTTTGGAATTTCCTTAGGAGCCATCAAGCGGCCGGCGTCGAACTGGCGCGGCGCAACCTTAACTACTTTGACGGGCGCGGCAGGCGGCGGCGGGGGGGGAGGAGGAGGCGGCGGCGCCGGCGCGATCAACATACTGGCCAACTGCGCTTTCGGCAGCACGTCCGTGAAAATCAGCGGGAGCAGAATCAGGACTCCCACCACCACAATCTGAAAGCCGAAGGAAAGCGTCACCGTCCAGCTCTTATTGGTTTTCCCAACCCCGTCGACGAAAGTTTGATCAAACATCCCTTGTCCCCCTACTTCAAAATAATTCCCATCAGCTTCGTGCAGCTTTGCGCGGCCTCGGTGATTCCTTACTGGCTGGCGTACTCGCCGGCGGCCGCGGTCCGGCCGGCGCTAGCTTGGCGCTCCCGCCTCCGCCTTCCGACGAGGGAGGCACTCCCGACTTCCTGGATTCCAGGAAGTCCTGCCAGAATATCAGGATCGGGCTGGCAATGAAAACAGAAGAATACGTTCCAACCGTGATGCCAAGTACCAGCGCCAGCGAAAACCCATTCAGCACTTCCCCACCGAACAGCCACAACGACATCGCCGTCAGGAAGGTCAACCCACTCGACATCACCGTCCGGCTCAAGGTCTGGTTCACGCTGATATTGATCAGGTTCTCCAGTTTTTCGCGCCGCAGAATTTTGAGATTCTCACGAATCCGGTCGAACACCACGATGGTGTCGTTCATGGAATAACCGACCAGGGTCAGCAACGCGGCCACCACGGTCAGCGAGATCTCTTTGTTCAACAAGGAGAAGAGGCCGATGGTGATGAGCGTATCGTGGAACACCGCAATCACGGCGGCGGCCCCGTAGATCCATTCAAAGCGGAAGGCCAGATAGACGAGCATTCCGGCCAGTGCGATTCCGGTCGCTTCAATCGCCTGGAGCTGGAGGTCCCGGCCAACCTTGGGCCCCACCACGTTGGTGGAAAGAATCGTGAACGGCCCCAGTACGCACTCCTTCTTTAACGCATCGAGGAACTGCGGTGTTACACCAGGGACCTTAGAAATTTGATCGAAGGAGTTGAAAATGCCGCCGACCGCGGTTGAGGCGCGATAATCTTCGATCGCCTTGGTTAAATCCTGAAGCTGTTGTTCCGAAAGAGGAACCCCGGCTTGGAGCAGAGGATCCCGCAAACGGCTGGCCAGATCGTCGGCCGACGAACTGTTCAGATCGAGCTTGCCGCTCGAATCGCCGAACATCGCCCGAAGCGTATCCTTAATCGTCTGCTCATTGGCGTTCAACTGCCGCTCGTCCGTGATCTCCGTAACGATGAGGACCTCTTGCTTACCCGAAACCTGCTGAACCGACTTGCCTCCCGCGATCCGGGTGTCGAGCGCGGCTCGGATTTTCTCAACCGGCGGCTCCGTGTTGAAACGAACCTTCATCTCCGCGCCGCCCCTGAAATCGATTCCATACCTTGGCCCGTGCTTCACAGCGAGACTAATAAAACCTGCAGCCGTTAGCACGAGCGAGGCCCCAATGAAGGGCCACTTCTTGCCTAGAAAGTCAAAGTTTGTATTCTTAAATAATTCCATTTAGCCCGTGCTGCTGGCTTGGTTCTACAGACACCAGCCACTGCTTGAAAGTTCCCTACCTAAGATTGGGCAAGCGAACTACCATATCACAAAACCCATCCCAAAACCAGAGCCGATTGAACAACTTCAAATACTTATGGTGGCTAGCCGCTTCTGTCCGCCCAGCTCCCAGTAGAAGATGGTCTTGGAAACAAAGACGGCCGTAAAAACGTTCGCCGCCAAGCCGATCACCAGGGTCACGGCAAAGCCCTTCACCGGCCCGGTGCCGAACAAAAACAACAAAGCGCAGGAAACCATTGTGGTTACGTGAGTGTCGATGATGGTGAGCAGCGCTTTCGCGAAGCCCGCCTCCACGGCAGCCAGCGCAGCTTTACCGGCTCGCAGCTCTTCACGGATACGTTCAAAAATCAGGACGTTGGAGTCGACCGCCATACCGATGGTAAGAATGACACCGGCGATACCCGGCAGCGTCAGAACTGCGTCGAACAGACTCAACGTCGCAACGAGAATCAGAGCGTTGAGGATCAAGGCCAGCGTGGCATTGATTCCGCTGCCCTTATAGTAGATCAGCATGATGAATACGACGGCGATTACACCGGCCAAGCCACTGATCACACCTTCTTTGATGGAATCGTTGCCCAGCGACGGACCAACCATCGTTTCCTCAAGGAAGTCGACTCCCGCAGGGAGCGAGCCCGACTTAAGATTGAGCGCCAGATCCTGCGCCTCATCCTGCCCGGAGAGCCCTTCAATCACGCCCTTGTCGCTGATCTTATTCTTGATCACCGGCGGGGTGCTGGTGATGACCTTGTCCAATACGATGGCCAAGCGGTTTCCGATGTTTGCCGCTGTGTAAGCTTCAAAGCGTTTGGCTGCGTCCTGCGATAGTACGAACTCTACCTCCCAGCCGTTAGCTTGCTGCGGAGTCGCGTCGCGCAGGTCGCGGCCCGTGACTTCCGGCGTGCGCTTCAGAATATAGTAGTCCGGGCTAGCGCCACCTTTGGTCGCGGTCTTCAGAATCTTGCTGCCCAGCGGAAGGATTCCCCCTTTGTCGGACATGGCAGCTTCCTGAGAGGGATAGGGCCCGCCGAGAACGGCATCGAGTTCCAATACTGCCTGGGTCTTGAGCAGCGCTTTGATGCGCGACGAGTCATCTAGACCCGGAAGTTGCACCAAAATCTCGGCTTCCTTGCCGGCACGCTGACGTTTCTGCACGCTGGATTCGGCGAGTCCGAGGCCGTTGATCTTCTTCTCAATCGTGTTGATGCTCTGCGTCAAGGTGGCATCTTTGAGAGAAAGCACCTCGGTGGGCTTCATCGTTAGCTTGAAGTCGGTCTGGTTGACGGGTGTGAGGATCCACGAATCGGAGAAGTTGTCGTTGAAGATCGTGCGGAAGGTGCCGGTTTTTGTGCCCGGAATTCCGGTCACGTTGATCTGGATGGTGCCGGCATCGTCAATGGTCTGCGGATCGTTGCGCTGGATATCGGAGTATTCCACCGCGACTTTGCGCATCTCATCCTTCATCTTATTAATTGCGTCGTCGGCGACCGCCTTAAAGGCGTCCTGGACCTGGATCTCCAGCACCAGTTCGCTGCCACCGCTCAAATCGAGACCGAGATGGATGTTGTGTTTCCAATTGGACTTCATGTCGTCGAGCGACTTGGGGAAATTGGGAACGCCAATGATCGAGTAGGCGCACACCAGGACGACGACCACGATTACGGCCAGTCTGAATTTTAGATTGTTGTTCATGGGCTACTTCTGTTCTTTTGGGGCGGCGGTCTCCGTCTTGACCAGACTGGCGACCGCGCTGCGGGCGATTTGCAACTTAATATTGTCGGGCTTCACGCGCACGATGAGCATATCACCGGTGATATTCACAATGGTTCCCACGATCCCGCCGGTGGTGAGGACTTCGCTTCCGGCTTCGAGACTCGCGAGCATCTGCGCCTGTTGTTTCTTTTGGCGCTGCATGGGCATAAACACCAGGAAATAGAAGATCCCGCCCATGGCGACGAGCATAAACAGCGTCCCGGTTGCGGGGTTGGCCGTCGGTGGTTGCTGTAGGAAAAATGCAAAAGCTTGCATTAGAGGATGCTTCGGCGCTGGGAGCTCAAGTAGTCAGGGTACCGCCCAACTAATATAGCCTGCCTGATCTCCCGCATGATGTCAAGGTACCGCTGCAGATTGTGAAGCGTAGCCAAAGTCGAAAAAGTCATCTCGCCGGCGAGGAAAAGATGGCGCAGGTAGGCGCGGGAGAAATTGCGGCAAGCGTAGCAGGGGCAGGCCTCGTCCACCGGGCGAGCGTCCTCTTTATACTGCGCCTGTTTAATCACGACGCGACCGGAAGTAGTAAAAAGGTACCCGTTACGGGCGTTACGCGACGGTAGTACGCAATCCATCATGTCTATGCCGCGCGCGACGTATTCGGGAAGTTCTTCCGGCATGCCGACTCCCATGACGTAACGCGGGCGATCGGTGGGCAGAAGCGGCGCGACCGTTTCGGTCATTTCCAGACTGAGCGCGCGCGGCTCGCCGACGGAAAGTCCCCCGATCGCGTAACCATCCGCTTCGAGTTTCAACAATTCCTCTGTGCAGTGACGGCGCAGATCCGAAAACATGGAGCCTTGCACGATGGGGAAGCACGCCCGCTGGCCGTCTGAGTGGCGCTGGCGGTAGTGCGCGTATGCGGATCGCGCCCATCTGAGGGTTCGTTCCGTTGAAACTCGGGCGGCTTCGTGGCTGGCTGGGTAAGCGAGACACTCGTCCAGGACCATCATCACGTCGCTGCCGAGGGCCATTTGCACGTCGATGGTCGATTCCGGAGTAAACATATGCGCATCGCCGTTGAGGTGGGAGTGAAACAGAACGCCCTCTTCGGTCACTTTACGCAGGGTATCCAGGCTGAATACCTGAAATCCGCCGGAATCGGTCAGGATCGCGCGGGGCCATGCCATGAACCGGTGCAGGCCACCGAGCGTGCGAATCGTCTCGTGGCCGGGGCGGAGATATAGATGATAGGTGTTCCCGAGGATGATTTTGGCGTCCAGGTCCGAAATCAGGTCGCGCGCCAGGACGCCTTTGACGGTGGCCTGAGTGCCGACCGGCATGAAAACGGGAGTTTCGATGACACCATGAGCGGTGTGGAGGAGGCCTGCCCGGGCTCCGGTTTCGGGGCAGGTGGCTTGAAGTTCGAATCGGAACACAGACCTTATTGTATGGGTGGGACGCCTGGGGATGGGATTTGTTATACTTTACCGGAATATTGAGGAGGATTATTCGTGGTTATTAGAATTGTGACATTTCTGTTTGTGAGCTCTTTAGCGGCAATGGGAGCCTTGCCGGACCGCGTTACGCGCCCGGTGGATCCAGGCCGGGTGGTATCCATCAGCGGAAATGTCCACCGATTGGCTCAGCCGCAGTTCGATCGGGGCGCGGCGGATCCGGGAATGGCCATGGATTATATGGTTGTTCTCGTCAAGCCTTCGACCGCTCAGCAGACGGATTTGGATCAATTGCTGGCCGATCAGCAGAATCCCTCTTCGGCGCATTTTCGGGAGTGGCTCACGCCCGAGGCGTTCGGCAACCGGTTCGGCTTGAGCCCAGGGGATCAATCAAAGGTGGTCGCGTGGCTGGTAGCTTCGGGTTTCAACGTGAATCATCTGGCTCGCGGGCGGAACTGGATCGCCTTTAGTGGAAGCGCGGCGCAGGTGACAGCCGCTCTGCACACACCGATTCATCGATTTCAAGTCGATGGAGAGACGCATTTCGCGAACACCAGCGATCCAGCGGTGCCGGAGGCGTTGTCGGATGTGGTGGGCGGATTCCTGGGGCTGAACGATTTTCGTTTGCATTCTTTCCTGCAGCCTGCACAACCGGAAAACACGAGTGGCACGACACACTACCTCGTGCCGGCAGATTTTGCCACGATTTACGACCTCAATCCCTTGTATCAGGCAGGGATCGACGGAACGGGCCAGAGCATCGCTGTGGTTGGGCAATCCGACGTTTCCATCACCGATCTGCGCGCATTTCGCACGCGTTATAACCTTCCGCCGAACGATCCCAAAATGCTGAACTACTCGACTACGGATCCCGGATTCACCAGTTCACAGATCGAAGGAGATCTCGATCTGGAATGGGCCGGGGCGATCGCACCGCAGGCTACGATTTACTACGTCTACGGTCCGAGTGCCTTTACGGCGATTGTCGCCGCGATAGAGCTCGACGTCGCGCCTGTGATTACGATCAGCTATGGAACCTGCGAGATCGATTTTGCTCCCTCCGTGTACCGCTCCATCGCGCAGCAGGCGAATGCGCAGGGGATCACGATTCTGGCGGCATCGGGCGATTCGGGCGCGGCGGGATGCGACACGCAAGGCGCAGAACCTTTCGCAACACGCGGCCTGGCGGCAACTTTTCCCTCGGCGCTGCCGGAAGTCACCGGCGTGGGCGGCACCGAGTTCGTGGAAGGAACGGGTAATTATTGGGCGTCGACCAACGCAGCCAATTTTAGTTCGGCTCTGTCCTACATTCCGGAGATGGTTTGGAACGAGTCAGGCACGGTTGGATTGCTCGCAGGCGGCGGGGGTGCGAGTCTCTTGTATCCCAAGCCCGCTTGGCAGTCCGGCCCAGGCGTGCCGAGCGATACATCGCGGCATGTGCCCGATGTCGCACTGAGTGCGGCGGGCCATGACGCGTATTACATCTACTACAGCGGCGTGAACTTACCGGTGTCCGGAACGTCGGCTTCGGCTCCGTCCATGGCCGGGACTGTCGCGTTGTTGAATCATTATCTGGTCAGCAATAAGGTAGTCAAGGTGCCGGGGCTCGGAAACATCAACCCACAGTTGTACCGCCTAGCGCAGACCCAGCCTGCGGTGTTTCACGACATTACGGCAGGCAACAATATCGTCCCTTGCGCTGAGGCTACGCCCAATTGCGCGGCCGGCTCGTTCGGATATCCCGCGGGACCGGGCTACGATATGGGGGCTGGGCTTGGCTCGGTAGACGCGAATGCGCTGGCCACGGCATGGAATACGGCTGCAAGCGGGGTAACTGTAACGCTCTCGGTGAGCCCGATCACGGCAACGCTAAATGACACGGCTCAGCTTACCGCCGTTGTGACGGCAGCGAATGGCACGCCCACCGGATCGGTCAGTTTCGAGTTCGACACGGTGGCGCTCGGAACCGTGCCGCTCACCAATGGCAGCGCGAGCCTGACAGTCCCGCTGTATCAGCTGGGCGGAACGGGGATTGCCACTCTTAGTGCCGAGTACTCAGGCGACGCCTCGTTCAGTTCGGGCGGGGCCACAAGGCTGATAAAAATCACGGTGCCGACCGGAGCCGCCGCTATCCTGCCGTCTGTTCCGAATACCGTGTACCCAGCCCCTCCCGACGCGCAGGGATTGAGCTGGCAAACCGCCATCGGCCTCTTCGAGGAAGCGGGAGTTCCCGCGATTCTTACCGGTTTCACGATTGATGGGCAGGCTCAGACTCTCTCAACGTACTTCCCTTCCCCGAACATTCCCGCAAACGGGTCGCTCACGACTACGGTCGTTTTCCGAGGCCTCGCCGCTCCCCTAACGCGGACTTTCGGCTTCACTGGGGTCGACGCGATGGGCAACTCCTGGTCGCGACAGGTTTCAACCACCTATCTGCCGCTTCCGACCGACAATTTCTTTGGCCTTACGGCGACGCCGCTGACCATACAGCAGAACACGGCTGCCGATCCCGCATGCCAGTGGGCGGTGCAGTTGAATGTCGATGATCTGGGTGGGTTTGGCGTCAATTTGATCACCACTGTAGTCGCTG
>Ga0070734_10003332_pt1 | contig 17057 bp, 9 predicted proteins | sample Coa_R1_8_FD_66444 | JGI IMG/M metagenome (GOLD analysis project Ga0070734, IMG submission 66444) | Surface soil microbial communities from Centralia Pennsylvania, which are recovering from an underground coalmine fire - Coalmine... | ecosystem: Environmental > Terrestrial > Soil > Unclassified ... | reverse complement strand
TGACACTTGGCTTGTGTGGTCGCAGGATAGAAGGATAGTGTTTCGAATCCCACCCTTTCGCAAAAGCTGCAAATCCGCGAACCAGGTTCACGAAAGGATGGGACATACAGCACGTTTGAGCCCAATAGCTCCTAGTAAAAATGGACCGGCGCGAACATAAACGTTCCAAACATGTTGTCTTGATAGACCATGAACTGCGTTGGCTCATTGCCATTCACGTCATACACGGGAACACACGGCCCCACGCCCGGCATTACATTATTGCAAGGCGGCCCCTGGACGGAGAGATTCCCGGTTGAGGTTGTCGAGGTGGTGACTGACTTCTGCGCGTCCGTGGTCCACGTAAGCGTATTTGAAGTCTTCAATTCGGCACTGAAGTCGCTAAAGAAACCCAACCCTGAAAATGAGGCGTCGACGGAAAAAGTCTGAGAGTAGCTTCTCGAAATCGCTTGCGCCAGAGTTGACAGATTGGTGTAGGTGAGAGAGCAAGTGAAGATATTTGGTGTGGTCGAGGGAGCAGCCTGCAAATAAGAAAAGCTGTTGCTGCCATTGCATGTGGTGAGCGTGAAACGGTTGTCCGGGGTGGAGGGCGAGGGCGGGACGCTGCCGATCTCATTGACACCATATGTGCTGACAGAGAAGGGATCATTGGCGGCAATTTGAGCCAGGTCAGCGCTGTTGAGGGCAGGGCCCTGGCCGGCGGGCCACATTTGATTGGCAGCCCATGTGCGATTGAACGAGGTTTGTATGTCCGGCGGAATCGTCCCAAAGTGACCATTCAGGTAGCCCAATGCAATGGGCACAATGTCCAGCCCGTTCTGGTCAGTCGAGTCAGCCCCATACCCATTCCAGACCGGCAGAGGAGTACCCGCGTTGATGGTGAAAATGGCCACGGGATTGAGCCAGACCCAAATCTGGTCATAATCATTGTTCACAGGTGCAAAGTAGTCTCCCGTACCGAAAGTTTGTTCCCCGCTCGAAACCTCGACGCTCGACGTCACGGTTGACGTTGCTTTGGTCGATTGGCTGGCTGTAGTCGCATTCGTGGTGGAAAACTTTCCGCTGGCCACAAAAGGGATGCTGAAGCCACGCGTCAGCGAAACGGTCTGAGTGGTGCTGCCCATGAATGACTGGCTGAGAGATTCTGTACTGCCGACGAAGGTGCTTTTCGTGTAATTCACAAAGGTATTCGCCGACGGCCCAGGCGGCGCATATGTAACGCCGACCACCACAAACTTGGGATTGACATAGCCTGCTTCAGCCGTCACTGAACCGCTTGACCCTGTTGCCTGCAGGAAATATCTCCCGTCAGACGACCACTCGTTCTGCGATGTTGAACCTGAAGGCGGGCAACCGCAACCTGTCGTACATCCGCTCTTAGTTCCGCCGCTGCACGTGCTGCTGCAACCTAACAGTAGATGAGTATTCGTGGTCTTTGGGAAACCGTGAGCAACGTTCAGGGTGTCCGTAAACGTCCAGGTGTCAGTCGTGGTCCGAATGCTGCAAGTGCCAGTCGTTGAGGTGGTAGTGCTGCTGACGCTCAGCGTGCCGGCAATCGTCTGTCCTGATGAAAGAGCGGCCAGGGCAATTACCACCAGGAATATCCAAATGTATTTACCTGTAAGGTTTGAAAGCGAGAATGGGAGCTGTTTGCGATTCATCGGGAATTTCTCCTTGCAGCACGAGCTTGCTTGTTTGGCTACAATCTGTCCCTTGAGGGCATCCCGCATTCCTGCCTGAGGTCAACTTCCACGAGCGCCTTCAGCCAGCGAGCAATCTGCTGTTTTCGTCCATTGTTTTTTAGCGTTCAGCCGGGCAGTATCCGCTCCGGCGATCACGAATTGTGCTCTCATCGTCTGAGGGACGCAATTATTTTCGTGTCTCTGGCGGCAATAATTTCAATCAAGCGTTCCACTTTGGAAAATCTTTCTACTTTGGGACGCGCGTAGATTTAAAGGTTTTAATAATGTGTGCTAGTGTGCGCGGCTTATAGTTTGAGAGCGCGAAGACACGTGCTTCTGCTGCGCGGCGCGGCGAGCCTACGGCCCAAGGAGGAAGGTCTTGTGCATCTTACGGCACGCCTAAAAGTTCGGGCCCTGTTACGTGACGGATACGGCATTCACTGGCCAGATCTTGACGAAGATCTGAGCACGGAAGGACTTCTGCGAGGCGCGCCCGCTCCACGCAAAGCACTATAATCCGGCTGCCCCCTATATTCTTTCTCAGGTCGACGTTCAATTTTTCTGCAAACTTTTTTCTCCAGCTTACGTATTCATAAGAGGCAGTCATAGTCCGTCTATATACGTGTGCCTGCGCGGGCCGGCGGAAGGAGCAATCATCATGGGAAATTTCAGCTCACAACTCAGGCAGGTCCTTCGGCGGTTGGTTCGCACACCCATGTTTACCGCGGTCACGCTGATCACTCTAGCCGCTGGCGTCGGCGCCAATACCGTGGTTTTCAGCGTGCTTGAGGGCATTTTGCTGAAGCCGTTGCCTTATCCGCATCCTGAGCAGTTGGTGGTCATCACGCACAAGGCGCCGGGGATCGGCGGCGCGGGCGACTTCCCCGGCGCGCCTTCCAACTACTTTATCTATCGTGACCAGAACCACAGCTTTCAGGATATTGCCATGATGACCGCCGATTCGGTCAGCATCACCGGAATCGGCGAGCCGGAGCAGGTGCGTGCGCAGCGCATGACGGACGGGATGACCTCAATCCTGGGCGTCAGTCCCATGCTGGGCCGCGGCTTTTCCCGCCAGGATGATCTCCCCAGCAGTCCGCTCACCGCCATCCTCATGTATGGCTACTGGGAGCAGAAGTTTGGCGGCGATCGCGGCATTGTGGGACAGAACATCAAGGTGGATGGCAAGCTGACGCAAGTCATCGGAGTGATGCCCCGGGACTTTCACATACTTGATCAGGATGACCCGGCAGTGCTGGTGCCTTTTCAATTCGACCGGCCCAAGATCTTTCTCGGAAACTTCAGTTACTTCACTGTGGCGCGGCTCAAGCCGGGTGTAACAGTTGAGCAGGCCAGCTCTGACGTGGCCCGTATGCTGCCCATCGTGCTCTCGAGCTTTCCTGCGCCTCCGGGCTTCAGCCTAAAGATGTTTCAGGACGCGCGCCTGGAACCCAAAATTTCGCCGTTGAAGGACCGCGTGGTGGGCGATATCGGCAAGACGCTCTGGGTGTTGATGGGGGCGATTGGGCTGGTGCTGTTGATTGCCTGCGCCAACGTCGCCAACCTGGTGCTGGTGCGCGTCGACGGCCGCCGCCAGGAGTTGGCCATCCGTTCAGCGCTGGGCGCGGGCTGGGGACGCATTGCTTCTGAGCTTCTGTTTGAAAGCCTGGTGCTGGGAATCATGGGCAGCTTGCTGGGGCTGGGCTTTGCCTATGGAGCGTTGCGCGTGCTGGTATCGGCGGCGCCACGCAGTTTGCCGCGCGTGCATGAGATTGGCATGGATGGCTGGGTCCTGCTGTTTACTCTCGGCGTGGCGCTGCTGGCCAGCATCCTGTTCGGCTCGATTCCCATTTTCAAGTACGCGGGCGCGCGGTTGGCCACCGGACTGCGTGAAGGCGCGCGCGGCATGAGCCAGAGCCGCGAGCAGCATCGCGCGCGCAGCGTGCTGGTGGTGATACAGGTGGCGCTGGCGCTGCTGGCCCTGATCTGTTCCGGTTTGATGACGCGCACCTTTATCGCTCTTACTCGTGTGCAACCCGGCTTTAGCGCGCCAGAAGAAATTCAGACCTTCACCATCGCCCTGCCCAAGAGCGTTGTTGCCGACGATCAGAACGTCCCGCGCAAGTTTGAAGAAATCATGCACAAAGTGGAAGCCGTGCCGGGCGTCACGTCCATTGGACTCTCTACCAGCATTCCCCTGGACGGAAACGGGAGCTACGATCCCGTGTTTGCTGAAGACCATACCTACCGGCCGGGCGAACTGGCGCCACTGCGCCGCTTTAAATGGATTTCACCCGGGTTCCTGAAAACCATGGGCACTCCTCTGCTGGCGGGACGTGACCTGACCTGGACGGACATTTACAACCTCAATCCTGTGGCGCTGGTTTCAGAAAACGTGGCGCGCGAGATGTGGCACGATCCTGCCGCCGCGCTGGGCAAACGCATTCGCGTGGGCTCAACCGACGACTGGCGCGAAGTGGTTGGCGTGGTGAGCAACGTGTACGATGACGGCCTGAACCAGAAGCCCTCTACCGTGGCCTATTGGCCGTTGCTGATGCGCAATTTTGAAGGCGATGGCGTAAGCACGCGCCGCGAGGTCTCATTCGCCCTGCGCACGCCGCGCGCCGGCACTGAGAGCCTGATGAAAGAAGTGCGGCAGGCTGTCTGGTCGGTGGATCCCAATCTTCCTCTCGCTCAAGTGCACACCGTGGATTATTTCTATCGCAGTTCCATGGCGCGGACCTCATTCACGCTGCTGATGCTCGCCGTGGCCGGCGTGATGGCACTCCTGCTTGGGACCGTGGGGATCTACGGCGTGATCGCGTACTCGGTTTCGCAGCGCACGCGCGAGATCGGCATTCGCATGGCGATGGGCGCGCAACGGAGTGAGCTCACCAGAATGTTTGTCCGCCATGGGCTGGCGCTGAGCGCAATTGGCGTCGCCTTTGGACTGGTGGCTGCGTTGATCTGCATGCGCTTTCTTTCCACTTTGCTCTTTGGCGTGAAGCCTGTCGATCTATTGACCTACAGCGCAGTTTCAATTGGACTGGTGGCCACGGCGCTGCTGGCAAGCTATCTGCCTTCGCGTCGCGCAGCCACAGTTGATCCCGTGGAGGCCCTGCGCGGAGAGTAGAGGAATAGCAATTTGACAACGGGCTGACGTGCCAGCTGTGGCCTTCAGATTATCTAAAGATGATAGGATTTCCTCCCTGCGCTCGGGATTGCAGAACTAGTTCATCATCGCCATTGACCGTCGCAGTGACAGCGCGGTCTGTCTGATCTCTTCCGCATCAGAAGCATCAGGCGACATCTTTACGTACTCCTCAAAATCACTCAGCGCGCCGCGATAATCATTGAGGTTATAGCGCAGCACGGCGCGCTGCTTCATATCTTCCGGCGATCGCGGATAGATCACCAGAATCAGGTCCACAACCTGCACCGCCCGGCGAAAATCCCGCTGGGAAAGATAAATCGAGCGCAGGTTATTGAGCATGCGTGTCAGCATCTGGCGGCGGGTTACGGCCAGAAGAAATTCCGGCTGGAGCGCCACCTGGCCGGAATAGATGCTATCGAGCTTCTGGCGGCAATCGTCTTCAGTCACGATTGAGCCGCGCTCAAAAGCGTCAATCAAAATGGAATGGCCGTCCACGTCATAATGCTTGAGCAGAAAATGTCCCGGCATCCCGACGCCGAACAACTGAAAACCCACACGTCGCGCCACTTCCATATAAACCAGCGCCAGAGTAATGGGAATGCCCAGGCGGCGGTCAAGCACATCATGAAGAAAAGAATTGCGTGGACTGTAATAGTCCACAGTATTGCCGCGGAACATTTCTTCTTTAAAGAGAACATCGTTCAGCGCGGCAATGATCTCCACAGGATCGTCGGGGTCCTGGATCTTTTCCGCCACGCGCGTGGCTAGCTCATCCACGTGCCGCACATAATGCTCTATGTCGAGTTGCGGATCTTCAATTCGGGAAAAGGTCAGCGCGGAGCGCAGAAGATCAACCCGTTCGTCGTCGATTTCCGAACGCACCAGCGCGGCAAACGCCTGGATAATGTCTGAACTGGCTCCGGTGATCACCCCTACCCTCCAACTAGGATTCTAAACGTTTTATATCGTCCCATCCCATGGGTATCCCAGTCCAATCTCGGCGACCACGTTGCGATGTCGGCGATCTCCTACCTACCCCCCGTAGACCATCCCTGATTGGCGCAGACTTGAGCGGGGTACATCCCAAGTCAACCCAGATTGGCGTGCACTTCAGAGAAACAGGCCTTAATTGGCGTAGGGTTCAAGATCGCATTGCAGCCGTCTGCCTGCGTCTTTCAGCCGGTACCCCTGCCCCTACCCCCTATGTTCACCCATTTCCACCCAAGGTCACCCAAGGCACCCAAGAATCAGCAGAGGGTCGCACGGCGTCATTAGTAGCTAGTAGCTTCTCTTGTCAAAGATCACCCTCCAGGACACACTTCCCACCCAGAGGTCAATGTTGGAATATACCATTTGTTCGCCTAACCGTCAAGCAAAAACAGTGGAGTTATCTCTTTTCCTTTTCGCTTAGACGGCTGTTTCTTCTTCGGCTTCTCCGGCGTTTTCACCTTTAACGGAAAGCGTCAGACGGCCTCTAAAGGGAGGCCGTCTGGCGACAAATAATCTACATTCAAAAATGGAAACCCAGCTCCGCCGAATATGAACGTGGCGTAACAAAATGAGTTCCGCTAAAGGTTGAAAGAAAGTTATACAGCGCCGTCTTATTTGTCAGATTAATAACGCTCGCCTGTAAGCTCCATTTGTATCGGTCGCCATGGAACAAATTGTCATGCCCCACTGCCATATCAAAAAGGCTGCGGGGAGCGATCCGTGGCGGGCTGTGATCGTCGTTCTCTGTGTCCGGCGCAGGAATGCTCACCCGCGTGGACCCGTATTGCGCTGGCGCACACGTGGTTAGTGGAGCATTGAGCGTTGGGAAAATGTTGCCACAGAACAGTCCTGCCTGGCTTTGCTGGTCCGCGCTGAGCCCCGTTAGGTCAACCGGCGTTGTGGTGTCTGCTGCGAATGGCACCGCGCCCGCCACAAGTCCGCTGTCGTATCGCCAGTTGAACCCGATCCACGGACCGCGCTTGCCCACCTGATATTGGAGATGTGTGGTTTCATTAAACTTTTCATCATGGTCAATGCGGAACGGCGTGCCACTCTGTCCTACCGTCACTCCCAGCCCTCCAATCTGCGGCGGAAAAAACCGTGCATTCACGCTGGAGAACACAAACAGTGCGGTGAATCCATGGAAGTTCGGCACGCTGACACGTCCGGCGAACCCCGGTATTTTCGAGTTATGCCACTCAATAGGGAATGTGATCGGTGTGCTGCCCAGAATGCTGAAGTCGTACGCGTTATGAGTGTACTTGGTGATGTATTCGCCTGAGAAAACCAGGTAGCGTCCAAAAGCCTGTTGTAATCCGGCATGGAATTCGTTGCGCCAGCCGGGACTGAATGTCGCGGGCACGCACGGCACCAATGCCGCGATTACATTGAAGTTGCAGCCTGTTGCCGAGAGCACAAGGTTTTCATTGAATGGCGTTTCCAGCACGCGCGCATACGAGACGCGCAGCACGGTATTGGTCTTCTTGATGTTGTATGCCACGCCTAGCCGAGGCTCGGCTTCATTGTGAGAAGCAAATCCACGATAGAAGTCACCCCTGATGCCCACGTTGAATGTCCACGGTCCCGTGGTGATTGCGTCCTGAGCGTAGAGAGAAGTTTCCTTGATATCGCTGTGCCCACGGAACCCGAACAACGTGCTTATGGATGATGAGCAGCCGTCTGTCGGGGCGGGATTGGGCCGCGTGAGATCCAGGCAGCCTAGAAATGGCTGGAAGGGCGCAGCCGTCACAGCTAGATTGGAACCATCATTCGGCGAAAACCCAGCGCCTGCGCATTGCGCGGGGTCAGTAAAGCCGGTTACTGGTGCGCCGGTTGAATCAACACACGGCGCATTGAAGGTTGGATCCACAATCCCCAGATTGTCATGTTCTTTCAGAAATGTGTGTTGAAACGTACCACCCAGTTTCAGGTTGTGGATGCCCTTGGAGTAAGAAATGTCTGATCGCGCGCCGGCATTGGTAAGCGTGCGAAGTTGCTGGACTGTTTCTTGCTGCAGTGGACTCAGGTCAGCAAAGGGATTGCCGCTCGGATAGTAGTTGTATTGGTCATGCCTTGCGAACGCGCCCACTGTCAGAACAGTGGCGGGATTCAGCAAGTGGGTCCATGAAGGAGCAAGGTTGAACGTCCTGATCTGCGCTCTTTGGTCGGTTTGCGGCAGCGGGTTGTCAAAAGGATCTGTTTGCCCAATGTGCAGGTTGTCAATCGCATTTGGATTCTGGAACCAGGAACGCGTGAAGCCAAGATTCAAGTGGATTGAGTCCGCGTCTGAAAGCTGGAAGTCGAGGCGATCAAAAACATTTTGCTGGTTGCCTTTATCGTGGATGGCCTGAAATTCCGGCGGATCGAGAAATCGCCCGGTATTCAGTCCGCTGACGGAAATAAAATTCCCCCACTTCGGGCCGCCATACGCCAGATTGAAATCCAGACTTGACGTACCAAAGCTGCCGTAAGAAGTGGTAATGCTGCCGGTGGGTTTTGTAACTCCCATGCCAGAACGCGTGGTTACATTGATGACAACGCTCGTCTTGTCGCCAAACTCCGCCGGTGGTGCGCCGGAGATTACTTCCAGCGACTGAATCGAATCCATGGGGATTTGATTGGAGAAAATCTTGCTTTGCTGGTCTGTGATGGGCTGGCCGTCGACAGAGAAAGAATTCTCAGCATGGTCGCCAAGCCCGTGGAAAAGCCCATTGGAGTCGGCGGCAATCCCCGGCGTCACTAGTGTCACCAGCGAACTTACCGATGATGACGCGCTCTCCAGCGGAACTTTGTCAAATAGTCCGCGGTCTACGTCAGTATGAAAAGTCGTATCGGCCTCAAGCAGGTCAGCTCCGCCTGCTTCCACAGTAACTGTTTCGGTCGAGCCGGCCAATTTCAGTCCGATATTCAGGCTCGTGGGAACGACTGAGCGAATATCTACATCCTGCGTGTATGGAGAGAATCCCTTGGCACTAACGGTGAGATGGTAGGGATTGAAAGGGACATTGGCAATGCTGAATCGGCCCGCGCCGTCCGTCACGGCCGTGTGAGCATAACCGCTGACAGGATTGTGGATTTCAACCTTGGCGCCGGGGACCACGGCGTTCGTGGGATCGGTGATGACTCCCTGCAATGTTCCGCTGGAAGTTTGAGCGAAACCCTGGACACAGCAGAAAAGTACAACGGCGACAAATATGAGCGAAGAGAACAGCAGAACTGCTTTCATGGAAATACGCATAGCTCCTCCAATGCTTGTGAATGAAGAGTGTTTGGGGACTGAATTGTCTTTGCGTAGGAGCTATGCGGCTGGAGGAGGACGCGAAGAATACGGGGAGGAATGTAGTTCTGTCTTATGTTCCGTTTTCAGCAGGGGTTTGAGAACGCCGGTCTGCCGAAGGAAGATATTCGTTTGGCAATAAACTGCCACACGAACTGCCGAGTGCAACAGCGGACACACACTGCAGTGCCGGGCGTCTGTTTCCATCCCATCAGGATGGAAGTGCAACGCCTGCGCCGCTGCTGAACCCAGCACGAGCACCAGGCAGGCGATAACCAGCCATGGCGGGATCCAACGAGCGATGTTGCCTTGTTTGTGTTTCATAGCAAATAAAAACCAATTACAGAATTTCCATCACACCTGCAATACGTCGCCTTCGCGGGCGATGGTCCGATACAGCACGGGATTGATAAAGAAGCCCAGGAACAACCGTGATATAAGGCCCGCCACAATCACAATGGCAAAAGGCTTCTGCGTATCTGAACCAATGCCCGTGGATAGCGCCGCTGGCAGCAGGCCAAGGCAGGCCACAAGAGCGGTCATCATGATCGGGCGCAACCGCAGCAGCGCCGCCTCACGCGTTGCGGTGCGTATATCCATGCCTTCCAGCCGGAGTTTGTTGATGTAAGAAATCAGGATCACGCCCGTCTCCACTGACACTCCCATTAAAGCCAGCAGCCCCAGCACTGACGATACGCTGAACGGCGTATGCGTGAGCTTGAGCGCAATGAGCGCGCCCACTGGCTCAGTCATGATCACGTCCAGGGCAATTGCCATGGGAAATTTGAAGTTGCCATACAGCGCAAACAGGATAAAGAAGATCAGCAGCACCGCCAGCGGGCCGATGATAGTGAGCTGCTCCTTGGCGGCGATGAATTGGTCATACTCGCCGCCCCAGGCAATCTGGTATCCGCCGGGAATGGAAACATTTTTCTGCACGGCGGCCTGGCCATCTTCCACAGCCCGCTGCAAATCCCGATTTTCAATGCTGTACTGCACGCCGATATAGCGTGAATTGTTTTCACGATAGATAAATGACGCGCCGTTTCCCTGCTTGATTTCCGCCATCTGGCTGATGGGAATCTGCTGGCCGTCCGGAGTACCCACCAGCAGGTTGCCGATTTCCTGCGCGCTGCTGCGGAACTGCGGCTGCATGCGAACGACGAGATCAAAAAGCTTCTCTCCCTGCACCACCTGTGTCGCTGCCTGCCCGCCGACGGCCGCCTGAATCACGGCTTCCACGTCAGCCACGTTGATGCCGTAGCGCGCAATCTTTTCGCGGTCAACATTGATGTTCAAGCTCGGCTGGCCCAGCTCATGCACGACAGTCAAATCGGTAAAGCCCGGAACGTTCTGCAGGACTTTCCTGATCTCCACGGCCTTCTTTTCAAGCACATCAAGATCAGGGCCGTAGATTTTTACCGCCAATGAACTCTTCAAACCGGTAAGCGCTTCGTCGACGGCATCCTCCGCCGGCTGCGTGTAGTTGAAAATGATTCCGGGAAAAGCTTCCAGTCTTTTGTCGATGTCGGCAATCAGCTTTTCCTTTGTATCGAGCTTCCCTTTCCATGATGAATCATCATACGGCTTCAACCCGACATAAAATTCTGCGTTAAAAAAGCCGGTGGGATCTGTGCCATCGTCGGGACGGCCATGCTCAGAGCCAACCACCGTGACCTGCGGGTAAGAAATAAGGATGTTCCTGACCTGCGGCACGATCTTGCTCGATTCCTCAAAGGAGATTGTGTAAGGCATCGTGGCGCGGACCCAGAGCGCGCCTTCATCGAGATGGGGCATGAACTCGCCGCCGATAAACGGAACGAGGCAGAGCGTCGCTGCAAAAATCAAAACGGCAATCAGAAGCGTGAGCCGGCGATGGTCAAGGCACCAGTCAAGCTGCCGCGTATAAATTTTCTTGATCCATTCAAACGCGCGATTTTTTGGCTCCTTGACGCCCTTGGTGAACATATAAGAAGCCAGCACCGGAACCAGCGTGAGCGTAAGTATCAGCGCGCCAATCAGGGCGAACGACATGGTTTCCGCCATGGGATGAAACAGCTTCCCGGAAGGCCCGCTCAGCGCATAGATGGGAAGATAGCCGGCGATGATGACAGCGACGGAATAAAAAATAGGGCGATCAACGTCTTTTGCCGCCGACAGGATTACTTCATTAAGCTTATACGGTTGGCCTTCGCGCAGCGCCAGTTCGCGGTAGATGTTTTCCACCATTACGACTGTGCCGTCAATGATGATGCCAAAATCAATGGCGCCTATCGACAGCAGGTTGGCGGACACATCATGCGCATGCAGCACGATGAAAGCAAACAACAGTCCCAGCGGGATGGTGAGCGCGACAATAACGGCAGCACGAATGCTCACCAGGAAGAAAAGCAGGACCAGCAGAACCAGGATCATCCCGCGAATAAGATTGCCTTCCACCGTCCGCGTAGTAACCTCGACCAGATCGCTCCGGTCGTAAAAAGGCCGGACCTTCACGTCACGCGGCAAGATGGAGCTATTCAACTCCTCCGTCTTCTTTTGTACTGCTTTCAGTACTGTCTGAGTCTGCTCGTCGCGGCGCATCAGAATCACGCCTTCAACCGCATCGTCGTGATTTTCATTGTGCGTCTGGAAACCAAAGCTGCCCAGGCGCGGAGCATTGCCGATCGTCACGTCGCCAACGTCGCGTATACGTATAGGCGTTCCCTTGTTGCTGGCGATAACGATGTTGCCGATGTCGCTGGTGTTCTGCACCAGGCCGAGCCCGCGGACGTAATAGAACTGTCCGCCTTGCGAGTAAAATCCTCCGCCGGCATTCGCGTTGTTGACTGAAAGCGCCTGGAGCACCTGCGGGACTGTGAGGTGATATCCGTACAACCGTGAAGGATCGAGCAGCACCTGATATTGCATGACCGTGCCGCCAAGGCCGGAATCGTCGGCTACGCCGGGAACTGATTTGTACGCGCGCTCAACCACCCAGTCTTCAATAGTCTTCAACTCCTGCGGAGTGCGGTCTGGGCTTTCCAGCACGTAGCGATAAACAAGTCCGCTGGGGCTGAACAGCGGCGCCATGCTGGGCGTTACTCCCGAAGGAAGCTGCGCGTCGCCGATTCTCTGGAAGATCACCTGCCGGGAAAAATAATTATCAGTTCCCTCTTCAAAGGTAAGCCGGATATCAGAGAGGCCGTAGAGCGAGATGGAGCGCATCACCACCATCTTGGGCGCGCCGGACATCTCAACTTCCAACGGAAGAGTGATAAGGCGCTCGACTTCTTCCGCGGCGTGTCCCGGCCACTGCGTGATGAGTTCCACCGTGGGCGGAGCAAGGTCTGGGTATGCGTCCACCGGCATGCGCTGGAATGAGACCACGCCGGCGATGATCAGCAGCACGGTCAGCATCAGCACCAGAAAGCGCTGCCGCAAAGCCATTTGTACCAGTCTGTGGATCATTGCGAACTCGCAAACTGTAAAAACAAGCTGCCATCGCCGGCGACGCGTTCTCCGGGTTGCAGTCCGGCCACGACCTGCGTTTTACCATCACTGCTTTGGCCCAGTTTTACCGGTCGTCGTGCAAACTGGTCTTGCGCCACAGCCACATAAACGAACGGCTCATTCTCGGCATCGCGTAACACTGCGGCATCCGGAACCAGCAGCGCGTTATCAATCTTGCCTGCAACAACCGTGGCGGTAACGTACATGTCTTTCTTCAGGCGGCCTTCAGGGTTCTTGGTGTCGATGCGGGCTTGCAAGGTCCGCGATGTGGCGTCCAGCGCCGCGCCCATGAAAGAAATCCGTCCATGAAACACGTCGGGGTACGCGTCTGTCTTGATGGTTACCGGATCACCCACGTGCACGTAAGCGAGTTGATTTTCGTATACATTGGCCAGCACCCAGACCGTTGCCATGTTGGAGATGGTGAAGCACTGCGTTTGACCCGCTTGAAGCACTTGTCCTGGCGCTACCAGACGTTCAACGGCCTCGCCCGGAATGGGCGCAAGCACCGGCACTTCCGGCGAAGTAGGATTCTCGATCAGCGTGTCCGGGCGCGGAATGCCGAGAATTTTCAGTGATTGCTCCGCCGCCTGCTGGTCGGCCTGCGCCTGTATCTCCGCCGACTCCGCCGCCTGCAAATCGCGTTCGGCAATCGCATGGTGGGCAAAAAGGTCCTGCGCGCGCAGATAGTTCTTGTGCGCCAGTGAATGCGCGTCGCGCGCCTTCAGGTAATTGGCGCGAAGCTGCGAGTAATCCGGGCTGCTGACGTACAGCATCGGCTGGCCCTTTTTCACCTGCTGCCCCGGCGAAACCAGAATCCTGCTCACTGGCCCGCTTACCTGCGAAATTACGGGCGTAGTCAGGAAGCTGTTATATGCAACCGTCCCGTTTAACCGCAGAACGCGCGGCCAAGACGTAGGTTGTATCGTGACCACCTGAATGTGCGAAACCTGCTCTTTAGGCACCGTGAACAGTTGGGTCTTGTTGCTGTCCGTTGCACTTTTTTCGCTGGCCTTGCCGGGATCGCCGCCCGAACAGGCGGAGAGAATCATCCCCAGCGCAATCGCGGCTATAGTCGCGCCTCTGGCAGGAATGGATGTTGAGCGGAGTTGTTGGTGAATATATCTCATGGCAAACTCCTGGTACCGATGGCTTGCAGCAACTGCTCCAGGCTGAGCATGTACGCGGCCAGCGCCTGCCGGTAAGCGAGTTGTGTGGAGCGATAACTGCGTTCGGCATCGAGAAAATCAAGCAAGGTGGCTGCGCCAGCTTTATAGGCGTACTGGCTGATGTCGCGCGAATCCTGCGCCTGCTTGAGGTAGCCGGAAACATACAGCTTCACCACGTCCTGGTTGGAACTTGCCGATTCATACGCGTTCGTCACGTCTGTCATCACCGTGTCCTCAGCCGCTTTGGCAGTAAGCTCCGCGCCGGTGAGCGCGAATTTGGTGCGCGCAATTTCACCCTGATTGCGATTAAAGAGCGGCAGCGGCACGCTGAAAAAAAGCGAAGTAGAGCTTGCGCCGGACACATGCGAGTAACTGGCCGAGGCATTGAAATCCACTTTGGCGTCCGCCTTGGCCAGCGATATCTGGCTGCTGGCGGCCTTCACTCCCTTTTGCGCCGCCAGCAGATCTGGACGCGTGGCCAAAGCTTTTACCTGTAAGTCTGGCAGCGCAGCCGTAAGCGGCTGGTATGCGAGATCGCCCACCGCGTCAAAATCGTGTGGGAGCGAGGCGTATCCAACGAGTTGGCGCAAGCTACCAAGCGCCTGGACTTTGGCCACGCGGGCGGAACTCACATCGGTCTGGAATTGCAGCAGTTGCAGCTTGATCTTCAGATAGTCGCCTTCACTGATGTCCCCGGCTTTGTAACGCTGTTCGCTGATCGTGACCGTATCCTGAAAGCTATTCAGGTTTTCCAGCGCAAACTGCAATGTGGAATTTGCCAGCAGCACATTGATGAACTGCTGCGCCACATTGAAGACCAGCGTGCGCTCGGTGTCGGCCACCTGCGCTGCGGTAACGGCCGTCGCATCGCGCGCAGCCTGCAGGCGGTTCTGGCGTTTGTGTCCGCGCTCAAAAAGATAGCCCAGGCCGATATCGAATTGCTGCAGGTTGTTCAGCGTATCAGTAGAAAAATCTCCGCTGAACACGGGAATAAATTGTGAGTCCCAGGCGAGGGTCGGGTTAGGCCGAAGATTGGCGGTAATTTCCTGCACCTGGCTTTGCTGGATCTGCGTACGCGCCGCTTTGATGCTGGGGCTGTTGGCCACGGCCAGCGAGATTGCCTGCTCCAAAGTGATTTGCGTAGCCGCAGGGCGGTCGCGCGTCGGCGTGGCTGTCGGAGGCGCAGCTTGCCCTGCAGGCGGCGCCGATTGGCTTTGGCCTGCGGCGGAAGAACTAAGCGGAATTGTCGTCTGCCCCGGCAAAAGCGGAGGCAGCATGGAACATAAAAACAAGAGGGACACCCGAAACATCGTTCCCCTCCAAAAAAATTCTGGATTTTATGGAGCTAATCTGGATGAATGGCCTGGATCAGGCAGCTGGAGGCGGACGGATGAAGAGGCTCAGCTCGGAAATTGCGCTCTTGCCCTGCGTTTCATACGGAACGGTAAAAGCTTCCACGGAATGGAAGACCAGCAGCAGGTAAACCGTTACCGTGGGCGCATTCGCGTGAACGGAAAGGCAGATGACACAAGGAGAAGAATTGCGGGCGACTGCGGCGTCAGAGTGGCTGTGGGTCGCTTCCAGTCCGGCAACAAACAAGGCAAGCACAATGCAGACCATTGCGATCAGGCGCATGAGCTTACGGCTCTCGAATTGACTGGTTCCGGCTTGCATGGGCGATTGCGGCGCGGCGATACCGCGCGATTGCAGAATTCAGCTTACAGCAATTTCCACAGCCTTGCCAATGTCTCCTCATTGTATTGATGCAGGGTGTTCCGTCTTAGGCACTCACGAAAGTGTTTAGACTTGTAGGGTGGCTCAGCTCAAAGAACCGGCTTTAGCAACCCTCTTTAAAAACCTTAGGGGCAGGGAAATTGCATGACCAGAGCTGCTGTGCTAGCGTTGAAGTGTATTGAGAGGCGTTTTGCGAACCATTCCTTCGGGGCTGGACCGAAAGGAAGCTGAACTCTACAGCCAGCTTGATCCTCACCAGTTCCCAAAACATGTCGCGATCATCATGGACGGCAATGGACGCTGGGCCAAACGCCGCCACCTGCCGCGTATTGCCGGCCATCGCCGCGGTGTGGACTCAGTCCGCAAAGTGGTTACAACAGCCTCCAATATCGGATTGTCCGCGCTCACGCTGTATGCGTTTTCGGCGGAAAACTTTACCCGCCGTCCGCCCACGGAAATCCACTTTCTGATGAAGCTGCTGCATCGATATCTAAAGAATGAGCTGCCGCTGATGCACCGCAACAATATCCGGCTGTCATTTATCGGGCGCAGCCACATGTTGCCACAGGAAGTGCAGGAGCGCATGGCCTGGGCCAAGGAGCAAACCGCCCACCACACCGGCATGGTGATGACGCTGGCGCTGAATTATGGATCACGCTCTGAGATTGTGGATGCCTGCAAATCCATGGTGAATGCCGCCGCCAGCAATGGCGGGCTGGACCATCTCAAGATCGACGAAGAGAGCCTGAACCGCCACATGTACACCAGCAACCTGCCTGAGCTGGACCTGATCATCCGCACCAGCGGCGAAATGCGCCTGAGCAATTTTCTGCTATGGCAGGCGGCATACGCGGAAATCTATGTGACCAAGACGCTGTGGCCTGACTTCAACGGCGTACATCTGCTGGAAGCCATTAAAGAATATCAATCCCGCGAACGGCGGTATGGCGGCCTGAACGAACCTCCCCCAGGCAGCTCAAACTAAATGAAAAGAGTCCTTACCGCCGCGGTGCTGGTGCCGGTGGTGCTGCTGATTTTGTTTAAGGCGCCAAACTGGCTTTATAGCGCGTTTATCGGCCTGATCGCTGTGCTTGCCGTACATGAATATTTCGGCATCGCGTTCCATTATCAGCAAAGGCTGTTTGCCTACGTTGTTGAGGTGGCGATTGGCCTGTATTTTCTGGGCCAGAGCCTTTTTGGAATCAACGCGTTTGGTGTTGCAAATTTCGGCAGAGCGTTTGAGCGATGGGCTAACGATGCAACAAGTGTCCGGGTGCTGCCTCTGGTGCTGGTGGTTCTTGGGATGTTTCTATGGCAAGTGAGAGATGCTTTACCGGCAGCCGCATATTCCTATTTCGGATTCATTTATGTGGCCTATACCCTGGGAGTAATCTCGACGATTGGCCATTTTGAAAATGGCCGCATCACGGTATTTATCTTTCTCATCGTGGTATGGTCCGGCGATATTTTTGCTTATTACATTGGACGCGCTTTCGGAAAACATAAGCTGGCGGAGACGATCAGCCCAAAGAAAACATGGGAAGGGGCCATTGCTTCAA
>Ga0070734_10003331_pt1 | contig 17059 bp, 16 predicted proteins | sample Coa_R1_8_FD_66444 | JGI IMG/M metagenome (GOLD analysis project Ga0070734, IMG submission 66444) | Surface soil microbial communities from Centralia Pennsylvania, which are recovering from an underground coalmine fire - Coalmine... | ecosystem: Environmental > Terrestrial > Soil > Unclassified ... | reverse complement strand
CGACGCAAGCGCGGATGCGGTGCTGCTGATGGGGCCGCTCTATCATCTCACGGAGCGCTCGGACCGGATGTCGGCATTGCAGGAAGCGTTCCGCGTGCTTCGTCGAGGCGGCGTGGTCTGTGCCATCGGCATCTCACGCTTTGCCTCTGCACTGGATGGACTATTCCGGGGTTTTCTGCTGGATCCAGAGTTCGAGAGCCTCGCCGCACAGGATCTTGCCACTGGTCAGCACCGCAACCCGAACGACCGCCCACACTATTTCACCACCGCGTTCTTCCACCATCCCGAGGAGCTGAGGTCCGAAGTGGCTGAGGCAGGTTTTGAGGCCGTGCGTGTGCTTGGCATAGAAGGGCCGGCGGCCTGGATGACATCCAACTTCACGGAGTTCTGGGAACAACCGGACAAACGAGACGTGTTGCTCCGCATCGTTCGCACCGTGGAGATAGAGCCTTCCCTACTAGGCGTGAGCGCGCATCTGCTGGCAGTAGGAAAGAAACCCACCTGACCCCGTTACGCTCGTAGACCTGCCGACCGAAGCAAGGCGTCTGCCCATGTTGCGTCATCCCTTTCAAATGCCGTCGAAGGATCATGGCGATAGTCAAGGCGTTGCCCATAGGCGCCATCTTCATAGTTGTGATCGAACACTTCCTGGAGATCCAACCTCGTATCAGGGAGTTCGTTTTCCAGAGGAACCCGGAAGTGTGGAAGGCGTTTACGCACAGTGCGCGGCCAGGTTTCATAGTGACCACGTTGCCCGCTCCGATGCAGGCAGACCAGATAGTCCCAAGGCCCACGTCGAAGTTGGTATTCGTATGGAACGGCGACAGTATGCTCCCCACGGCGCAGAAGATCGATCTCGACGAGGTTTACCTCACTCTGAAGCAGTTCCCGCTGCTTCGTCAGGTAGAGATCATGTCCCTCACTACCATGTGATTTGTTGATATGGCTTAACACCTCAATGACCGTAACTACCCGCGACTCCTCACCTACTGGCAGGATCTGGATGAAAACTTCCCGGATTTCCACTGGCTCGACTAAATAAAGATGCTCGCACATGTCCGCGACATAATCGGCGGGGAGCAGGCGATTGAGAGCATTGCGCAGTCCTGTGACAAGTCCCTGCTGAACCCCCGACCACAACACTGAGTTTTCCAGATATGGATCCATCCCAGGAAATGGTCCTGCCATAACGTCTGCCTCTGCTAAACTGGAAATGCAGTTTCAAGATTGAAGTAGAAGGTTCATGATTCTTGACATCAAGGCTCTTCATGGGCTAGAGCAGAGCCTGTTGGGTATTGCCGATTCGTGTTTTCGCCATATCTACATATTCTGGAACAAGCTCGATTCCCAGATAACGACGACGGTGCTGGCGGGCGACGACTGCAGTTGTGCCGGAACCCAAAAATGGGTCGAGTATCAAATCTTCCTCTGAAGTACTTGCGAGAACGCAAGTCTCGACAAGGATTGGAGGATAAACTGCAAAGTGGGCGTCACGGAATTTGCCGACAGGTATATCCCATACCGTGCGTTTGTTGCGACCGAGTGGGTGGAACGCTTGATCCCATCGCCCATCATGAAGATTGTGGCTGCCCCCATTCTTGCCGCTCTCCGGAGTTCCGTTACGCTTGCCAAAATGGTTGCGCCCACCGCGCATACGGGATTGCTCCGTGAAGGTAACATGCGGTTCTCGGATGGCATCCGCATTGTAGAAGTAGTCAGCAGCTTTGCTGAACAGAAAGATATGCTCGTGGGAAGTCGTGGGGCGATTGCGAACGGACGAGGGCATGGCATTCGGCTTGTTCCAGATGATTTCGCTCCGCAAGAGCCAACCGTCATCTTGAAGCGCCAGAGCCGTGCGCCAGGGGACGCCAAGTAATTGCCCCTCCCGATAGGCGTCACCCAGATTGAGCCAGAGCGTTCCATTCTCCTTGAGACAAGGGCGTAATTTCGCAAATAAACAGACCAGTTTCTCTACATACTCTTTCGATGTCGTCTCCTGTCCGAACTCCCACTGGCGTAATTCTTCTTCGGAGGCATAGATACGCTGTCCAAAGTAGGGCGGGCTGGTGACGATGGACTGCACGAAATCGGCAGGCAATGTCTCGGCAAGCGTCCAACTATCTCCGCAGAGGATGGAGTCTACATATTCCGATTTAGAACCAGACAAGTTCATCTTAGTGTTGTCCTGAAAGCGAAAAGATTATTGTCAACGATTGTCACTCACGGTTGCTTGGACATGATCTGCTCGGGGCTTGATCTGGCCTGTGAGAATGGAGGCGATAAAAGCATTGAGACTTTGTTGTTGGCCGGGATCGAAGATATGAAATTCGTTCGGACTGAGATCGAAGAGTGCAGCATAATCTACACGCTCACGGACGTTATCTGCTTCGCGGCCTGACCAGTTCCGTGCGACAATGACTGCGACGATAAAATCGTTGGGGCTTTCGCTTCGCGCGGCGTTGATGGCTGATATGATGTCGCGCGTGAAGAGATGAGAATGTCCGCCACCCTCCGTTTCGCGCGTTTTGACCGGGACCAGAACCCGGCGAACAATGTTGTCTGACTGGTCTTTAAGTGTAGCTGATACGTCATAGGATTCGCGCCCAATGACGATTTGCCCTGCTGGTATTTCGACGGTGGCGTAGAGGCCATAATCGTTGTGCGCAGAAAAGTAACTCTGAATGGCAGTCAGTAATGCGGTGCGGACGACTGTCTCCCGTTCTTGACCGCTTATACTGCGACGCGAACCCTCCAGACGATCAATAAAGATTTCCCGCGTCGCTTCCCACGAGAACGTCTGGAGCAGGCTGCGATATTTGACTATCAGGGCGGCGATTGCTTCAATCTCAACATCTGTTTTGGCACGTCGAGAAGCACGAACGATACGCTGTAACAACGGTTCAAGGCGCTGTTTGGGGGCGTCTCGAACCAACCATCCAAAGAAATAGTAACAGGCTTTAGAATGGGGGTAACTGCGTCCTGCTCCGTCGAAGAGAATAGGGAGGTTCTCTTTCGCAGCAGGCTGATAACAGGCGCGAAGACCGCTCTCAATCTGCTTCCGATCGAACGCCAGAAGAATGTCGCTCAAACCCGCCATCGTTTGTAGCTGCGTCTGAAACGTCTTTTCTACCCAGTCATAGAATGGCTTTGCCTGATCTGCCAGACGCGCCAGTTCAACAAGCCGTGCATGGCTGATATCCGTCCCTCCGATGCTCAGTTTTCCTGTAGGTTCGTCTGAATCCATAACCCGACGCTTTCCAGAGTACAGTTTCACCGCTTCTGAGCAATGGGCATTCAAAATCATCCTATCTACTTTTCTCTCGTTCTAAATAATCTAGCCGTTCTACGACTCGCTTCGTATAACGCTCATTCAACGCACGTATTCCATCTTCAACGTGTCTGTCGATTTGTGCCGAAACGCTTTCAACATTGAAGTCAAGAAAACCAATATAACCTGAGCGGGGTTCCAAAGTAAAATTAATATCCAATGGATCGTTAGTAAGCGCGACTCCATGATCAAGACAGACCTTTGTTTGCAGTGGGATCAGATAGTAGTAGAGGAGCCCAGAGGGAAGGTAACCATCTGTTTCAATCTTGAGTTCGATATATGAATCGGGCCAGGGATGGGTTTGCGATATAACGTAATCATAACTGATTCTTGGTGGCTTACGATCTAAAATCGACATAAATATGTTATTGTCGCGTTCTTCTCGTTGTTCTATAATACGTATATCATGAAGCGCTTGCAAACTTTCTTTTTCAATATAACGAGCGATTGGAGGTTTGAAAGAATTAGGCATATTGTTGACGGACTTGACTTTGGAGAGTGATACCTGACAGCCATGAGAATTGACCATTTCAATTCGCGCTTGAAGAACCTCACGAACTTGCTCTATATACTTCGTTAGTTGAGCAATATGCGCTTCACTGCCTATTCTTGTTAATGATCGGGCAAGAGCCAATCGTGCAATGAGATCACGTCCAGGCACATCAGCTATGGCATCACTATCCGTTGGGGGTTCGTCTTGACGGATCGCAGAAAGCTGCTTGATCTTTCGTCTTGCCATCACAAGATTTCCGGAAATAGCTGCGTTAAGGGTAGGTGTCTGTATATGTCCGGTCTGTTTACACCATAAGGCGACACGGCCACATACATCTATTTTGATCCGTTCAGGAAGAATATCTTTATCTTCTTCATGGGTTTGAATGGCTTCACACAAAGCATACGTAAATATGCCATGACGCGAAGTTGGGTCGCAATGGCTATATTCATCTTCCCGGCAAGCTGCAAAAGTAAACCAACCCTGTGCTTGATCAATGGTTATAGCCCTAACAAAACCTTCTGCATCAGGTGGACTGTTTGTTTCGTCACGCACATCATAACCAGAATGACAAGCATCAAATATTCTGATATTGACCCTATCAGGCAATCGAAGAGCGTTGCTGATGTCTCGTAGAGGAAGAGCTGTCTGTTCGATGTTAGAAACTTCAGTATTAGGGAGAATTATATAAGGCTCGCTGTTATGTAGGGTACCATGACCAGCATAGTAGAAGAGTATCGTATCTCCGGGCTGCGACTGCTGGGCTATGGTCTTTAGTTGTTCTATGAGTTCGCTAGGAGTTTTGTGATTAGTAGGTGAGAGAAGTTGAAGGTTAATGTCTTGTTGGGCAAAGTCGCAGCAATCAAAGAGGGTTTTACTCAAAAGTTCGGCGTCGTTGTGGCAGTAGGGAGTGTTTGGTTTTACAGTTGTATATTCGTCCGTTGCCACAATGATTGCATATCTCTTCACTTTGCATCCCTCCGTTGGCGTGCAGTAACAAAAATGAGAACGAGTTGGTCTAGTCTATTATGGTCGTTACCATGTCTATGAGTGAAACATGGGCGAACAACATCTATGCTGCATCGATTCCGATCTCTTATGTGTAACGCTTTGCCAGGGCACTGGCATCCCAGAGCAGTTGAGGCATGGCTGCCTACTCCTCATCACGGGCAGAGATTATGCCATAGGAGAACATATTATCTGCCGGTCGTACTCCTTCGGTAAGGATCATGGCGCGGGATTGCTCCGCTGTTGCGGTTGGGTCGTGAACCAAACCGATCAGAGCATTCTGTTCGGCAACTAATTGTTGTAGCCGTTTTTTGTCGGAAAAAAGAGATTTTGGTTTGTTATCAGAAATGGCGGTCATGGTCTTTTACCCTCATGGAGTACGTGTAACCATAGTATAAACCTGCCTCTGGGTTTTCGTCAACTTTTCATAGGTCGCTATTGGCCCAACACTCTGCGTAAATAGCGTCCGGTGTGGCTGGTGGGGACAGCGGCGACCGCTTCCGGGGTTCCGACCGCAACGACTTCCCCGCCGCCGTCGCCACCCTCCGGTCCCATGTCGATGAGCCAGTCGGCGGTCTTGATGACATCCAGATTGTGCTCGATCACCAGTATGGTGTTACCCGCCGTCACCAGGCGGTTCAGGACGCCGATCAGCTTCTCCACATCTGCAAAGTGGAGGCCGGTGGTAGGCTCGTCCAGAATGTAGATGGTCCGGCCTGTGGAGCGCTTCGCCAACTCCGCTGCCAGCTTCACCCGCTGCGCCTCGCCGCCGGAGAGCGTGGTCGCCGGTTGGCCCAGCCGGATATAGTCCAGGCCGACATCGTGCAGGGTCTGGAACTTGCGGGCGATGTTGGGCATGGCGGAGAAGAACTCCACGGCCTCGGAGACCGTCATGTCCAGCACCTCGGCGATGTTCTTGCCCTTGTACTTCACATCCAGGGTCTCACGGTTGTAGCGCTTGCCCTTGCAGACCTCGCAGGGCACATAGACGTCCGGCAGGAAGTGCATCTCGATCTTGAGGATGCCGTCGCCTTTGCAGCTCTCGCAGCGCCCGCCCTTGACATTGAACGAGAAGCGGCCCGGCTCGTAGCCGCGCATCCGGGCGTCTTGCGTCTTGCTGAAGAGGTCGCGGATCAGGTCGAAGACCCCCGTATAGGTCGCCGGGTTGGAGCGAGGCGTCCGTCCGATGGGCGACTGGTCGATGTCGATCACCTTGTCCAGCAGCTCCAGGCCACGGATCTCGTCGTGCGCGCCCCATACCGAATGCGAGCCATAGATCCGGTGCATCAGCAGGGGATAGAGCGTCTCCTGGATCAGCGTGGACTTGCCCGACCCCGAAACGCCCGTTACGGCGACGAACAGGCCCAGCGGGATCCGGGCCGTCACATTTTTGAGGTTGTGCTGGCGCGCCCCGATCAGCTCCAGCCAGCGGTCCCCCGGCTCCCGGCGGGCAAGAGGCACCTCGATCTGCCGTTTGCCGCTCAGGAACTGCCCGGTAATGCTGTTTGCGCACGCCTTGACCTGCTCTACCGTGCCCTGCGCCACCACATGCCCGCCATGTTCGCCTGCGCCCGGCCCGATGTCGATGAGCCAGTCCGCGGCCTCCATGGTCTCCTCGTCATGCTCCACCACCAGGATCGTGTTACCCAGTTCTCGCAGGCGCTCCAGCGTGTGGATCAGCTTGGTGTTGTCGCGCTGGTGCAGCCCGATGCTCGGCTCATCTAAAATATAGAGGACGCCCATCAGGCCCGAGCCGATCTGCGTCGCCAGCCGGATACGCTGCGCCTCGCCGCCCGCCAACGTCGCCGCCGCCCGGTTCAGAGTGAGGTAGTTCAGGCCGACATTGAGCAGGAAGCCCAGGCGCGTTCGGATCTCCTTGATGATCTGCCGGGCGATGATCTGCTCCCGCTCCGTCAGATGCAGGTCCACAAAGAAGCCCGCCAGCTTCTCCAGTGAGAGGGCGCACAGGTCGGAGATATTCGCCTTCCCGACGGTTACCGAGAGCGCCTCCGGTTTCAGGCGCTTACCCTGGCAGACCGGACAGGGGCGGGCACTCATGTACTGCTCCATGTCCTCCTTGACATAGGAGCTGGTGTTGTCCTTGTACTTGCGCTCCAACTCCGGAAGGATGCCCTCGTACTCGGTGTCGAAGTAGCGCGTCCGGCCCCACTTATTGCGGTGCTCCACGGTCACGTTGCCCTTGATGCCGTACATCAGCCGGTCGAACTGCTCCTTGGAGAGGTCTTTCAGCGGCGTATTGTAGTCGAAGCCCAGCTTCTTCGCCAGCCCCTTGAACAGAGCCGCCCGGTGGCCCGAATAGACCTCTTTCCCCGTCTTCAGCACAAAGTACCGGAAACCACCCTGGGCGATGCTCTTGTTCCGGTCCGGGGCCAGCAGCATGGGATCGAACTCCGTCTTGGTGCCCAGTCCATGGCATTCGGGACACGCGCCGTAGGGAGAGTTGAACGAGAACAGCCGGGGCTCGATCTCCTCGAAATTGAACTCCCCATCCGCCGTCGAGAAGTTTTCGCTGAAGGAGATCTCCTGGGCGGGCAGGTCGCCCAGCGCCTGTACGGAGATGACCGCCAGACCCTTCGCCCGCTTCAGCGCCTGCTCCAAACCGTCCGCAATCCGCGAGCGGCTGATGTCCGGCTTCATGATGAGGCGGTCGATCACCAGCTCGATGGTGTGCTGCTTATACCGCTCCAACTGGGGCAGCTCTTCATTGAGGTCGATCATCTCCCCGTCGATGCGGGCGCGGACATAACCCTCCTTGAGCATCTCCGCGCGGATCTCCTCCAACTCCTTCCGGTACTCGCCTTTGCGCCCCCGGATGATAGGCGCCATAATCAGGAAGCGGGCGCCCTCCGGCAGGGCTAGAATGCGATCCACCATCTCCTCGATGCTCTGTTTTATCAGCGGCTGGCCGGTGCGGGGATCGTGAGGGATGCCGATCCGGGCGTAGAGCAGACGGAGATAGTCGTAGATCTCGGTCACCGTCCCTACCGTGGAGCGGGGGTTGCGGGAGGTGGACTTCTGGTCGATGGAGACCGCCGGGGAGAGGCCGTCGATCTGGTCCACATCGGGCTTGTCGTGCTGGCCCAGGAACTGGCGCGCATAGGCCGAGAGGCTCTCGACATAGCGCCGCTGCCCCTCCGCATAGAGGGTATCGAAGGCCAAGGAGGACTTGCCCGACCCGCTGAGGCCAGTAATCACAACCAGCTTATCCCGTGGAATGTCGAGGTTGATGTTTTTGAGGTTATTTTGACGCGCCCCGCGAATGCGGATCACATTGCGGTCGGTGCGCTCTTCCTGCTCCAGGCGCGCCTCCAGCGCCTCCAACGCCTTCACTTCCTGCTCCGCAAGCCTGTCCATCGTGTCCACTTTCGTTCGCTCTCCCCCAGTGATTAAGGTAGAGAGGATTCTAGCATAATCGTCCAAATCAAACTAGTAGACACGCACAAGATTGAATTTGACCGGGGGTTGAAAATCCCCGGTCAAATGGGGAGGGATCTACTTTGCAGCGATACCGGTCATACCGCCGCCGAAGCTGCCAACCGTGTTGATGAGCGTCAGGGTGCCGTCATGGTTGATACCCAGCGCGGTGACCGAGCCGGGATTGCCATCCAGCACATAGAGATGACCATGTCCGTCTACGGCCTCGTCGGTCGGATGGCTTCCAGCCGTAAGACGGACCGCGACGCCGGCGTTGGAGGCGATCAGGTTGATCTGTCCACTGGCTGCGATGCTGTAGGCGGAGATGTTATCGCTCGCCGCGTTGGCTGTCCAGGCGAAACGCCCATCCGTGCTGGAGACGAGCCAGCATGCGGCGAGTTGCCCGTTCTCGACCGCCTTGGAGATGGGCAGGATGCCGAACGTGGAGACGAAATAGGAGGAGGCCGAACTGGTGGCGGCTTCGGAGATCAGCAGGTGCCCGGCGGGGTCGAAGTCGAACCCGAACGGGGTGATTCCCTCCGAAGCGGAGAAGATCGCCGCATCGGCTACCCCCTCTGTATCGACCGGGAAGACATCAATCGTGTTGGTAGTCTGCTCCGTCACTACCAGCAGATTGCCATAGGGGCTGAATTTGATCTGTCCCGGTTTGACCAGCGCCTGGCTCAGCCCCTGCGTGGAGTTGGGGATGGGCGTGAGATGGCCTTTTTCGCCGATCTTGAAGCCCGTGATATTGCTGGGTTGCCCGGCGTTTACCACATAGAGCCACTTGCCGAAGACCGTCAAACTGACCGGAGTCGTTCCTCCGGAGGAGATGCGCTGGAGAAGGGTGAGGCCATTCGCATTGACGGCGAATTCGGAGATGTCGTTGCTTCCGGCGTTGATCGTGAAGAGCAGCTTTTTATTCGGGCTGAGGACCACCGCGCCTGCGTTTCCGAGGCTGGCGCCTGTTCCGAGGCCGCCGGTAGAGAACTGGCCGAGTTGCGTGAGAGATCCATCGTCGGCACTCTGGAACATCACCACATTGTTATCGGTCGCAGAGTTGGTCGTCGTGAAGACCGCGCCGGTCTCCGCGTGCGCGCTTCCGGCTCCGCCAAGCAACACCCCGGCAAGCAGGAGGAGCGCCAATGTTCGGTTGCGGCCAGCCGCCGCACGTCCGGTCATACCGCAGTGTATTCTCATATAATCGTCATTCCTTTCTTGGGTCTTCGCTGTGATGGGAGGGGCGAAGCAAAGCAGGCATCCGGGCCCTGAGAGCCTCCTTCGGCCTTGCCGTTCCCAGCCACGTAACTCTCCCGCCTGACCCGAAAGTTCCATCCACTCCGGTGTTGACGGAAAATTCGTTAGGATCCCATGGATGGAACTTCCGGCAGCCCATCGTTTGTTATGGGGGGTATGCTGGCAAGAAGACAAGGACAATCTCGTTCCCTCCTGGGGAGATCGGGCGCGGTATCCGAATTCGGCACTCAAGACCCTCAACGTTCTGTAACGCAAGAGGCGGAGAGGCGGCGCGCAGCCTATATCCAGATCCTGCGCCAATTTGAAGTGCGGTTATTTCGAGCGGCGTGGAGGATCTGCGGAGGGCAGGAGGATCGCGCACAGGACCTGGTTCAGGACACGCTGATACGGGGATATGAGGCCTATCTTCAAGGCCGATTTGAAGAGGGAACGAATGCGTATGCCTGGCTGCGCCGGATCCTTATCAATCTCTTCCTTACCGATTATCAACGACGCAAGCGATGGGAAGCACAGGTGGATCTGGATACGCTGACTGCCGGTGGGGACGCTGGACCGGAGTGCCTACTGGCAGCCGCTTCCGAAGAGCCGGACGCGGCACTGCTTGCCGGCGTTTTAGACGAGCCGTTGGAACGCGCGCTTGCAGCGCTTCCTGCGGAGATGCGGATCTGTGTGGTACTGGTAGATATCGATGGGGCGGAGTATAAGGAGGCTTCGGCGGTCCTGAAAGTCCCTATTGGAACGGTTCGGTCCCGGCTGGCGCGTGCACGCTTGCAGCTTCACGCCCTCTTGTATGACTATGCACACGAACGAAGGAGGATCTGACGGTTGAAACAATCGATGGGGCAAGAAGATCCGCGAATCCGACCCTGCCATCATATGGAGACTCAGGTAAGCGGCATGTGCGACGATACTCTCTCCGGCCCGGCACGCTGGTATACGCGGTTCCACCTACTCACCTGCTCCCGGTGTCGCAAAGCGCTCAAGGCGCTGCGTGCCCTACGGGAAAGGCTGGGACGCCTGGGAGATACCGGGGGAGCCGGTAGGATTTCCACTCTGGCGGCGGATCACCGGTCGGCGCTGGAGAGAGGGATGGAGGAGGTGGAGAGACGGAACCCGTAGGGCGTGGCTTCTAAACCTGCAGGAGCGGAGGGCGCTTCGCCGCGATATTGACAACGGAACGGAGGAGGGATATAATAAGCGAAGCGCATGCGGTTGGAATCGCCCCTACCGCCGTCCCCCGCGCCGGTTCCGAAGACACAAGATTCGCGGAGCCTTGTCGGACGTAGGAGATTTTCTTGAGCGAACATCATATGCCGGGTCCAGAGCCGCCGAGTGACCCGGAGCCGTCCAGTCCTTCGGAGGAGGGCGCTCCCTACCTCTCCATCATTGTACCGGCGTACAATGAGGAGACGCGCCTGGGAGCCACGCTCAAACGGATGCTGGCTTATTTCGACGCGCAGAACTACACCTTCGAAATACTGGTGGCTGACGATGGCAGCACGGACGGCACCCCTGATATTGTGGAGCAGATCGCCGCCTGCCGGCCTCAAGTGCGGCTCCTCTCCTACCAGCCCAACCGGGGGAAAGGCTATGCGGTGCGATATGGCATCCTTCGCGCCTGCGGCGCCCGGCTCCTCTTTTCGGATGCCGACCTGGCCACCCCTATCGAAGAGGTCGAGAAACTGCTCGCGGCTCTCGATTCCGGGTACGACATCGCCATCGGCTCCCGCGACGTAAAAGGCTCCCAACTCATCAAGCGACAGTCCATCCTGCGCGAATTTGGCGGACGCACCTTCAACAAGGTGGTCCAATTGATGGCTGTTCCCGGCATCCACGACACGCAGTGCGGCTTTAAGCTCTTCACGCGTAATGCCGCCAAAAGTATTTTCAGCCGCTGCCAGGTAGATCATTTCGCCTTCGATGTGGAGGTTCTCTATCTCGCCCGAAAGCTCTTCGGGATGCGGATCGCGGAAATCCCGGTGCGTTGGGCGCATCAGGAAGGCTCCAAGGTGGTCTTCTTCCGGGATGCGTTTCGGATGATCAAGACCCTGTTCCGTATCCGCATGACCCGCTATGAGCCGCCTGCCAATACTGCCGAACTGCGCCTGCGATGAACGCTGCAGAATACGAGCGGATGTACCGCCTGGAAGACACATACTGGTGGTTCGTAGCCCGGCATCGGCTGGTGGAGGCGATTATCCGATCCCGCTACCCGCGCGCCGGCGCCGAGGAGGCGTCTCTCACCATCCTCGATGTCGGCTGCGGTACGGGAGCGATGTCCGCGCGCCTCACCCGCTATGGGCGCGTCGTGTCCGCTGATTTTTCGCCACTCGCCCTGGAGTTCTCCCAGCGGCGGGGCCTCAAGCACCTCGTCGGCGCGGATGCCATGCGTCTGCCCTTCGCCTCCGATACCTTCGATCTGCTGATCGCCATGGATATGCTGGAGCATCTCCCCGACGATAAAGCCGCCCTCTGTGAGTTCTACCGCGTCCTCAAACCCGGTGGGCGGATCATCACCACCGTGCCTGCCTATGCGCACCTCTGGAGCGAACACGATATCGCCCTGATGCACTTTCGCCGCTACGTGCGTCGGGAACTACGGGAGCGCTTCACGGGGACGGGTTTCCGGTTGGAGAAGCTCTCACACACCATGACGCTGCTCTATCCCATCGTCGCACTACAGCGTCGCCTGAATGCCCGCAAGCCGCCCCACGACCCGCCCATGGCGATCATGCCGATGGTCCCCGCGCCTGTCAATGCCGCCCTGACAGCCCTGCTCGGCGCGGAGAACGCGCTGGCACGTCGCCTCAACTTCCCCTTCGGCCTCTCCATCCTCTGTGTCGCCGTCAAACCCTGACTTCCTCCGTGCATGAGCCCAGTTCAGTATGAAAAACAGGTCCGGGACGAAGAAAGCAATTTTGAAGTAGCGCGTTTCGGAAGATTTCGATCATAATGAGCGGCAATAACTCCTTTTTTGGATTTTCCGAATTGCCCCTATCTCTCCCATAGATAGGGGTCTTTTTTGCGGCACTCCCGATTGTTTCTCCCTTGGGGCTGCCTGGTTCGTTCCAGTTTTGTGCTATACTTCTTCTCAACAGGGCAAAGGGGGCGGTCCACGGAGAGACGGGATACAGCATGAGCGTTTTTGACGGCAAGCGTTTGCCGGTCAGTACATTCAAACTCGACGCGGAGCGGATGCGTCGAGGCTGGTACTCGGACAAGTATTTCTACAACATCGTCGCGGTGTTGTCGGATCTGGCCCTGCAGGGCTACCGCTTCGGCGGCTCTGCGCCCGACCTGAGCGACCTCGGCCTGGACCTGGCGAACATCGCCATCGGCGACATCGAAGTGGAGATGCAGTGGTTTACCCGCCGCAAGCCGTTTTCGGTCGTTGTGGGAGTGGACAAGGCGCTGGCGATGCTCCAGACCTGCACCGGCTATTTCGATGAGGCGGGCGGATGGGAAGACACCTATGACCGCATGGAGGTGCTGGCCGTTCACGACGGCGTGACGGTTCAGTATGAGGGCGACGCGCGCTGTGTGCAGCCAGTGCTGAAGGTTCGGGGGCGCTATCGGGATTTCGCGATCCTGGAGACGCCGACCCTGGGGGCCCTGACACGTGGCAGCCGGATCGCGACGAACGTCTATCTCACACTGGAGGCAGCGCAGGGCAAAAATGTCCTGTTCTTCCCGGCTCGCTTCGATGCACACGAACTGCAGGCGGCGGATGGCTATGCCTACCATATCGCGGTGCAGACGTACAATGCACGCCACAGTCAGAATGCCCTGGCCCTGGTCTCGACCGATGAGCAGGGAGACTGGTGGGGTGGGGCGGGCGGCGGCACGGTCGCGCATGCCGCCATTGCGTGTTTTTTGGGAGACACTGCCGAAACGATGATGGCATTCGCCTCTGTCTTGCCCCCCTCCATTCCGCGTATCGCGCTGGTGGATTTCGAGAACGATTGCGTGGGAACCTCCCTGAAGGTGATGGAGACAATGTTCACACGCTACCGGTCGCTCATGGATGAGGGGAAGCGGGATGAGGCGCAGAAGTATGTGCTGTATGGCGTCCGCCCGGATACAGGCGGGACCATGCGGGATGTCTCCGTGCCCCCACTGGGCGACCCTAAGCTGGACAATGGGGTGAACCCGCGCCTGGTGTTTGCCATGCGCAAGGCGATAGACAATGCCTTCGAGGCGTGGAACCTGCCGCTGCGCTGGATGGATCGCGCGCGCGCCTGGTGCAAGAGCGTCAAGATCACCGTAACGGGCGGCTTCAATCCGGAGCGCATCCGGGCGTTCGAGGCGCAGGGGGTCCCGGCGGATGTCTATGGGGTCGGATCCTCGCTCTTCTCCAATTGCTCCGAGCACGGGACCAATACGGATTACACGGCGGACATCGTGCGGGTGAAGATCGAGGGGGAGTGGTACTCGATGTCGAAGATCGGCAGGCGATCTTGCGATAATCCGGATTTGCAATCGGTAGGCCGGTTGGGATAGTGCCGGTGTAAACGCATTCGTGGTGGAACGGCAAATCAATTCAGGGGGATGGGTGTGAACGTGATCGATCTACATAGGATGCTTGGTAAAGCGCAGGAGACCTTGAAGCGGTTGTTTACGCCGCCGCCGGTGACCCTCCTGCCCCGGTATCGGGCCGCATTGGAGGATCTGACGATCGAAGTCTGGGTCTCATCGCGGAAACTGCCCTTACTGCTTCGTGGGGGAGCGATCATCGTACCGACCGCACCGGATCTGAAGATGGTGTTCGGTGTGGCGAAGATGGCGCGAGATATGGGAGCCGACAACATACAGCGCGAGGCGAATGCGGTTGCGCCCCTGGCGCCCGGCGACGCGTTCGTCGGGACCGGCTCCCGCTACCGCTATAAGTACACCGCATTGGCGGTCATCTTCGATGAATTGAAACGGACCAGCCCGCAACTGATCACGAGTTCGGTAGGCAAGGCCATGCGGATGCTGCGGGATCGCGGGGTGAATTCGGTCATTATTCCGGATATGACGGAGAACTTGCTGACGCAGCCGAACTGGATCACCGCCGAGCAGCGGCGGGAGACGGCGGCGATTACGGCGCGTTTGATGCTGGCCGGTATCCTGGACGCAGGCTCCAACATCAAGAGCGTGCGGATCTGGGTGTGGGATAAGGCGAACGCGGACATCTTCATCGATGAATTGAAGCGGTTTACACAGCGTGAGCGTACCGTAGCCGCGTAATCTTCAGGCGAACAAGGAGCTGGAATGCAGATCCGGGTGGCGCTGTTGCCGCAGTTGGCGGGAGATGTGAGCGGCGCAGTGTGCGTGGTGGTGGATGTCCTGCGCGCCACGACGGTCATCGCGACCCTGTTCGAACGCCATTGCCCTCATGTCTGTGTAGCGGCATCCCATGAGACGGCGCGGACCTATGCCAGGGCGCAGGGATACGTTCTCTGCGGGGAGACCGGAGGCTACCGCGTGCCCGATTTCGATTATGGGAACTCCCCGGTGGAGTTCTCGACGCTGGACTTCGCAGGGCGGCCCGTGGTACTCTCCACCACGAACGGTACCAAGGCAACGGCCGCCGTGGCGGACGCGCGCAGGGTATTCCTGGGGGCTGCGGTGAATCGGAAGGCGGTCGCGGAAGCTGCCTGGACGGAGGCACGGGAAACGGGTTCGGATATCGTGGTAGTCTGCTCCGGGACCGATGACCAGTTCACGCTGGAGGACGCCACGGTCGCCGGGCTGTATGTGGAGGGCATCACCGCTCAGGCTGGTGCGTGGGAGATGCCCGAGGTTGCGGATTCGGCCATTGCATGTAGACGGCTATGGGAGGGAGAGCCGAACCTGCTGCGCGGTTGGATGGAGGGCATTCATGCCCGGACGCTGGCAGATCGGGGTTTCGGAGCGGACGTGGGATACTGTTCGGCGATAGACACGCTGTCGCACGTTCCAACCTTAGTAACGGGAGCAGAGTTAGACATGGTCTCTGCTCCCGTTGTGCTGATACGCTGACTCGCTCCAGCCGGCCCTCCCAAATCAAGGGGGAGGGGAGAGCTGGCAGAGCGCCATCAGAGTGTCAGTTTTTCGCGATTCAAGGCTTTGTAAACCGCATATACCGCCGCCACAAACAGCCCGATCAGCACGAGGCCGAACAGCAAGTGACCCACCATGAAGATCAGTGGAGTGACGATCTTCCAGAGGATCGCGACGATAATTATAGCTCCAATCAGGTAGAGTACGTTTTTCATGGCATTTGCCCTCCAGGTTACGTTCCGATAGGAGCGAACTCCTCTGTCCGCTCTTACTCTCCACTACGAGATTGCCCTCTCTCCGGTTTCGCCCTGTCAACAATTCCACACGCTTCCTCACCCCAATCCCTCTCACGCTAGGGGATGAAGGGGACGGAGAATGAGGGGTTTCGGAAGGAATCTGCCTGCCAGCCGCCGAAATGCCGGGGGAACGAGGCGAGCGGAAAGGGTGTGGATATGGCCTTGAACCTGAAAGATCAGCGAATTTTGATAACCGGGGCGTCCTCAGGGATCGGCGAGGCGACGGCGCGCCTGCTCGCCTCTGCCGGGGCATCGGTTGCGCTGGTCTCAGAGCGCGAGGCGGAGTTGAACGCGGTCGTTCAGGCGATTGGTGACGCGGGCGGCAGGGCGTTGGCATGGGTCGCGGATTTCTCTCAGCCAGAGCAGGTGGAGGGTCTGGTCTGCCGCGTCGAGGAGCAATTTGGCCCGTTGGATGCGCTGGTGAACAATGCGGGCGTGGGGATGCGGATACCTGTGATGGACATGCGGGAGGAGAACCTGCGTTTTCTGTTCGAGGTCAATTTCTTTGCTCTTGCGTCGCTCTGCCAACAGGCATTACGGGCCATGGCCCCGCGCAAACAGGGACGGATCGTGAACGTCTCCTCCGCGACCGCTTACTTCGGATGCGCCAATATGAGCGCCTATTCCGCCGCCAAGGGCGCGGTCCACACCTATACCCAGGCCCTGCGCGGTGAGGCGTTAGAGATGGGAATCCATGTCAGTGAAATCCTGCCGATTTCCGTGCAGACCCCCTTCTTCGACAATGTCAAAGAGGGGAAGTATCGTCCCCGAGGAGTGGTGCTGACGGTAGAGGCGGTGGCGAAGAGCATTGTCCGTTGTTTAGCCGCACGAAATCCGCGCCCTGAAGTACTGCCCTATCTCCCGGTACGCGCCGTCTTTGTATTGAATACACTGCTCCCTGGCATGCTGGATCGCCTGGCGGCAAAACGCTTTATGAGGAGACAATAATGGCGGATCGGCGAGACGGCCAGGTTTCCGAGGCGGCATCTTCCAGGGAGGCAATCGCGTCGGAAGCACCCTCGCGGGACGCGCCCTGGTATCGGGGTGTTCCACGGTATGCCTGGATGGTGTTATTCATCTCCGCCCTCGGCTGGCTCTTCGATACCATGGACCAGAACATCTTTACTCTGGTGCGCCAGCCCGCCGTAACCTCGCTGCTCTATCCCCATGTGGCGCTCTCCAGCCTGCCCCAGGCGGCTCAGGAATTAGCGAATAAGC
>Ga0070734_10003330_pt1 | contig 17065 bp, 13 predicted proteins | sample Coa_R1_8_FD_66444 | JGI IMG/M metagenome (GOLD analysis project Ga0070734, IMG submission 66444) | Surface soil microbial communities from Centralia Pennsylvania, which are recovering from an underground coalmine fire - Coalmine... | ecosystem: Environmental > Terrestrial > Soil > Unclassified ... | reverse complement strand
TGGCGTCGGTCTTCCCACGATTGCAAGCGCCGCATGCTTCGCCTGATCGATGGCGTTCTGCACAGATTCGAGGCGAACAAGGGCGCCGTCCCGCCCGATATGGCGCGTACAGTCGCCCGCAGCAAAGATATTCGGATCTGCCGTGCGCGCGCAGTCGTCTACCATGATGCCGTCGTCGCATGCCAACCCTGCGTTCTGCGCGATCTCTACGTTGGGTGCGATACCGATACCTACCAGCGCGATTTCGGCCGGAAAGGACTTCCCGTTTGCGCGCACAGCCGACAGTCGTCCGTCTCCTTCAAATTGCTCGACTGTTGTATTCAGATGAAAACGCACACCTGCTTCCCGATGCACGCTCTCATAGAAAGCGGATATGTCCGGCGAGACGGCACGTGCCATCACGCGATCCAGCGACTCGAAAACCGAGACGTCGAGACCGTGTTTCGCGGCGACGGCCGCTACCTCGAGCCCTATGTATCCGCCGCCGACCACAGCCAGACGCTTGCCCGCGCCGAAGTTCGCCCGCAGCGCGTCAACGTCTGCGATTCCGCGCAAGTAGAATACGCCAGGGAGATCGGCACCACCCACGGAGATTCGTCGTACACGCGATCCCGTCGTAAGAAGAAGCTTGTCATACGAAACCGTCTTCCCGTTGGCCAGTTCGACCCAGCGGGCTTTGCGGTCGACCCTCCTGGCAGTTGCGCCAAGAATGAGTTCACAGCCGGCGTCTGCATAAAAGGTATCCGGTTTCAGGAACAATCGCTCACGCTCGAAGGTACCGGCCAGATAGGCTTTCGACAGCGGCGGACGCTGATAAGGCGGATACGGCTCATCGCCGATAATCGCGATCCCGCCCGCAAATCCCTCCGCACGCAACGTCGTGACAGCCTGGGCGCAAGCCTGCCCCGCGCCGATGATGACCAGCCGTTCTGCCATGCGCACACTGCTGCCTACACCCTGCGTCGGCTAGCACAAAAGAAGCCGGCGACGGAACCCCGATGCGCAACGGTCAAGGGCCATGCCACACGTCAATCAACCGGAGGCTCATCGGGTTTGTCGGCGATATCGGGATCCTCGCCGGCGTGCGCATGACCGATTGCTTCGCGCAGCTTTCGGTCGAGTCTGGCACAGTCAACGACCACTTTCCCGTCGTGGACGTCGCGCACCGCCGCGAACGGCACGGTGAATTCGCCGGCGTTTTCGACGTAAACAACGATTTCAGGCCTGCCATGGGGCTTCACCTTGCGCACGGCACCGAACGCAACGTCGCCATCATGCGCGTAAACTTCGAAATCTTCCCTGATTCTATCGTGGACCATCGCGTTGCTCCCGCAGGGTTGGACGGCGCTCAGACATAACGTGGGATGGGCCCATTATGCGGGGTCATCCTGTCGGAAAGATCGAACATGACCTCGTCCACGTAGCACCAACCCCACCCCTCCGGGGGATCATAACCTTCGATGATGGGGTGCCTGGTGCGGCGAAAATGCTGGGTTGCATGTTTATGGGGCGAGGAGTCGCAACAGCCGACATGACCGCAGGTTCGGCAGATGCGCAGATGGACCCAAGCCGAACCCATCTTCAGGCACTCCTCGCAACCGAGCGCACTCGGCGTCACGTCCCGTACTGTGCCGAGATGGGTGCAGACATCAGGCATGGTCGCGCTCCCTGGCATCCACAGCTTACGCCCTGTCGCGAAAAATAAAACGCTGGTTCAGGGAAAATCTGCGCTGCTACATCCCGGGCCAGAGCGCGGCCAGCACCATTAGAATGCCGACAATCGATACGCTCCAGATCAGCGTACGCACAAACGGTATCGCGATGACGTAAGCCGGCACATAAAGCACGCGCGCCCAGATGTAGATTTGCGAGCCAAGAACCGATGTGTGCGTGCTCTTGCCGAGCGCATGCACCAAGAGCACTCCGGCTACGAAAAACGGAAAGGTCTCAAGAAAATTCTCGAAAGCGCGCTCGAGGCGGCCTGCGAGTTTTCCCGGGTGAGATCGTGCCTCATCGCGCGGCCCGGCGGCCCAAGCGAGCCCTGCTACCCTGACACCGGTTACCACAGCCAGAAAGAGTTGGATGAGGCCAAGCAAGATGGCGCAAAACAGGATTTGCATCTCGATCGAACCGCCGATGCTGAAAGACATGTAGACCTCTCTCGCGAATCAGTGGCGCGCGATAAAATGGTAGTCCTTTTTCAGGTACGGCGCCCGATGAAAGTCACCGCCTCGAAAGGTCAGCGCCAACACGACAGACGGCGACAATTGACACAACGGTCATTACGCTCCTTGGATTATAATTGGCGTAAAATACGGAATATTCCCTGATATCTGCGAACAATTGACATTGGCGTCATTATTTTTTTCAGCCCGTCCAGGGAACAAAAGCTATTAACATACGTTGCTGGCCCGCGGGGGTTCTCCCGTCAAACCTTTAGAGGAGAGAAATTTGATGCGCACGCTGTTCGTGACGGCTGTGGCAGCCGTCGCTCTTGGCGTTTCAGGATCGGGATACGCCCGCACGAGCCAGAGAGCATTGCCGCTCTTCACCGTCGTTCCTCATAATGTGCCGTGGCATCAAGGAGCTGTGCATCCGGGCGCCCAACTCACGCAGTGGAACGGCAGCTTCGTTGATCAGACCAACGCCACGATTACCTACACCATGGTCGGGACTGATCCGTCGAGCACCAACGTCACGACGACTACGCCCGTAGTCATTGTCCCTGTGAAAATGGTGTACGGTATTGCGAATGGTAAGATGACGTTCGACCCAAAAACGACCAGGCTGACGAACGGGAGGACTGTCCTCAGGAACACATTGCTTTCTCCCCTGTTCGCCAAGGCCGTCGACTACGTACAGGGCGGTGTCAACCTCGGGAAAACACAGTACGTCGATGCCTTTCAACGCGGCAATTTCTGGTCCTTGGTTCAGACGAACTCCAATTACCATGTCCTTCTCGGTGCTCCCAAGGTGGAGAGCGAAATCACGTACAAAGTGGAGCCCGGGCTCGGCGAAGTCATGAACAATCCTTTCGGTTCCGGCAAAGTCGGTACGATGGATGTCGATGTGTTCGACCAGGAAGTGCAGATGTGGATCAAAAAGTATAGTGACATCAATCCGGGCGTTCTGCCCATTTTCCTGACCTATGATATCTATCTGACGCAGGAAACCCAGTGCTGCATCGGGGGCTACCATAGCTCGACCGCTGGTCAACCGTCGGGTCAGACCTATTCTTATGCCACCTATGTCGACAGTGTTGGTGCCTTCTCCCAGGATGTTTCAGCGCTTTCGCACGAACTCGGCGAATGGGAAGATGATCCATTTGTCGACAACAGCGTCAACTGCACCGACAATTCGCTCATGGAAGTGGGAGACCCGCTGGAAACCGGTCCGAATTACGGCGCCTATCCGTACACCTTCAAAGGTTTTACTTACAATTTGCAGTCCCTGGTATTCATCGGATATTTCGGAGCGCCCCCAAGCACGTCCGTAAACAGCTGGCTCGCTTTCCAGAACGACGAGTCCAACATCTGTCCCGGGCAGTAAACAACGCGGACGCCGAAAGGACGTGTCCACTTTGATCGAAGGTGGAACGGCAGCTTTTGGCGAACAGCGTGGGTTGACCGTGAATGTCCGGGCCAGTGGCCGGTCGAGCGTTCACCGAGGTCCCCTCTCTCCAAAGGGAGGGGACCGATTCATTTGTCACCCTCAGGCAAGGAGAGCTGCGACGTTGCCGTCGCATTGCCGTCTTCTGAACGGTCCAGCGCCTGTCGTAGTACAAATGCCTCCAGAATTGCGGCGACGCTCCATAGCGACAGCCAGGGTACATAACCGTTCCGCAGAAAGCCGCTTGCAAGCAGCACGAGCGCACTGGAAACGGCGAGCGTCCAGAACAGACGATCTTCCTTTCCTGAGACATACCGCAACCACAACAGCGACAGCGCGGTCACCGCAACAGCTCTTGCAGCCAAAGCGGCCCAATGCGGCGCATCGACCTGCCACGAGGTGGAATCGGTCTGCATGTAAAGAGGCCACAAAACCCCGTTGAACAGGAACCCCTGCGCATCCCAAAACAGCCACGGAAGATAAATTGCGATCGCGGCGCCTAGGAACAGGAAGAGCAGTTTGATCGAGCGAAACCGCAGAAGCATCGGAACGAACAGAAGACCCGGCATCGTTTTGCAGCCGACTGCAAGTGCCACTGCCAGGGCGGCCGTGCGCGGCCGGCGCGAGAGACATGCCGCAACCGCGGCAGCGCCGAAAAGCAACGCCCAAACATCCGTCGCCGAACGGTCGATATAATCTCGTGTGATGTGACGATCGAGCAGCAGCGCCAGCATTGCCACACCGGCAAGCGCGATCTGCGGCGACGACATCCTTTTCAACACGGCCCACATAACCGCGAAAAGGGCAAAGCAGATCAACCCGTTCAGGATCAACACGCCACCGGCGATCTTGAACGGCGCGATGGCGGCCGTGGCCAGCAGGATCAGCGGACCATATTTGTAGCCGTAAAGGCGCGATTCGCGTTGAGCGGCAGCATCCTGTTGCCGAGGAATGAGTTCGCTTCGGATTCCCGAATCCAGAGTTTCGTTGTACCGCGCGAGAGCGGTAGCTTCACTCCCTGGCACCCTCCCCGGACGAAATCCCGACGCGGTCCGCAGGCGCGCGCGAGAGCGGTAGGCGTTGAGATCGACCAAGGCGCCGGTCCCGTAGGGGTCTTCGCCATGCCACAGGAGGCGCGCCGCTCGCCAGCTCGTCTGTCCCTCGTCCATCGGAATCTTTCCGGTCTCGACGCTGCGTGTGCTGCTCACTGCCAGCATTCCGAGATCGATGACGATCACGATGATAAGCAAAGCCCGGAGATTCTGTGGCAGACCTGTTGCTCCCGCGGGTCGGGGCGTCGACCGGGGAGGCGGGACAAAACGGAGGACAAGGAGGCCTGCGAGGAAGCAACAAAGAATCAGACCCCGCGTGATTCCGAAGCCCTGATAAAAGAACCAAAGCAAGCCGAGCCACAGCTGCGAGCCGAGGAGCCAGGCCGCATAGGCGGGGTCACAACCGAGAAGGCGCCATGACAGATCGTGCATCCGGCGCGGCGGTGATGCAAAACGGAGCTGTGCATCCGGAATCGATTCCATAAGCTCAGCTTACACACATGTCCAAGCTCGTCATCTCCAATCGCAACGCACGACGGCTCTTTCTCGCCAAACACGCGCTCTGCGGACGATCGACCCATCGACTGGGCAGTGGGGATGTACTGTCGCTGATACGCCAATTGGGGTTCGTTCAACTCGATTCGATCAATACAGTGGAGCGGGCGCACCACATGATCCTGTTTTCACGGGCGTCGGGCTATGACCGCGCCCTGCTGTCCAAACTTCATCAGGAGAAGCAGCTCTTTGAGCACTGGACCCACGACAGTTCACTGCTGCCGATAGAGTTTTATCCGTACTGGCACCACCGCTTCCAAAATTCCAGAGCGCCATTTTCTCATTCGCGCTGGCTTGCATTCGATAAAGATCCGAAAAAACTTCTTGGTCATGTGCGACGGCGCATCCGGAAGGAGGGCTCCCTTGCTACCCGTGCTTTTCAGGATAAGCGGAGGGGGCCCTGGTGGGGCTGGGGCCCTCAGAAGACGGCGCTCGAATATCTGTTCCGGACCGGTGAACTCGCTATCGCCCGGCGAGACGGATTTGAGAAAGTGTACGATCTCGCGGAACGCGTGATTCCTGCGGCACTCCGGGCGATGAAGCCTACGCGAAAACAGACCGTCGATTGGGCGTGCCGCGAAGCCATTGCTCGCCTCGGATTCGGTACCGAGCGGGAGATCGCGGCGTTTTTCGATCTCGTCGGTATCGCCGAGGTCCGCAACTGGGCCAAAATTGCGCTCCGTAAAAAAGAAGCCGTCGAAATCGCGGTCACGGCGAATGACGGGAGGACCTTTCCGGCACTTGCACTACCCACCATCGAAGCGGAACTTGCGTCTCTCGCGCCAGCGCCCGTCCTGGCGCGTTTTCTATCGCCATTCGACCCGGCGATCCGGGATCGCAAGCGGGCATTCCGGCTGTTTGGCTTCGATTACGCCATCGAGGTGTTTGTACCCGCAAGGAAGCGTCGCTACGGCTACTACGTCATGCCGATTCTCGAAGGCGACCGGTTCATCGGACGTGCCGATCTTAAGGTGCATCGCGCGGAAAAACGCATGGAAGTCAAAGGCTTGTGGCCAGAGACCAATGTCATCTTTGACCACGACCGCGAGGACGCCATAGAGGGAGCGGTAGCCGAACTCACGAATTTCGCGTGTTCGCAGCAGCCGCCTCTGTAGATGCTTCCGCGCCCCCCAAACCATCGCGGTTAACATCATTTTTACGCTGTCAGCACAAACTGCGGGGGAGTGATGCCGCGCTTCATAGAGGCGGCAATCCCACGCGAGGTGGAAAAATGGGGTTTGAGGCGACCTGGAGCCTTGTCGATATCCCGGCAGATGCACGCGACGCAGCCCAAGCTGCCGCGCGAAGGGAAGGCTTGTCGGTGGGCGAATGGCTCACGCGACGAATTCTGCGGAGATTTTCCGAACTCAATGCTCGCGAGCAGGCGGACACATTTGTCGCGCTTCGCAATCATGTTGCCGAACTCTCCGGACGGCTGGATCGTTTCGAAGGACAGTCGCACGCCGAGCCGATGCGGGAAGCCCTGAAAAAACTTCATCAGGGTCTGGCGCGGCTGAACGACGAACTGGTGCGCACCGCCGGCCACTCCGCCATCCAGGTATCGCAACTTTCCACCTCACTCGAGACGCTGAATGTCCGGATGGATGAGTTTCGCCAGCATGATGCCGAGAGTCGCAGCGCGTTCGAGCGGCGTATGTCACAGCTCCAGGAATTCGTCGACGGAATGAACCTGAGACATGCGGCCGAAACGAGGACCATCGCTTCCAGGATGGACTCCCTTGGCGGAACGCTGGCGGAATCACGCCGTTTGATTGCAAGCGACCGAGCTGTCGTCGAACGTCTGGAAGACAGTCAGGCAAAAGCGGATTCCCGGTACAGCGCGGCATTTCGTTCGTTGGACGAAAATATCGGGTCGCTCTCGCACAGAGTCGAACAGATCGGTGCAGCGTCCTCGGAATCGTCGGCCGCCGTCGAGCACCAAATCGCTTCGCTGCAGATGGAATTGGGCAAATCCGAAGCCCGCCATACCGAAGAGAAACAGTTGGCGACGGCCAAGCTCGAAAAGCTGCACGGCAAGGTCGACAATTTGCAAAATGACATGACCGGAATGTGCGGCGCACTTGATCGCCGCGTTCTGCTCGCGCAGCAGGCTCTGCAGTCTCTTGATGTACGCCACAGCGAGATGGCGCATTCGCTAACGCGCGGTTTGGAGTCGGTCGGTGCACAATTGGATATGGTGCGATCGGACTCTGCCCGGATTGCAGCGGATGTTGAAAAGCGAATCGCGACATTGGAAACCGCCAACTCTGGCGACACGGACGCGAACGCGGAAACGCACAGCCGCTTTGTTGCAATCGAGAACCAGCTGTCCGACTTGGCGGCAAGGACAAACGCGGCGGAACTGGCCGCTTCAGCGGCACTGCCGAAAACTGACGCGATCGCGTCACAGTTGGAGCAGCTAAATCTCAAATTTGCGACCGAAGTCGAAAGGCAACAACAGGCCGTAGAGCAGTTGCGGGCCAGTCTGGTCGAACAGACGCTCGGCGCGCTCGGGGAAAAGCTCGAAACGGAGAGCAAAAAGCAGCAGGCGGCGATCGCTGAACTCAAAGATGGCCTTCTGATGGACCTGTCGCAAGCCTTCAACGAACGCGCCGATGAGGAACAGCACAAGCAGCAAGACGCGATGACCCAGCTGCAATCCGCTTTCGAGACAGCGCTGCACGACTTGGGTGAAACGTTTGAATCGGAGGCGCGAAAGCAGCAGGAAGCGATTGCCGAATTGAAGGCAAGTCTCGCCGTAACGCCGCAACAATCGGTATTGCTGGCAAGTACCGATGAGGCGAACGCAACGAAGTCTGGAACTGGGACTGCACAAACCACGGCTTCGGGTGTATTCGGGATAGATTCGACACACGCCCAACCAACCGAGACTGAAACTACGGCGACGCGCGCCACTGCACAGCATGAAGAACCGGCGCTCGAGCTTGCGGTTCTCGCAGATCAGCACGCATCCACAGCAGAGATACAGAGTGAGCACGTATCTCAATCGGTGCATGAGGAAGAAAGCGAAGGCCTAACGGCTCACGAAGGCGTAGTTTCTCCATCGTGGGCGACAGCGCCACAGGCAGAAACTGCGTTCGAACCCGCGTCGCTTACCGGACATCAAACCACTGCCGCGGACGAACCGAGCGAGCCCGTGCCGCAGGCGGAAGCGGAGCCCCCGCCGTTCGCGTCACCGGAGGCCCGGTCCCACGAAATCCCCGATCTTGGCGGCTTCCGGCCGTTCGCGTCCGCTAGCGCCATGGCTGCGACCAATGCGAGCGACGCGCCACTTTCGGGAGCGTCGTACCTTTCCGCGGCGCGTCAATCCCTTCAGACTGCGGCCACGAGCAATGAACCGGCAAAAAGCGGGAAAGAGCTCCCCGGCTTCCGTTTTCTGCGATCTCTTCCGCTGGCCGGCAAACAGACGGAACACACCACGAGTTATGCGCTCATCGCCGGCATTGCACTGGTGGCGATCGTCGCCGTGTCCGTGGGCGTTTTTGAATTGACGAGCCGAACCGCACCTGCAAACAACATGTATCCAAGCGCAGCACATGACGCGAAACCGGTGAAGCTGTCGCGCACCTCCCATTCCGCAAGGATGACCCTGACTCCCCATTTGACCGCTCGCCTTCCCAATCAGGATCGCGTTGCCGCACTTGCCAACGGTGGAGACGCTCAGGCGCAACTCAACATCGGCCTTCGCGAACTTGCGAAGGGAGATAATACGGGAGCTGCAAAATGGCTCGAACGCGCCGCTGTTCAAGGCGTACCGCCGGCCGAATATCGCCTGGCGACGCTTTATGCGTCGGGGCACGGCGTTGCACCCGATAGGGCAAAGGCTTTCCGCTGGTACCTTGAGGCCGCACAAGCTGGAAATCGAAAGGCGATGTCCAACCTGGCCGTGGCCTATGCGCAAGGCGACGGAACGCCAAAGAATCCGCAGGAAGCAGGGCGCTGGTTCTTGAAGGCAGCGCAACTGGGCCTTCCGGATGCACAGTTCGATCTCGCCATTCTTTATGAGCGGGGTTTGGGGGTGCCGCAGAATCTGACCGATGCCTATCGCTGGTACGTTATCGCCGCCAAAGCCGGTGACAAGGAATCCAAGGACCGCGTCGACACGCTCTCGTCACAGCTAACCGTCGAGGACCGCGCCGCAGCGGAGGCCGCAGCAAGCGAGTTCAAGCCGCTGCCCATGAACGTGCGCGCCAACGAGCCTTGGTAATCAGACAGGACTTGTCCAGCGACCGGCGCGTTGATTTGCGCCGGTCGCTTTTTTTCACAACCAAACGCTCCAACTGTCTGCGTACGCCGGCGTCGAACAGACCTGTGTCGACGCCAGCTGCTTCTTGCGGACAGCCAGTCGTTCGCCGTATTGAGAGCAGATAGGGTTTGTCGATCCGGCCGGGACTCGTATCACTCTTGCCTCAGCCCACCGGCGACATCCTTGCGCAATCATGAGGACAGTGGTTCATGGCCCAGGAAGACGTGAAATCCCGGCGCGAAGCACGGCTCAGAACACCCAACGAACTCGGCGATAATGCAGCGAGAGACCTTTCAGGGGCTCTGACGACCCTGCTCGCCGACACCTACGCGCTGTATCTGAAGACCAAGAATTTCCATTGGCACATGTCGGGTCCGCATTTTCGCGATTACCACCTTCTTCTCGACGAACACGGCGACCAGATTCTTGCGATCGCCGACCCGATCGCAGAACGCGTGCGCAAGCTCGGCCGAACGACCTTGCGCTCCGTAGGTCACATTACGCGGCTTCAGCGGATCAAGGACAACGATGCCGACTACGTCACGCCACTCGACATGCTGTCCGAGCTTCGTGACGACAATCGCGAATTCGCGCGCTCTATGCGCGAGATCCACGACCTTTGCGACGATCACGGTGACGTTGCGACCGCAAGCCTTCTAGAAGTCTGGATCGACGAAGCAGAACGACGTAGCTGGTTCTTGTTCGAGGCGACGCGCCCCGGAGAATCGCCAGGACGCTGAGCCGGACAAGACGTTGCTACTCGGCGACTGAGCGTATCCCGGCCGCTCGAATTCGCGCCACATCCTTCTCCGCCGCGGCCGCTTTCTTCTGCTCGAACAGTTTCTTGTTCGGATGAAGCAGCGCGATCTGTGCCGGCATCGGCTCGGGCGCTTCCTCCTCGACAATTTCCCGCACGACCAGCGGCTGCGGCCAGGTGTCAGAGGTTCGCTGCGGAAGCTGGTCCGACCATCGCGCCCGGTTTTCCTTCTGGCGCTTTTCCTGCTCCTGGTCTCTCCAGGCCCACACAAATTCCACGTACAGGCGATCGCCAAGCATCTCCCGCAAATCCGTGAGGGTGGGCAGAAACGTCAACTTCATGGCCTGCTCCGTTTACTGTCGCCGAGTACTGTGTCAGCGCCAATCTGAACCCAGGATGAAACGCGCGGACCGCGGCAGGGTGTCATAGGCACGCCCATCTGCGGACGAAGTCCGGACGCCGGGTCCAAAATGCAACACCAGCACCTTTACGCGTCGAAAAAATGCAAGCATCGGGCCAAGAATCACGGCCCCGGAACGGGCGATTACCCGATCGACCCCGAAAATTGGCTCCGCCCCCACGGCAACGCTCCGAATCAGCGTGTGTAGTGTAGCGCGCGCGTCGGTTGGCACAAAATCAGGACGCACCCTAGTGTTTTTCCGATGAACACGTTCGATGTTGCCGTATTGGGACTGGGCGCGATCGGGGGCGCCTGTGTCTACCAGCTCGCCAAGCGGAAGGCCCGCGTAATCGGGATCGACCGCTATGTCCCTCCGCACCAGTTGGGCTCTACGCACGGTGCCACGCGGATCACGCGCGAAGCGATTGGAGAAGGCCCGCACCTCACGCCGCTAGCATGCCGCTCGCACCAGATTTGGCGCGAGATCGAAGGAGAAGTGGATGCCAGCCTTCTTTCCACCACTGGCGTGCTCGTCATCTCAGGCGCAGCCAAAACCAGCTTTACGCACGTCGAGAATTTCCTCGCCAATACGGTTGCCGCCGCACGGCGCTATGGAGTTGCTCATGAAATGCTCGATGCGAACGAGATCCGCGCGCGATACCCCCAATTCCGGGTTCGTGACGACGAGGTGGGGTATTTCGAGCCGGGCGGGGGGTTTGTGCGACCGGAAGCCTGCGTGGCCGCTGAACTTTGCCTGGCGCGCCGTTTAGGCGCGGAACTTCACCTGAATGAACAGGTCAAAGAAGTCATGCCGGGGCGTGAGAACGTGCTGATAAAAACCGACGCAGGCAGCTATTGCGCGAAGAGCGTTATCCTTGCTGTCGGCGCATGGTTACCGGAGTGGCTGGAGCCGAATCTTGCGCGCGCATTTCGTGTCTTTCGACAGGTCATGTTCTGGTTTGCGCCGTCGGGTGATTCCTTCCAGCCGGAGCGGTTTCCAGTGTTCATCTGGGAATTGAGCGGGCGAGCGCAGGCAATCTACGGTTTCCCGAACGTCGATGGCGACGGAGTCAAAGTGGCGACCGAGCAATACCGACAACCAACCACCGCACAATCAATGGCGCGAGAGATTTCGGATAACGAAGCAGCTGCCATGCACCTCGATCTGGTTGCGCCCTTTCTGCCGCACCTCCCGGCAAATTGCGTTCGCGCCACCGCCTGTCTTTATACGGTCACCGCGGATTTTGGTTTCGTGATCGACCACCATCCACAAAACGAGCGGGTCATTGTTGCGTCGTGCTGTTCGGGCCACGGCTTCAAACATTCCCCCGCGCTTGGTGAAATCCTGGCAGATCTCGCCCTGACAGGCCGCAGCCCCATCGACCTAACGCCTTTCCGCCTGGCTCGGCTGTTTCCCGGGTGACATCGCCACGCGGAACAACGCGTTTCTCATAGCCGTTACCAGCGTGGAGTAGCGCATTCCCCCTTGATGGTTAGGCATGAGTTACCGCGTTTTGGCGCTAAGACCAGGCAAGCGGCCGGGATTGTTCCGGTTAATTGCAATTCTGCAAGACAACCCCTTAAAGGCCTGGACGGCTGAACATTTCGAGCAGGCAATCGTGCGCGACCGCCTGCCGTTCATCTCCGCGGTGGTGGTGAGCGACCCTGCCGCCATTCAGCGCGTGCTGCTCGAAAATGCCGGGAATTATCGCAAGGATGATTTCCTCCTGCGTATTCTGTCCCCGGCATTAAGCAATGGTCTCCTCACCGTTGATGGCGAACAATGGCGCAGGCAGCGTCGCGCGGTGGCACCGATGTTCACGCGTCGGGCCATTACAAACTATGCGCAGCCAATGCGAGAGGTTGCAGACACACTCGTACGTCGATGGCTCGCCCATCCCGACGGTTCGCTGGTGGACATCGCGCAGGAAGCTACCAGCGCAACGCTCGAGATGCTTCAACACACGATTTTCTCAAAGGGTATAGGGCGTTCAACGGACGAATTCCGCCGACAGATGCGCACCTATTTCAATTCCATCGGCCGCATCGATCCATTGGACGTCCTGGGAGTCCCTGCTTTCGTTCCGCGTTGGACAAAATGGCGGGCCAGGCCCGCCATGAAATTTTTCGAGAACGCGGTAAGAAAAATAGTGAGCGAACGACAGAGGTTGCTCTCCGAGCAAAGCGAACAACGTCCGGACGACATTCTCACTCTGTTGCTCGAAGCGCGCGATCCGGATACCGGGCAAAGCCTTACCGAAGAGGAATTGCGCGCCAACATAGTCACCTTGATTGCCGCCGGTCACGAGACCACCGCGAACGCGCTCACATGGTCGGCATTTCTCCTGAGCCAGGACAAAACCTGGCAGGATCGCGTGGCCGCGGAAGGACGGCGTGTGCTCCGCGACGCCACAAGAGTCACGCCGGAAAAACTTGTCGACACGCGAGCGGTAATCGAAGAGGCGCTTCGTCTATATCCGCCAATTGCCGCCATAAGCCGCGTTGCCATTGCACCCGATGAACTCGCGGGCGAAAGGATACCTGCGGGAACGATGGTGATTGTTGCGCCCTATGTCGTGCATCGTCACCGACTGCTGTGGGACCGCCCGGATGAATTCGATCCGGACCGGTTCTTGGGCACGAACCGCGAGCACGTGCATCGCTACGCATATCTGCCTTTCGGCGCGGGGCCCCGGATATGTCTCGGTGCCGCATTCGCATTACAGGAAGCCTCGATATTGCTGGCCACGATTGCGGCGCGCTTCACGCTCGAGCTCCCTCCGGGCGTGCAGCCGGAGCCGTTGTTACGCATTACCCTTCGCCCGCGGGGTGGGTTGCCCATGATCATCCGCCGCCATCAGGAACCTGCGTCTGCTTCAATGCCCCGTCCGGCACAGCACGTGACCTCCCAACGAATTCGGATGGCCTCCTGACGAAGCAGCGCTCTTGACGCGCAGCGCGGAAACGGCCCATTGCTGCCGCTTGTTGCACGGCGGGGGGGCGCCGAAAACATCGGGAGCCGCTCCATGATCGAGCTTTATTTCTGGCCGACGCCGAATGGAAAAAAGGTCACCATTCTGCTCGAGGAGCTCGGAATTCCGTACACCATAAAGCCGGTGCACATCGGTCGCGGGGACCAGTTCCATTCCGATTTTCTGAAAATCTCGCCCAACAACCGCATGCCGGCGCTCGTGGATACCAAGCCCAAGGATGGTGGCGAGCCAATTTCCATCTTCGAGTCCGGGGCGATCATGATGTATCTCGCCGACAGGGAGAGACAGTTCTGGCCGGAGGAGCCGCGTAAGCGATACGACGTCGCGCAATGGGTGATGTGGCAGATGGCGAATCAGGGTCCGAAGTTCGGCGAACAGGGGCATTTTCTGAGGTCGGTACAGAATCCGGCAAACGGTGATCAATCCTACGCGATCCGCCGCTTCGGCGATGAGGTGCACCGGCTCTATGGCGTGATGAATCTCGGCCTTCTCGGAAAGCGCTGGCTCGCCGCCGGCGAGTACACGATCGCCGACATGATCTGTTATCCTTGGGCAGCAGGCTGGAAAACGCGCGGTATCGATCTCGCTGAATTTCCGCATGTGAAACAATGGCTCGAGACGTTGAGCGAGCGACCTGCGGTTCAAAATGGTATGTCGGTCGGCGCGGAGCTGCTTGAAGACCCTTTGACGCTCACCGACGAGGAAAAGGCGCAGCGCCTGAAGGTTTTGAACAACCAGCGCGCCACACCGATTCCCAAAGACTGGATTGTGTAACGATGTCGCAGCGCGAATTCGACGGTGACAATCGATTTCGGACGCTATAAGGACCGTTCCTCGCGCCGATTTGATGCTCAGCTTGCGGGCGCGTTACAAATATCGCTAAAGCGAAAGCCGCTGTGAATCGGCTCCGCCCGCAGGCAACTCATTCCGTCGCGAAAGTCGAGCAACCGACCCCCGGAAGCAACCGCGTTTCCGGAAAGGAGTGAGCCATGCGCGCGCGAGACGAAACAATCGCCTGTTCGGTCGGAATCGACAGCGATCCGGCATTTGGCGCGGTAACGCCGCCGATCTATCTCTCTGCCAATTATTCGTTTGCCGGATTCCGCGAAGCGCGCGCCTATGACTACACGCGCTCGGGCAATCCAACACGCGACCAGCTCGCCGAAACGCTAGCAAAGCTCGAACGCGGCGCCGGCGCCATTGTCACCGCGACGGGCATGTCGGCAATCAATCTCGTCCTCTCGCTCGTGCCGACAGGCGCGCTGGTCGTCGCACCGCATGATTGCTACGGCGGAACGTGGCGGCTGCTTCTGGCGCTTCAAGAGCGCCGCCTCATCGATCTCCTGTTTGCCGACCTGACAAGTCGCGACGCGCTTTCCGATGCCTTTGCGCACCGCCCGTTCCTCGTCTGGGTTGAAACACCCAGCAATCCGCTGATGCGCGTCGCCGACATACGCGCCATTGTCGCCCATGCGGAGCGGGCCGGCGCGCTGGTCGCGGTCGACAACACCTTTCTTTCGCCGATCCTGCAAAAACCCCTGCTGCTGGGCGCAGATTTTGTCGTTCACTCCACGACCAAATACATCAACGGCCACTCGGACATCGTCGGCGGAGCGGTCGTCGCCGCGAGCCGCAAGCAGGCCGAACAGCTGTCAGCCTGGGCAAACTGTACGGGCGTCACCGGCGCGCCATTCGACGCCTGGTTGACGCTCAGGGGCTTGCGTACACTTAGCGTCCGTGTTGCGCGGCAGGAGCAGACCGCAACCGCCGTCGCCCGCTTCCTGAGCCGGCATTCGCGGGTCAAAGCCGTGCATTATCCCGGCCTTCTGACCCATCCCGGCCATGACGTTGCGAAACAGCAGCAATATGGTTTCGGCGGGATGCTGAGCTTCGAACTTGAGGACGATGTTGCGGCCCACGATGTCGTATCGGCTCTGAAGCTGTTCACGCTGGCCGAGTCGCTCGGCGGCGTGGAGAGCTTGGTCTGTCATCCCGCCAGCATGACGCATGCGTGTTTGAGCGACGACACGAAGGCCGCCTGTGGCATCACCTCAGGACTGCTACGTCTGTCGGTTGGGCTGGAGGCGGAATGGGATCTCGTCGGCGATCTCTCCCAGGCGCTGTCGGTCCTTGATAAGGAGCAGCACCCGGTCATGGCGAGAACCGCGGTACAACAACGCGATTGGGCGGCGTCCGCCTATTCCATGTCCGGATAGGGGCCTTTGCCGCCCTCGGCGATGAAGCGATCGATGCGCGCTTCGAGAACGGGCAGCGGCACGGAGCCGATCTCGAGGACGGCGTCGTGGAAGGCGCGCAGATTGAACTTCGGACCGAGCGCCTTTTCGGCTTTCTCGCGGATTCTCCATATCGTCATTTCGCCGAGGTAGTAGGACAGTGCCTGCCCCGGCCAGGATATATAGCGGTCCACTTCCGTACCGATTTCGCGCTCGGGAAGCGCGGTATTGTCGCGCAGATACTGCACGGCCTGATCGCGCGTCCAGCCCTGCGAATGAATGCCGGTATCGACAACCAGTCGCGCGGCGCGCCAGATCTGGTAGCCCCACATGCCGAACATGTCGTAAGGTGTGTTGTACATACCCATCTCGACACCCAGCCGCTCACAGTAGAGCGCCCAGCCTTCGCCATAAGCCGAAATGTAGCCCTGCCGCCGAAAATCCGGCAGATCCTTCCGCTCGAGCGCCAGCGGAATCTGGAACGCATGGCCGGGAGCCGATTCATGGAGCGTCAACGCCGTCAAATTGTAGAGCGGCCGGGACTTGAGGTCGTACGTGTTGAGCAGATAAACGCCTGGACCGCCGCGACCCGCCGTGTAGAACGGCGCAATCTCCTTCGGCACCGGCTTAATGGCGAAGCGCGCACGCGGCAGCATGCCGAAATACGTGGCGGCCTTGCCATCGAACGTCTTGGCGATCCAGGCGGCGCGCCTCAGCAGTTCATCGGGCGTGTCCACGTAGAATTTCGGATCGGTGCGGAGATACTTAAGAAACGCGGCAAAATCCCCTTTGAAGCCGGTCTTTTGCATCTCCTTGACCATCTCGCTGTGAATGAGCGCGACTTCGGAGAGCCCGATCTGGTGAATCTTCGCCGGGTCCAGATCGAGCGTGGTGAATTCGATGATTTTCGAGCGATAATAGGCTTTGCCGTCCGGCAAAGCCTCTGCTGCAAGCGTATCCCGCGCATGAGGAATATATTCGTCGCGAAGGAAAGGCAGGAGCTCACGATAGGCCGGAAGAACGCCATTGGTGACCGCCTGCAGCGCATCGGCACGTAGCGCATTCCACTCTGCGTCGGGAAGATGGACCGCATTCTTCTTGAACGGGTCGAGAAAAACGCTGTCCTCAGGTTTTGCGCTCGCGATTTCCGCAACCGCCTTGTCCCGGCCCGCCAGCGTCACTTTCGGTGGCGTGAACC
>Ga0070734_10003329_pt1 | contig 17065 bp, 13 predicted proteins | sample Coa_R1_8_FD_66444 | JGI IMG/M metagenome (GOLD analysis project Ga0070734, IMG submission 66444) | Surface soil microbial communities from Centralia Pennsylvania, which are recovering from an underground coalmine fire - Coalmine... | ecosystem: Environmental > Terrestrial > Soil > Unclassified ... | reverse complement strand
AGCGCTTCGATGCGCTGCGCATGAGAGGAGTTGATGAGAGCGGTGAGGTCGGGGTTCACCGCTCCGCCCGGGTAGGCGCGCCTGACCCAGCTGCGGGCGGCGGCGACGAACTCCTCGAGCGAAGCCCGGGGCAGGCAGACGTAATCCGGCGCGATGCACATCTGCCCGGCGTTGGCGAGCTTGCTCAGCAGGATTCGATCGACGGCCTGCTCGAGTCGCGCCGAGCGTCCGATAATCGCGGGACATTTCCCGCCGAGCTCGAGCGTCACCGGCACCAGGTTTCCCGCCGCGGCACTCATCACCCGCCGCCCGATCGCCGTCGAGCCCGTAAAGAGCAGATGGTCGAAGGGCAACGCGGCGAAGACGCTTGCGACCTCGGGGCCGCCCGTCACCACGGCGAGCTCCACCGCATCGAAGCACTCGCCGATCCGGCGCGCCAGCACCGCGCTCACGCGCGGCGTGAGCTCGGAAGGCTTGAGCAGGCAGCGATTGCCCGCGGCAAGAACGCCTGCGAGCGGACCGAACGAGAGGGTGATGGGAAAATTCCAGGGGCTGATGATGCCGACGACGCCCAGCGGCTCGCGGCGTATCTCGGCGCGCGCTCCCGGCGCACCCGCCGGCAATCCGATGCGTGCCCGTTGCGGACGCATCCAGCGGGCCACCCGGCGCCGCGCCTTCTTGAGCGCGAGCGCCGCCGGCAGCACGTCCATGAGGCGCGTGATGACCTCGGGGCGCTGACCAAAGTCCTGCGCGGCCGCCTCGCACAGCTCCTTCTGATGGGTGAGCAGCAGATCGAGCGCGCGTGACAACCGATCGCGGCGCACCTCGAGGGCCGGGAAGCCGTCCGCCTCGAAGTCGCGCCGCTGTGCAGCGAGTCTCTCGTGCAAGGAGTCCTCGAGGGGTGAACGCGCGGCCGCCCCCATGGCAGTCAACCGCGCTCGCGCACCCAGCGGCGGTATTCCGTGGGAGAGCATCGGCAATGTCGGCGAAACGCAGCGGCGAAGTGACTTTGGGTCGCGAATCCGGTGCGCGCCGCGATCTCCATGAGGCGCAGCTCGCCCGCGCGCAGGAGCTCCTTCGCGCGCTCGATGCGTCGCTCGGTGAGGAAACGGTGCGGCGTGCACCCGGTGGCCCGCTTGAAGCCACGCGCAAAGCGAAAGGCGCTCATCTGCACGGCAGAACCGATCATCGCGATCGTGAGATCCTCTCCGAGGTGGGTCTCGATGTACTCGACCGCGGCACGCACGCGATGCAACGGCATGTCGATGCGCTCGATCGCGCGCTCGGTGCGCAGGTTCGAGTGGCGCAAGAGAAGCTGCGCGACGAGCGCATGGGCGAGTGCGTCGCCGAGCAGTCGGCTGCCCGCGCCCGGATGGGACAGCTCTTCCACGAGGCGCGCGCCGATCACGGGAATGAGTGGATCGCGTATTCCGATGCCTTGACTCAGCTGCACGGGGCGGTCGCTGAGCTCGGCACCCGCCGCGGCGAGCATCTGCGGATCGAGAAATATCTGCAGCTCGTCGATCGCACCGGACCCTTCCCAGTGATTCTCCTGCTGCGCGGCCATGATGATCGCCTCGCCCGGAAGGGAGCGGCAACGGCGTACGAAGCCGTTCCAGCGGGCCCTCAGCTCACAAGGGTTGTGAAGGTGACAGGAAAGAAAGTGACCGCCCGTCGCCGGCAGATCGAGCGCGAAGCTCGCCGGATACTTGACGCGGTAGGCGCACAGGTGGCGCCAGCCCAGACCCTCGCTCGAGAGGATCGGAGCCGAGGGCATGCGCGCGAGCCAGCCCGGTGGCACCAACGGCACGAGAGGAGCGGTATTGCTCACGGCGTCGGTTTCAGAACGCGGTCGGGACCGCGCCGCCGTCCACGAGTATGTTCTGCCCGGTGATGTAGCCCGCATGCACGCTGCAGAGGAACGCGCAGATCTGCCCGAGCTCATCGGCCGTCCCGAAGCGTCTTGCAGGTATCCCCGCACGCCATTGCTCCTCCAGTTCGGCTTCCGGCACTGCGTCGCGCGTCGCGTGCGCGAGCAGACCGCTGCGCAGGCGCGCAGTGTCGAAGCTCCCCGGGAGCAATTGGTTGATGGTCACGTTCTTGTCCGCGACATTGCGTGCCACCCCGGCGAGAAACGCGGTGAGACCTGCCCGCGCGCCGCTCGACAGATCGAGCCCGGCGAGCGGCATCTTCACGCTCAGCGAGGTGATGTTGACGATGCGGCCGAAGCGCCGCGCCGCCATGGGGTCGATCACCCGTTGCACCAGCTCGATCGGCGTGATCATGTTCATCGTGAGTCCCGTCATCAGGGCGGCCCGATCGAGATCGCGAAAATCCCGGAATGGCGGACCCCCGTTGTTGTTGACGAGGATGTCCGGCTCGGGACACGCAGCGAGGAGCGTCTCGATGCCCGCCTCGGTGGAGAGATCCGCCAGCACGGGGGTCACCTCGACGGCCGTCGCCTGACGGATCTCCTCGGCCGTGCGCTCAAGGAGCAAGCGGTTGCGCCCGTTGATCACGACGGCCACGCCCGCCTCGGCGAGCGCACGCGCGCACCCCTTGCCGAGACCCTGGCTCGATGCGCAGACGATCGCCTTGCGGCCTCGTATTCCCAGATCCATGCGACCTCGCAGCGGTGAGCAACGCGGCAGTGAGCGGCGGATTGTAACAGTGAGCGATTGGGTGCCGAAACTTCGAGCGGCTCTCAACCGCGCGGTCGTGCGCTGCGCGAGCGGCGCGGCGCCCCGGCGCGCGATGCGGGCGGGTGCGCCTTGCCCACGCGCGACTTGCCGGTCTGGGCGCCGGGGGGCGTAGCCGCGCGCTTCGGTGCAATCGGCGGGACGGGCGCGCGCAGCGCCGGCGGCGTCTTCGCGGCGCGGGGAGCGTCGAAGCGGCCGACCGAGGCATTGAGTGCAACGGCGAGCGCCGCCTCACCGCTGATCAGATCGCTCCAGCGCAGCTCCTGACCCTTCCGTCGCCCCTTGAGGGTAAGCTTGAGGCCTTCCGGGGAAATCGCCACCACGAAGGCCCGTCCGTCGATGGAAACCTCGCGCTTGAGCATCTTGTCGAGCCGTGTGGCCACCGCGCCTCCGAACCTCAATCAGGGCATGATAAGGCCGCTCTGAGCCCGGAGGAATTCCGCATCGACGCGCCTTCGCCCGATCCGATCGACGCCCGCCTCGACTCTGCAACTGCACATCACCGCGCCGGCCGGCTGGAGGAGGCCCGGCGTCTGTACCGGCAGGTACTGGCGGCGCAACCCGCACACCCCCTCGCGCTCTTTCGCAGCGGTCTGCTCGAGCTGCAGGATGATCACCCGCAGGCGGCCCTCGTGGCGCTGACGGCTGCGGTCGCCGCCTGCCCCGCGGAGGGACGTTTTCACTTCGGCCACGGACAGGCTTTGAGCGCACTGGGTCGCTGGAGGGATGCGGTGCTCGCTTACGAGCGCTCGCTCGAGCGTGAGCCGGCGCTCCTCGATGCGTGGATCGCGCTCGGCATCGCGCGCCAGCAAAGCGGCGCACTGGCACAAGCCATTGCCGCCTATCGGCGCGCTCTCGCACTCGATGCGCACGCGCCGAGCGCGCTCGGCAACCTGGGCGCCGCGCTCACCGAGCTCGGCGAGCTCGACGAAGCGGTCCGCGTCCTCGAGGAGGCGCGCGCCCTCGAACCGGGCGTGACGGCCCACGCGATCAATCTCGGGTTCGCGCTCAACCGTCGCGGTGAGTTTGCCGCGGCAGCCCAGTTGCTCGAGCAGCTCACACGAAGCGTGCCCGCGTCCGCCGAGGCGCAGTTCAATCTCGCGCAGGCCCTGCGCGGGCTCGATCGAGCGAACGAGGCGCTCGCGGCCTACCAGCGGGCGATCGCGCTGCGCCCCGCGTTTCCCGAAGCGCTCATCAACCTGGGCAACCTGCAGCGCGAGCGCGGCGCGCTGGCCGATGCGCAGGCCAGCTACGAGGCGGCGCTGCGACTGAGCCCGGACGACCTCGTCGCGCTCAACAATCTGGCGGCGCTGAAGCGCGCCCTGGGTGAGCTCGAGCAAGCGGAAGACATTTTGCGCCATGGCCTCGCCCGGGCCCCGCACCAGGCCGTGCTGCACGACACGCTGGGCAACGTGCTCAAGGACGGCGGGCTCCTCGAGGAGGCGCTTGCGTGCTTTCGCCGCGCGCTCGAGCTTGATCCGACGCTCGCCACCACCCATAGCAATCTCGCCTACAGCTTGAGCTTTCGCGAAACTGCGCCCGAGCCCCTGCTCGCGGAGTGCCGGCGCTGGCAATCGCGCTTCGCCGCATCGCTGCCCGCCCACGATTCGTGGCAGGGCGAGCGCGTCCCGGAGCGGCGCCTGCGCATCGGCTATGTGTCGCCCGACTTTCGCGAGCACTGCCAGAGCCTGTTCATGCGACCGCTCCTGTCCCACCACGATCATCGTTCATTCGAGATCGTCTGCTACTCGAGCACCGTGCGTGCCGATGCGATCACCCGCGAGCTGGCAGCCCACGCCGATCGGTGGCACGAGGTGCATCGCATGGACGACGCGACGCTCGCCCGTCGGATCCACAACGACGGGGTCGATATCCTCGTCGATCTGACCATGCACATGGCGGGCGGACGGCCGCTGCTGTTCGCGCGCAAGCCCGCGCCCGTGCAGATCGCCTGGCTCGCCTATCCGGGAACCACCGGCCTCACGGCCATGGATTACCGCCTGAGCGACCCGCGCCTCGATCCTGCCGGCGGTGAAGACGACTACAGCGAGCACACGCTGCTGCTGCCCGACAGCTTCTGGTGCTACGACCCGCTCACACAGGCGCCGCCCGAGGCGAGTGCGCTGCCGGCGCATCAGCACGGGCATCTCACCTTCGGCTGCCTCAACAATCCATGCAAGCTCACCGCCGAGACGCTCGCGCTGTGGGCGCCGGTGCTGCGCGCACTGCCCGATTCGCGGATGCGGCTGCTCGCGCCGCGCGGTCGATTTCGACTCGCGCTGGCACGGCGCTTCGCGGCGCTCGGCATCGAGGAGTCGCGAATCGACTTCCTCGATTTTCAGCCCCGTGCCCGATATCTCGCGAGTTACCGCGAGATCGATCTCGGGCTCGACACCTTCCCCTACAACGGCCACACGACGAGCATCGATGCCCTGTGGATGGGAGTACCGTGCGTGACGCGGGCCGGGCGCACCGCCGTCGGCCGGGGCGGGTCGAGCCAGCTTTACCAGCTCGGCCTCAGCGAGCTCGTGGCCCACTCCGACGAAGCGTTCGTGCAAATCGCCCTGGCCTGGGCGCGCGATCTCACGCGTCTCGCACAGCTGCGCGCGACACTGCGCGCGCGCCTCGCGAGCTCACCGCTGATGGATGCGCCGCGCTTCGCGAATGCGATCGAGCGCCTCTATCGCCAGGCGTGGCGCGAGCACTGCGCGTTGCGGTCCCGTTGAAGCGAGCAAAGCGGCGGCGTCGGGCGCCACTCGCACGTCACTGAGCCGGTGAGGCGCCGCGACGGCGCGTCGAGCTCGCCGCCCAACCCCGCTGTCTCCCGCTTGCGACATGAGATTGGATGCCCGCGCGGCGCGCATGCCGCAATGGTGTGTCCACGAATGTCAACGCGAGTTTGCTTCGCTCGTTGCTGGAACACATTGAACGGCGCGCGCGCTTGGCGCCGATGCGACAACAGCGAATTATCGTTAACTACAGGAGTTAAATCATGTCTTCGAGCACATCACGTCTCGTGTCGCTCGGCGTGGCAGCGGCGCTCATCGCGGGATGCGGCGGCGGTTCTGGTAGCACCGCCGGTGGCAGCAGCGGCACCTCATCCACTCAACAGACGGGCAAGGTATCGCTGATGATGAGCGATGCCTCGACGGAGGATTGGGCGACGATCGGCGTCGAGGTTCTCTCGATTGCACTCATTCCTCAGGGCGGCGGCGGCAACGTCACCGTGTACACGGCGCCGAGTCCTGCACCGATGGTGAATCTGGTGGAGCTCGATCAGATTGCCGAGATCCTCGGCAACGTCGATGTGCCCGTCGGTACCTACAGCGGCGCCGTGCTCACGGTCAGCGGCAGTCCGAACGATATCGTGCTCACGGTCGCAGCGGATCCGCAGGCGGGCTTTGCCGGTGCGCCCGGCAGCACCATTCCGAGCAGCCAGATCCAGGTGCAGCACACTCAAAACTCGAGCGCCGGTGTGACGGTGCCGGTCAAGGTGTCGTTCGCGACACCCCTCGTCGTGAGCGCGGGCGGCAGCAATGCGCTCGATCTCGAATTCAACCTCTCGCACCCGGCCTTCATCGTCGGGCACGTGCCTCCGACCGGCGGCGGCAACACGGTCTGGGCCGTCAACTTCGATGGTCCCGTGCGACACCATCCGATCCGCGCGCTCGATCGGCTGGTGCTGCGTCACTCCTACGGCAACGTGACCGCGATCTCGAGCGACGACAGCTCGATCACGATCACCAAGGACTACCCGCTCGAGCCGGCAACGAACCCGGAAACGGCCGTTGCGGGCAATCAGTCGCTCACCATCGAGGTCGATGCGACCAACGGCACCTTGTTCTATGACGTCGATGCTCAGACTCACACCACGATCACGAGCTTCGCGGCCGAAACCGATCTCGTCGGCAAGTACGTGCGCATCGCCGCACGCTACCAGGAGAACGGCACTCTGGTTGCCACGCGCATCTGGGCAAGCAGCTCCTTCAACAGCGTCTGGCTCAGCCCCGAGGGCCACGTTCTGCACGTCAACACCAGCACCAACGTGGTCACGATCGAGAACGAGCGCGGCCTGGGCGTGCCGCTCAGCGTGGACGCCAATACGCAGTTCTTCTACCGCCAGCCGCACAATGGCGGGGACGACTCGAAACCCATCGGCACGGGTCCCGCGTTTCTCGCCGCTCATGACCTCGTGCGTGGCTTCAAGGTGCACGCGAGCGTGGTCGATCCGCTGGCGAGCCCGCTGGTCGCACAGAGCATCGACATCGAGACCGCCGCGTACGATGGAGCGATCTCCTCGGCCAACTCGACGGGCTTCACCTACACGCGCAACTTCCGGACGGCGAGCGACGACTACGTCGTCACGCTCGACTACATCTCGGGCTCGACGCCGAACGGCACGGATGCGACGGGCAATACCATCGATGGGTACAAGTACTGGAACTTTGCCTACCCGACGCTCTACACGAGCGGCTCCGAGGTGATCCCTGACTTCATGGCCGCGACAAGTGGCAGCGTCGACTTCGGCGGTCTGGTGGGCTCGATCTCATCGCTCGGGGTGAGCTACGCGGTGTGGAATGATCCGGCGAGCCCGGGTGCCTGGTCGGCGGCCGACACCGTGCTTCTGCCCTCGCTCGTTCCCTTGAGCTTGGTCGCCAGTGGCCTCACCCACAATGCGTTCACCATCACGGCAATCGGCGGCTCCCCGACGATGCCGGTGACGGTCGATGTGAGCACTACGACGGGCGCGGCCACACTCGTCTATCAGATCGATCGTACGAACGGCGTTGTGACCGTGAGCCCGATCGACATCACGACGAGCGCGGGTCTCATGGCTCTCACCAACGGTCTCGCCGTGGGCGCGCCGGTCGGTGTGTTCGGGGTGCCCCAAGCGAACGACACCCTCAAGGCGTACGTGCTGGCTTACTACACGGGCGAGATGCCGGCGACGAGCGCGGCGCCCGCGCAATAGCGTCGCTTCCACGACGCTCGGACGGCCGTGCAGCAATTGGGGGCTGCACGGCCGCTTCCGTTAGCGCTCAGCGTGACGGGCGAGCACATAAGCCACGGCGGCGGTGAGACGCTTCGTGTAGTCGATGTGCAGAAACTCGTTCGGCCCGTGGGCATTGGAATGCGGGCCGAGCACGCCGGTGACGAGAAATTGAGTCTTCGGGAAGCGCTCGCCGAGCATCGCCATGAAGGGTATGGTGCCGCCCACCCCCATCGACATGCAGTCCTCTCCATAGCAGTCTCGCGAGGCCTCCCGCACCGCTGCCTCGAGCCATGGCTCGAGCGCAGGAGCGCTCCAGCCGGGGCTGTCCGCTCCGGTCGTGAAGCGCACACGAGCTCCCCAGGGTGGATCCCGTTCGAGCGCACTGCGCAAGGCCGCCGACGCGCGCCGCGCATCGACTGTCGGCGGCAAGCGGAACGACAGCTTCGCGGCGAGGCGCGGCACCAGCACATTACCGGCGTCGGCGAGCGCCGGCAGGCCGTCGATCCCGGTGACGGTGAGCGTCGGTCGCCAGGTCGAGTTGCACAGCAGCTCCGCCGGATCGAGGGACATCGGCTGCGCTCCCTCGACGAAAGGCATACGAGCTGCGACCGAGTCCCCGAGCAGGCGCGCGGTCGCGCCCATCTCTCGCAGACGTGCCGCAGGGATCTCGGCTTTGAGGTCCTCGATCAGGATCTCGCCCCCCTCGTTCGCAACTCGCGACAGGAGCTGGCGCAGCACGTCAAAGCACGAGGCTGCGATGCCGCTGCCGGCGCCGGAGTGCACCCCTTCGGTGAGCAGATCGATCTCAAGGACGCCGACGATGTTGCCGCGAAGGGAGGTCGTGAGCCAGAGCCGGTCATAGTCGCCGGCTTCGGCATCGAGGCACACGACCAGGCTCGGCGTGCCGATGCGCGCTGCGAGTGCCTCGACGTGTGCAGGCAGATCGGTGCTGCCGCTCTCCTCGCACGCCTCGATGAGCACGATGCATCGCGCATGCGGCAGACCGCGCGCCTCGAGCGCGGCAATGGCGGTCAGCGAGGCGAACATCGCGTAGCCGTCATCGGCCGCGCCGCGGCCGTAGAGCTTTCCATCGCGCAGTACGGGCTCCCACGGACCGAGACCGGGCAGCCAGCCCGTGAACTCCGGCTGCTTGTCGAGATGGCCATACAGCAGCACCGTGTCGGCGGTTCCGGGAATCTCGATCAGGATGAGCGGGGTGCGGCCGGGTAATCGCGCGATCTCGACCTTGAGATTGCGAATCGGCTGGCGGCGCGCCCAGTCGGCGAGCAGCTGCACGGCCCGCTCCATGTGCCCGTGCTGCTCCCAGCGGGGATCGAACAGCGGCGACTTGTTCGGGATGCGTACATACTCGCACAGCGTCGGGACGATGGAATCAAGCCACACGGGCTCGATGAATTTGCCGAGGGCCTGGGTGTCGATGTGCTTGCTCATGGAGGGCTCCGTGGGGGCTCGGTCGGACCGCGAAGGGCCGAAACGCCGATACCGTATCGATACACATTCTCGCCGCCGCGGTACCCGGTGATGATGAGGGCCGCGGTCATCATCCACAGCAGCACCAGAAACAGCCGCGACGGACGCGCGGCGGCGACCTGACCCGCGCCACGCCACACCGCCAGGAGCAGCAACAGCACGCTCGTGAGCACGGCCCACTTGACGTGCAACGCGACCGCCGCCCGGGCGGCGCCTGCGAGCTCGAGACCGACGATCGCTGCAAGTCCGGTGGCGAGCGCGAGCAGCGCACCGACCGCCCCCAGGCACAGGTTCCAGGTGCCGACGGTGGCGAGCAAGGACGACCAGCGCTGCAGAGGCATCACGCATGCGGCGCTCAGTGCGAGCGTGCCGGTAATGACCAGCGCGAGCGGAAAGTGCACTGCCATCGGATGCCATTCAATCAGGGGGATCATCGAGGTGCGTCGTCCAGTGTCGTGCGGCTCGCTTGGGAACGGTAAGATACACGGGCCCGGGCGTGTACCGCCCCGCCGTCGTTCCAGGGGCCTTCATGCCGCTCAGCTGCATCTATCAGATCTCGCATGGCGACGTGCAGGGGCTGGACGCGGGCTTTCGCGTCCTCGACAACCGCACGAACGAGCGCCCCGACTGGTTCGAATACTGGCCGATCCGGCGCTTTCTGCTCGGCACGACGCTCGAGGAGGAAACCCTGTACGGATTCTTGTCGCCGCGCTTCAAGAGCAAGACGAACCTCGATGCGCGCGCCGTCGCGAGCTTCCTCGCACTGCCGGCGGCCGCGCCCGACGTCGTGCTGTTCAGTCCGAGTCTGCACTTGACCGCTTACTACCTGAATGTGTTTCGCTACGGCGAGGTGTGTCATCCCGGGCTGTTGCGCATCGCAAGCGAATTCTTCGAGCGCATCGGGCGACCGACCGATCTCACGCAGCTCGTTACTCACTCCTTGAACGAAGTGTATTCCAATTACTTCCTGGCGAAGCCGCGATTCTGGCGCGCGTGGCTCGAGGTCACCGAGCAGCTGTTCGAGATCGCCGAGTCGCCGAGCGGGGAGCTCGGCGCCGCGCTGCGCCGCACGACGACCTATCGGGGCGAGCGGAACGTGCAGATGAAGGTGTTCATCATCGAGCGCATCGCGACCTTCCTGCTGGCCCGCGAGCGGCGCTTCGAGGTGCGCGTGCGGGACCCGTTTGCGGCGCGCTCGCGGCTCTACAAGGTGCCGGGCGCGATCGTCTGTGATGCGCTCAAGCGCGCCTACGACACGCAGGAGCGGCGCGCGGAGCTGCGCGAGCTGTTCCCGATCATCAGCCGCGCCTGTCGCACCTTGAGCTGGCGACTGCGCCTGAAGGCCTTCCTGGGATTTCGGCGCGAGCGCTCCTGCCTCGATGCGCTCGCCTTGCACTGGACGCAGGCGAGCGAGAGCTGAGCGGGCCCCCTCCGATGAATCGCACCGACGTCTGCGCCCTCATCGTCACCTTCCATCCGGATGAGGATTTTGCGGCCCGCGCGGAGCGCATCGCGCGCCAGGTCGGGAGCCTGATCCTCGTCGACAATGCCTCCGGTGCGCAGGCACTCGCCATGCTCGAGGGAATTGCCGCCGCAGGTGCCCGCTCGACGCGGCTGTTGCGCAATCCGAGCAATCTCGGCGTTGCCCAGGCACTCAATGCCGGGATCGCGCAGGCCGAAGCGCTCGGCTACCGCTGGGTGCTGCTCATGGATCAGGACAGCCTCATCCACGAGGATCTGGTCGATTCCCTGATCAGCGTCCTCGCCTCGCAGCCGGTCGCAGGGCAAGTGGCGGTCGTCGGCGCGGGTTATCGTGATCCGCTCGAGCGACCGATCGCACCGGGCGAGGCGGAGGCGGCGCGCGCTTGGGACGAGGTCGATTGGGTGATCACCTCGGGGTCGCTTCTTTCGATCGAGGCTTATCGCGTGATCGGTCCCTTTCGCGAGGAGTTCTTCATCGACTACGTGGATCTCGAGTATTGCGTGCGCGCCCGCGCGCGCGGCTACCGGGTGCTGCGCGCACGCGCGGCCCTCATGCATCATGTCATCGGTGCGCCCAGCCAGCATCGGCTGCTGGGGTCGCAGAAATGGACCAGCAATCATTCTCCCGACCGGCGCTATTACCGGGCACGCAACGATACGGTCATGCTGCGCGAGTCGGGGCGTTACCGCTTTGGCTCCTGGCGACTGAAGAGCCTCGCGCGCTCAGTCCGCACCTGTAAGCGAGTCCTGCTCTACGAGCGGGGTAAATGGACGAAGATCCGCGCGGTCCTCGAGGGCTGGTGGGACGGCATCCACGGAAGACTCGGTATCCGCGGCAGCGTCACCCGGTGAGGCGGGTCTCTCGCGGAGCACCGCTTCGAGCGCCTCGAGCACCTTCCCTGCAGGTATCGAGGCAATGTCCGCCGTCACGGTCTCGTGGTACTCGTACGGGCCCTCGCCGCGCTCGCGGCGGCGCTGCTCGAACACCTTCGGATACACGGTGCGCACCTGCGCGATGCCGGCACGCACATATTCGGAGAAGCGCAGATAGTTGTAACCATTGCCGATGATCACCGTCGGCCGGTCGAGCGAGACGCCGAGGTGCGAGGCCATGGTATCGTTGCTCACGACCGCCGAAGCGCCGGCAATCCAGGACAGCATGTCCGCAAGGCGCAGGCGCCCGACGAGGCTCCTAGCGTCGGTGCGACGCTCGAGCACCCTCACCATCTCGAGCTCCGCGCGATTGTTGCCCGCCAGGAATATCGGCATCGCATGCGCCTTGCGAAAGGCCCTGATGAAATCGTACCAGCGTCGCACGGGCCAGCGGCGGCTGCGGGTGCTCGCGCCGATGAAGCACAGCAGATAAGGCTCCGCGAGCGGCGGCGGCGGGCGCAGCGCGATATGCGGGCGCTTACCGGCAAAGCGCACGCCGCAGGCCCACTCGGTGAACTCGCCGTTGAAGCAAAACTCGTGCAGCAACGGGCTCGAGGGCGCGAACAACGCCTCGTACAAGTCGTCCGAGAGCCGATTCCAGCGCCCGTGGGGGTAGGTGTTGACGCAGCCGAGGCTCTGTAGAGGCGCCGCGGCCAGCCGGCACAGGTCATCGAGCAGCAAGGGTCGGGTTCTCGACGTGGCGATCAGGGTCTCGAAGCCGCGCTCGCGCAGCATCCGCCAGACTCCCATCCGGTGCGGCTCCGACTCGAGATACTCGCGCTTGTTGACCCACATCACCTCGTCCACCGTGTCGGCATCCAGCGCCTCGAACAGCTCCCGCCACGAATCGTTGGCGAGCAAGGTGATGCGATGGCCGCGCCATCGCGGCGAGGCGCGATACGAGGCGAGCTGATTGCGAAACAGAAGGTAGTCGCCGATGTCGTCGAGCCGGATGAGCAACAGCGTTGCAGGCCGCGTGCGCACCGGAGGAAGTGCCGCGATCAGCGCACGCTCGCGGGCGAAGCGCGTGAGCACGCGCCGCTCGTCCCGGGCACTGTCCCGGCGCCGCAGCGCCAGCGAAATTTCTCGAAAGAGCTTGAGCATACTCTGGGTGGTCGATGCTGAGCTACCAGACGGTACGCGGCGGGCTGTGGCCCTGCAACTGGCGCGTGCTCACCGCGAGCGCGGCTCGGCGGCCAGCCGCCCGAGCAGCTCGACATAGCGGCGCTGATAGTGTTGCATCGCGTAACGCTCCTGAACGAGGGCATACCCCGCGGCGCCCATGCGCGCGCGCAGCGCCGGCGACTCGATCAGCCGCTCGAGACTCGAGGTCCACGCCTCGACGTTTGCGGCATGAAAACCGGTCAGCCCGTCGAGCACGGCTTCGCGGTTCGCGCCCACCGGTGAGGCGACGCACGGCAGACTCGCGGCCATGTACTGCAACAGCTTGAAGGCGCACTTGCCGCGCGACCAGTCATCGTCGGTGAGGGGCATCACGCCGATGTGTGCGGCCGCGAGCGCCTGGGCCTCCGTGGCCGAGCTCCAGGGCACGCGCTCGATCGGCACCTCCGGCCAGTCGGGAAATGCCGAGCAGATCACCCGCAGCCTCACACCCGGATGGCGCGCCACGAGACGCGCGAGCGCCGGACGAATCATCTCGAGGTAAACCAGATTCTCCGGGCTGCCGATCCAGACGATGACCGGCGGCTCCGCGAGCGCCGTGCGCGCGCGCTGATAGTCCGCCACCTCGATGGAGGTCGGCAGCACCTCGATGTGCGCGTTGAATGGCCGGGCGGCCGCGGCCAGGACCTCGTTGCCGGTGACGACTCGATCGACCCAGCGGCAGGTGGCCGCGAACTTGGCGCGCCGCCAGCGCGAGTCATGGGGCGGCTCTCCCAGCCGCCGGGGCTTGCGCACATAGATCGCATCGTCCAGATCGAAGACTCGACGTCGGCTGACGGCGGCCAGCAGGCGTGCCTCGAGGGCGGACAGCTTGATCTGATGGAGCACGGTCACGTCGGCCCAGCGGAAAAGCGTGCGCCGCTCGAGGGTGCGTACGCCATAGCGGCCGCTCGGGAAACGCTCCAGGCGCACGCTCCATCCTGCCGCCTCGAGCGCGCTGAGGAGGCTTCGCATCCGGTGTCGATAGGAGGGTTGCTGCGGGTCGTAGCCGAGCAGGACGAGGTTGGGCACGCGGCGCTCCTTCAGGACACGCCGAGATAGGGGGCAAGCGCGCCGAGGGCGACCGCGATGCCATCGACGAGCGAGAGCGCGGCGGCCCGCCGCGCGAGCTCGGCGCGCGTGCCCGCATCATCCAGAAGTGCCCGTACGGCCTGCGCCATGGGCTCGGCGGCGAGCGGCGCCGAGCGGGTCACGCCGGCATCGACGCAGCGGCGAATGCGCTCGGGCTGATCGCCCGCGATCGGCACGGCCACGCAAGCAGCGGCGCACGCCAGCGCCTGCAGCAGCGTCGAGCCGCCATTGACGAGCACCACCGCCGCGCGCTCGAGCAATGCGGCGAGATCCGACTGCGGCAGGTCGGCGCACGACCGCACTCCCGCGAGCCGCGTGGGCGGGCCCGTCCAGCGCCCCGCGTAGAGCACCTGGGCACCGCCCGCCGCGAGCCGCTCGGCCGCGCGCTCGAACTCGGTGAGAGCCCCGCCCGCGGTGCGCGCGCCGGTGCCGCCGCCGGGTACGATCAGCACGAACTCACGCGACTTGAGAGCGAGCTCGGCGAGCAGCGCATCGCACCGCTCGGGTGTCGCGCGCGCAAGAATGACATCGAGATAGCGCACGATCGGCCGACCGAGCAGGCGCAGCTTCAGCCGCTCGAGCCGCCCGAGCGCGCCCGCAATGATCGCCGGATAAGCGATCCAGTGCTCATCGAGCAGCCGCATCCAGCGCAGCCTGAACGCGCGTGCGCGCTGCCGGCGGCGCGAGCTCACGAACACGATGCGGGCGCCCACCCGGCGCGCCGCGAGAAGCTGCGCAGTGCGCCCCGCATTGTCGAAGATGACGAGTTGCGGGCGGAAGACGTCGAGCACCCGGATCACCTCCGAACTGTGAAAGGTGGCCGAGGATTCGAGCCAGGTGGTGGTGAAGCCGACGCTGGCCGCATAGGGCGCCGCGCGACTGAGCACGAATTGCACCTGCACGGCGGGCCAGCGCTGCACGATCGCGCGCGCGAGCGTGGCAGCGCGCGCGTACTCGCCCATGCCCATCGGCCCGGAGACCGGGACGAAGAGGATGCGGGGCGTATCAGCCAAAGGTGGTAAACCAGCGGTCGAGCATGAGCAAAGCCCACGCGCGACGGAAGTCCGTCCCGACGGGACGGGCGAGCACGCCGCGCTCGATGAGGCGGCGCACGGCGCCGGCGAGAAGCTCGGGATGGCGCGCGAGCCAGCGGCGCACGGGGAGCCCAAAGCCTGACTTCGGACGCTCGATGATGGCGGGCGGCAGGCGCGGGGCCATGAGAGTACGCACCAGCACTTTGCCGCGCTCATGCGCCTCATCGACGAGCAAGTGCGGGTCGATGCTCAGCATGAGCTCGACCAGGCGATGATCGAGCAACGGCGGCCGCACCTCGAGCGAGTGCGCCATGCTCGAGCGATCGACCTTGGTGAGCAGTCCTTCCGCCAGATCGGTATTCAGATCGAGCCATCGCAGCTGCTCGAGCGGCGCCAGCTCCTCGCGCCAGAACTTGCGGTAGAACCACCAGTAGTCGTAATCACGCTCGAGCCAGGCCGGGGCGAGAAGGGTGCCGATCTGCTCGGCATTGAGCCCGCCGAGCGCCGCGGCGAAGGCCGCAAGGCCCTGATAGGATCGATTGCGCAGCGAGGCGCCCATGCGGCTGAGTGCGGGCACGAGCGGCGCGAGCGAGCGGTTGAGCACGGTGGAGCGGGCGCCGATGCGCGACCAGTAGCGGGGGTAGCCACAGAAGATCTCATCGCCCCCCTCCCCGCTCAGGGCCACCGTGACCTCGCGCCGAGCGCACTCTGCGATCAGGTAGTTGGACCAGGCCGCGCTGTCGCCGAAGGGCTCATCGAACACCTGCGGCAGGCATTCCAGCGCCACGACGAAATCGCGGGCGGGTGCGGTGATCTCGGCGTGCTGCGTGTGCAGGTGCTCGGCGGTCATGCGCGCGGCCGCGAGCTCGGAGCGATCACGCTCCTCGAACCCGAGACTGAACGTGTGCGGATGATCGAGGTAGTAGGTCGTGAGCGCCGAGTCGAGACCGCCGCTCAAAAAAACTCCGACCGGCACGTCGGCGACGGTGTGCGCGGGCACCACCTCGCGCAGTCGCGCATCGAGCCGCTCGAGCGCAGCGGGCGCTTCGCGAACCGTGACCGCAGTGGAGGGATTCCAGTAGCGCTCGATGCGCACGCGGCCCTCGCTCCACTCGAGCCAGTGGCCGGCGGGCAGCTTGGCGATGCCCTCGTAGATCGACTTCGGCGACGGCACGTACCCGTGGAAGAGATAATCACGCACGGCGCTGCGATCGATCGGCGGGGTGCCGAGCACGAGCAAGGCCTTGAGCTCGGAGGCGAAGGCGATGCCCCCGGAGCTCAGCCGATAATAAAGCGGCTTGATGCCGAGGCGGTCGCGCACCAGGAGCAGCCGGCGCGCGGCCCCATCCCAGAGCGCCAGAGCGAACATGCCGACCAGCTGCTGGAGGCCGTCGCTGCCGTCGCGTGCGAGAAGGTGCAGCACCACTTCGGTATCACCGGTCGAGCGCCAGGGCCCGGGCAGGGCGGCGCGCAGCGCCTCATGGTTGTACAGCTCTCCGTTGTAGGTGAGCACGTGCGCACCGTGCAGCATCGGCTGATCGCCGCTGGGCGAGAGATCCTGGATGGCGAGGCGTCGGTGGCCCAGCGCGACCCCCTGCTCCGCATCGGCCCAGAAGCCCTCGCCGTCCGGTCCGCGATGGGCGAGCCGCTCGGTCATTGCCCGCACGGTCTCGAGTCGGGCTTGCTCGCCTGCCATGCCAGCGATTCCACACATGGCGCCGCAGTCTAGCGAATTAAGCTGCTGTGCAGTGCCCCCAACAAGCTGCCCGCGGCATGCGGGCGCGGGTTCCTGGCTATCGAGGAGCTGTTCGTTTAGGGTTCACCCGGGAGGCAATGATGCCCACACCGGCCGACGAACAACTGCTCGCGATCCTGGATAAGTGGCTGCAGAGTCTTGCGTTGCATGAGCGCTATGCGGGCCTCGACAGCGCAAGCTATGCGCGCGTGCAGCCCTGGCCGGCGCACGAGCGTCCGAGTCGCTGGATCATCGACCTCGCGCGCCAGAAAACGCTCTCGCTGCGGGCGCAGCTCGAGCAACGCATCCGCGCCGGCGACACGCAGTTCTCCGAGGCGCTCGAGCTCATGGCGTTTCTCGCCAACCTGGTGGGTTCCGAGCATATCGAGCGCTTCATTCCGCTCGCGACTCCCGAGAACGAGCAGCCCCTCACCCGGGCAAAGCC
>Ga0070734_10003328_pt1 | contig 17079 bp, 11 predicted proteins | sample Coa_R1_8_FD_66444 | JGI IMG/M metagenome (GOLD analysis project Ga0070734, IMG submission 66444) | Surface soil microbial communities from Centralia Pennsylvania, which are recovering from an underground coalmine fire - Coalmine... | ecosystem: Environmental > Terrestrial > Soil > Unclassified ... | reverse complement strand
ACCACGAAGCTGCCTTGATATGGTGCTGAAAGCGAATATTCCGATCGATACCCTCGTCGTGCGCGGTGGCAGCGATGTATTCGCGAATGTCATCGCCCGGCGAAATAGCCTTGGAATGCGTCCAGGGCCGGAACGAATAGCCCATGGTCAGCATGTCGGAATCGGAGCGGATGCCGGGATACCGGAACAGGTCCCAGGTTCCCCCGATGCGCTCCCGTTGTTCGAGAATGATGTACTTCTTGTTTGGGCAGAATTTCTGCAGGTGGTAGGCGGCGCCAATGCCCGACAGTCCTGCCCCAATGATCAGCACGTCAAAATGTTCTGGGGCCATCGGTTGCTCCAAAGTTCGTGGTAACGAACATAACATAAGGGCGGGCGCTGGGAAACGGAAATGAGCCCGTATTTGCTCGGATTTTGGGAGCCGAATTTCAAGCGAAGCATGAAGCCCAAAGACGAAAAAATCAATGAAAGAAGAAAGGAGAAAGTGCGAGGCGCTTCCCACGGCTTGCATCTTTGCTGGGTTCTCAGTTTTGCTCTTGCTGAACCGCTGACGACTGAGTGCCGATTACGGAGTGCAAGCGCTGCCTGCCGCTTTTCTCTGTGTCCTCTGAGCGTTTCCTCTGTGACCTCTGCGGTAAAGCTCCCAAATTCAGCCCCCAACTCGCGGCAATCGGAGTATCTGAAGCCTAAGCGGGGTGTGACGCATCTAAGTCCGGTAAACTTAGATCAGTCATGGCTAAACCTGTCTTATTCAGCGTAGACGACGATACGAACGTTCTCCGCGCCATTGAGCGCGATTTACGCTCGCACTACGGCGCGAATTACCGCGTTGTGGCGAGCGACTCTCCCGAGGGCGGGCTTGAGCTTTTGAAGCAATTAAAGGTTCGCAATGACAGCGTGGCTTTGCTGCTTGCCGATCAGCGCATGCCCAAGATGGATGGCGTCGGGTTCCTCCAGGAAGCAAGAGAGATTTTTCCCGATGCCAAGCGAGCGTTGCTCACCGCTTATGCGGATACCAACGCCGCTATCAGCGCGATCAATGAAGTGAATATCAACTACTTTTTCATGAAGCCTTGGGACCCGCCCGAGGAGCGTCTCTATCCGCAGTTGGACGACCTGCTTGAAGACTGGATGGCTTCCTACCGCCCGGATTTCCAGGGGATAAGGGTGCTCGGAACGCGCTGGTCTCCCCGGTCTTATGAATTACGCGACTTCCTCGCCCGCAACCACGTCCCTTTTCAGTGGATCGACATCGAGATATCCGCCCGCGATCCGGAAACCAAGCGCCTTCTGGACGCACTAGGGCCGGACGCCGCTAATCTGCCGGTAGTCCTTTTTCCCGATGGTGCAAAGCTGTTGGAGAGCACCCCATCGGAGGTAGCTCAAAAAGTCGGCCTGCGTACCCGCGCACAGACCAATTTTTACGATCTGGCCATTGTCGGCGGAGGCCCCGCTGGACTGGCGGCTGCTGTCTATGGTGCATCGGAAGGGCTGCACACGGTCATTGTGGAGCGCGAAGCTCCGGGCGGCCAGGCGGGAATGAGTTCACGCATTGAAAACTATCTCGGGTTTCCCACAGGGCTAAGCGGAGGAGATCTGGCACGGCGGGCGGTTGTGCAAGCCCGTCGCTTCGGCGTAGAAATTCTCTCGCCCCAGGAAGCTGTCTCGGTTCGTACAGAAGGCTCCTATCGGATCCTTAAGTTGGGGGATGGCAGCGAGATTTCCTGTCATGCGCTGATGATTGCCTCCGGCGTGCAGTGGCGGCGCCTGGATGCGCCCGGTATCGACCGTCTTCAGGGAGCAGGCGTGTATTACGGGGGTGGCGCCACCGAGGCAATTTCCTGCAAAGGAGAGACCGTTTATGTGATCGGCGGAGCCAACTCAGCGGGACAGGCGGCCATGAATTTCGCCAAGCACGCCGATCGCGTTGTGATTCTAGTTCGGGGTGAATCGCTTTCCGCCACCATGTCGCAATATCTGATCGATCAGGTCAAAGAAATGCCCAATATCTCGCTTTGGACTCATGCGAGCGTGGCCGAGGCCCACGGCGAAAGCCGTTTGGAGGAAATCTCCGTTCTGTGCTCCGATACCGGCAAGGTCGAGCGTGTGCAGGCAAGCTCTATGTTTATCTTCATCGGCGCCCTGCCCCGGACGGACTGGCTTGCCGGCGTGGTGGAGCGCGATGACCATGGATTCGTCCTCACAGGCCCGGATCTTCTATGGAACGGTGCGCGTCCCAAGGGCTGGACGCTCGACCGCGATCCCTTCCTGCTTGAGACCAACACTCCCGGTATTTTTGCCGTTGGCGATGTGCGCCATGGCTCGGTAAAGCGCGTTGCTTCGGGCGTTGGCGAAGGTTCAGTGGCGGTCCAATTCATCCACCAATACCTGAGCAAAGTTTAGCCGTTTCGTGCATGTGGTTCTCCTAGCGATATCGATGCGGTATGGGAGCTGCACACGATCTCGGAAAGGGTTTAGCTTCAAAGAAGGTTAGCTTTTTACTATGGTTGAAAAATCTGAACTTTTGCGCGTCCCGGTCTTTGCGAACCTGCCGCCGGAGCAGATCGATTGGTTCATTAGCCAGAGCCGGGAGATTTCTCTTGCGCCAGATGAGATTTATATCCGTGAGGGCGATCCGGCTGAGGCCATGTTTGTCGTGCTGGAAGGCCAGCAGCAGGTGCGTGGTGTATTTGGTGGCGAGACAATAACGATCTCCACGAAGTCCGGCGATGTGGGTGGAGTGCTGCCTTTTTCGCGTATGAAACAAGCTTCGGTCACGGGGCGCGCCCTGACTCCCACTCGTCTTCTGCGTTTCCCGGCCTCTCTGTTTCCTGAATTGATTCAAAAGATGCCGGAACTGGCTCAGCGTCTGGTGGGTCTCATGTCCGACCGCATCCGCGAAACCACTAGGATCGAGCAGCAGAAAGACCGGCTTGTCGCTCTGGGAAAGCTCTCCGCGGGGCTTGCTCATGAGTTGAACAATCCCGCTTCGGCGGCCAAGCGCGCGACCAGCCAGTTGCGCGGTCTTCTGAGTCAGATCAGGAATGCCAGTCACGAGTTGGGCCGCCATGAGCTCACCCCGGCGCAAAAGGCCGAGATCGAAAAGCTGGAGACATCGCTAGCTCTTAAGGATGGCCCTCCTCCGGATGGCATGACCATGAGCAATTTGGAAGAGGAAATCGATGCCTCTCTCCGCAGCTATGGTCAAGACGATTTGTGGCAGCTTTCCGCCAACCTTGCGCACAAAGGGGCAGGCGCGGAGATCGTGGAAGCTCTATTCAGGTCGCTCGAACCGGCGACGGCCCGTGCGGCTCTGGTCAGGATTTCCGCTTCGATTGAGATTTCCAGCCTGCTCAACGAAATCGAAAGCAGCACCTCCCGCATCTCCGATCTGGTTCTTGCCATCAAGGAGTACACCTATATGGACCAGTCTCCGGTGCAGAACGTGGATATCGTAAAGAGCCTGGAGACCACCCTGATCATCCTGAACCACAAACTGAAGAAGGGCGTAACCATACACAGGGAATATCTTCCCATTCCCTTATTGGTGGATTCGTTCGGCAGCGAACTGAACCAGATTTGGACCAACATCATCGACAATGCCATCTATGCCATGAAGGGCAAGGGCGATCTTCGCGTACGAACCTACCTTGATGATGGATGTGTGGTGGTCGAGATTGGCGACAACGGCCCCGGCATTCCGCCGGAGGTGCAGCCTCATATTTTCGAGCCCTTCTTCACCACGAAAGGTGTGGGGGAGGGAACCGGGCTCGGCCTTGATACGGTGCAGAGAATCGTGCGTAAGCATAGAGGGAACATCAACGTAACCTCTGCGCCCGGAGACACTCGCTTCCAAGTCTTTCTGCCGCTCTCCGAAGCCAAGAAATCCGAGCCTGCTTCCGCAAACTCAAAAGACAATTCGCCTGCCAAGTAGGTGGAAGCGAAGCCGGGATCCAAAACGGCTTGGGATTCATATTGAAATCTCTGAGCCCGCGTTTGGCGCTCCAGGCAAGCGCGAGGGTATCGATTCATGAATGGGTAAGTTCACGAATGAAGCGAGCGTATTCAGGATATTGCGTAACCAATGCCTCGCGGTCGGCAGCCTCAAAATCGCTGAATTCAAAGCCAGGTGCAACGGTCGTCCCCATGAGCGCAAAGCTGCCTCCGGCGGTCAGGCGCGACCCTTGCCATGTGTCTTTAGGCACCACGATCTGCGGGCGGAATCCGGCCTTTAGATCTGGACCAATCCGCACGACGTCGCCGGTTCCGTCGGGAAAGAGTTGGAGCATCTCCACCGGGTCTCCGGAATAAAAATGGAAGATCTCATCGCTCGGTAGCCTGTGGATTGCCGAAAAAGTCTCGGGTGTCAGCAGGTAATAGATGGCCGTTGAGAAGCAGTGGGGCTTGCCATGGTACCGTCCTGGCAGTGCCTCCAAATTGTCTTTGGAGCGATAGCACTCAACGAAAAACCCTCCCTCTGTGGGCAGCGGTTTTAGGTTTAGAAGTTGAATGATCTCTTCTGGATTCATTCCGGCGTATGCCCTCTTTCAAACCACACGGATGATCTAGCCGCTGATTTCCGCCAATGATTTTTCGAGTGCTGCAATCAAAATGTCGGCATCTTCAATCCCAAACGGCATCGGGGGCCGGATCTTGATTACGTTATGGTAAGGGCCGTCTGTTCCGAGAAGGACGCCCCGCTCGCGCATGAGATTGCAAACAAACGAGGCCTCCTCGGCGGCTGGCTCAAGGCTCGTTCGGTCGCGCACCAGTTCCAGCCCAAGGAAAAGTCCTGAGCCGCGGACGTCTCCCACACAAGCAAAGCGATCCAGGAGGGGGCTCAATCCTTCCAGCAGCCTGTTGCCCACGCGCAGCGCGTGGGACTGCAGCTTTTCTTCCTGAACGATCTTGAGCACCTCCAGGCCCACCGTGCACGACACGGTATTGCCGCCGAATGTGCTGAAGAACTCCATGCCGTTGTCGAAGGATGCCGCGATCTCGCGCGTTGTAATCACAGCGCCAATGGGATGCCCGTTGCCGATGGGCTTTCCCAGCACGACAATGTCCGGCGTTACCCCTTGGCCCTCGAAGCCCCAGAAATGCGTACCCAGGCGACCGTATCCGGTCTGCACTTCGTCCGCAATGCAGATGCCTCCCGCTTGTCGCACGTGAGCGTAGACCGCGGAGAGGTAACCGGGTGGAAACACAATCTGTCCGCCCACGCTCGGGCATGATTCGGCAATATATCCCGCAATGCCGCGCCCCATGGCCTGAAGACGTCCAATCGTCTCTTCTACGAATCGGGCGTATTTCGTTCCGGCCTGCATGTCGTCGCACTTGTAGGTGCCGCGATAAGTATCGGCGATGGGGACCGTGTGAACCCAATCTGGCGCTCCAGTTCCCCCTGGGCCGTCATGCTTGTAAGGGCTAATGTCGATCAGCGTATTGGTATTGCCGTGATAAGCCGCTTCCAGCACGATCATGTCGCGCTGCCGCGTGTAGGCTCTTGCTAGTCGCAAAGCCAGTTCGTTCGCCTCGCTTCCGGAGTTCACAAAAAAACAAACGTCGAGTGGCTCCGGCAATGTTGCGCAGAGCGTCTGTGCGTATTCGTTAATGCGGTCATGCAGATAGCGGGTGTTTGTGTTCAGCACCGTCATCTGTTCGTGCGCGGCTCGCACCACTCTGGGGTGGCAGTGGCCCACATGCGGCACATTGTTGTAAGCATCCAGATATCGGCGAGCGGTCTCGTCGTAAAGGTATTGCATCCATCCCCGTACCGCCTTGATCGGCTCCTTGTAAGCAATGCTCAGGTTGCGGCCAATGCGTGCGTGGCGCCGCTCCAAAGTATCTCGCTTAGAGGGCGGTTCTGCGGGAAAGCGATCAGCGGGGATGCCCAGGATGAGATTGGGATCGGGCGACAGGGCCAGCCATACGTCTCGTTGTGTGGCCCGTGCAACTCCGGGAAAGTCGCTATCGATATCCAGCATGTCGAGGATGATCTGAAAATGAAGATGAGGCGTCCAGCCCCCATTGATGTTGGGCGCGCCTAAACTGGCGATCCGCTCCCCTTGGCCAATCGCTTTTCCCACGCTCAGCCCATGGAGAGATTCGGCGCTCAAATGCCCATAGAGCGTGTAGAAAACTTCGCCTCCGCCTGTCTCATGCTTCAGGATGATCACCGGGCCGTAATCGAGCGCGTTGGCTCGATTGGCAAATGCGTGCACGGTTCCGGCCAGTGGTGCAAAGATGGCAGTGCCCGCAGCCGCAAAGATGTCAATGCCCAAATGGATCGTCCGCCGCTCCTGTCCCGGATCTTTGTCTTTGGCAAACAGCGGCGTAACATATAGAAGGCGCGGCTCGTTGTACCTGCCAATGCAGATCTTTACTCCCGCGTCATCCATCCCGGCAAAGACGCGTTTTGTCAGTACAGGTTCGATGTTTTCATTTGGGTTCCCGCTCAGGAGCGGGCTGCTCACGCTTAGGTCGAGCACGATGCTGGGTGCCGTTCGCAGGTCTTCTTCCAGTACCGAGGCGAACGAGCTTCTGTTTTGTTCGAGCCAGCGGACCACAGCATGAGTGGAAGCGACCGGCGCCAGCCCGCAAGCGTTTCTAAAGGTGTGTTCGGCAAACCGGGCATGAATCTCAGCCAGCGCCGGCAGAGTGTTGAGGATGGGCCGCTGGCTGATTGCCAGATAAACGTCGTCTGGACGCTGCTGTACTTGCTGTGCGGCAATGCATACGCTCATGCACAGCCTCATGCGCGCCAATCCAAACAGGGCGGCAATCTCGTTCTCTTGTAGAGGAGACTCCGCATGATATCCGCGAACAAGGTGAACCGCGGCTGCCAGCGGATCGGATTTGTCGAGCATGGCGTAAGCCATGGCTACGGCAAGATCGGCGATGGCATAGCTATAGACCATGTCGCCGAAATCGATTAGCCCAACAACAGACTGGTTGCGGCTCGCCGGATCGTTGCCTCCTCCAACGATAACGTTATAGTCGTTGGCGTCGTTGTGGATTGCCCCTCGGCGTAGGGTCGTCAGCAGCGGAGCGGCATTGTTCTGAAAGTCCTGCGCGATCGTATCGACGAGCGCGCGTAACCCGGCATCCTGAATTTGATCGTGGTGCTGGTGGCAGACGCGCAAGCCGTTGGCCAGGTCCCAGTGAAAATCGCGATGGATAGCAGGGTGATCAAAGCCGGCCAGGGCGCGGCTGATCCGTCCCATAGAACGGCCAAGGTCGTAAAGTAACCCCGGCGAGTGCCGCGGGATTGCTCCCATGGGTGTGCCGGGAAGGTAGGAGACGAGCCGGACAAAATGGCGGGTGCCGTTTTCCGATTTGACCTCGGAGATGGTCTTCCCCGACAGTGCGGGAATCGCGATGGGGCAAAGGTTGGTCGCACGCGCAACCATCGCCATGGCCTGCTCCTGAGCTTCAAGGGTGGCCTGCTGCTCTTCACCGTGTGCGATTTTTAGTACGAACCGTTCGCCGGCTGCCGTCTCCAGGAGAAAGTTCTGGTCGCGTTCGCTGGGCAAAGGGGCGGCGCTTGTATGAATGCCAAAGATTTGTTGTGCAACCTTGGTTGCCGCTTCGTTGCTGAAAGAGGGAGAATGTTTGAGTAGGATTGTCGGCATAAGATTGTCGGAATGAGACTGTCGGCATTCTGGAGTGGCTTGCTCCCCTATCGTTGTAGGTTCGGGTCTTTTTGCATTATTCCATAGTTGGAGGCCAGGCCTCCGGATATGGAATCGCTTCGAGTAATGGAGCAAGAAGCAAGAATCAAAGAAGCAAGAAAGATAATCTATCTAGCAATCGGAAGGAGATCGCATGTACCGTCTTACCGCTGCTGTCGCCGTTGTCGTCGTTCTTTTGGGAATCGTGGCGTGCAATACCAATACTGTCAATGCCTCTGGGGCCATCCCCGATCCCGCTCTCGATGAGCCGAAGGCAAAAAGTCAGGGTCAGGAAACCGCAGTTCTGGCCGGTGGATGCTTCTGGGGAGTGCAAGCGGTATTTCAGCACTTGAAGGGCGTAAAGAAGGCGACCTCCGGATACGCCGGTGGCTCCGCCGACACCGCGCAGTACGAAGTGGTCAGCACGGGCACCACGGGCCATGCGGAGTCCGTCAAAGTCGTTTACGATCCCTCGCAGATTTCCTACGGGCAGATCCTCAAGGTGTATTTCTCCGTGGCCCACGATCCTACTGAATTAAACCGGCAAGGCCCGGACGAAGGCACGCAGTATCGCTCGGCCATCTTTTTTGCCACCGATGATCAGAAGCGCATCGCCCAGGCTTATATAAGCCAATTGAATCAGGCGAAGGTTTTTCACGGACAGATTGTCACGGTGGTTGCGCCGCTCAAGGCCTTTTACCCAGCTGAGGATTATCACCAGGACTATCTCGCGCTCCATCCAAACAATCCGTATATCGTCTACAACGATCTGCCCAAACTCGATCGTCTGCGTGAGCAATTTCCAGACATGTATGTGGGGAAGAAATAAGCAGCAGAAGATTACGCTCGCAGGCTCGATCGAAACCCACAGCGCGGCTTTCCTCTCAAATGAGAGCACAGCCGCGCTTGAACACATTTTGATGGGAATAAAAATTAAAGACGATCAAGAACGTGCTTAGTTTTCGAGAGTGGCTTCCAGCGTAATCTTAGCGTTCAACACTTTCGAAACCGGGCATCCCTCTTTTGCGTTCTTGGTTGCCTGTTCGAACTTCGCCGCATCCGCCCCTGGAATTTTGGCTTTTACCGTGAGATGAACCGCGGTGATGGCGAACCCCGCGTCCACTTTGTCCAAGGTTACGGCGGCGGTGGTATCCAGCGACTCGGCAGTTAATCCGACGGTTCCAAGTTGAGCCGAGAGAGCCATGGTGAAGCATCCAGCATGGGCGGCCGCGATCAACTCTTCGGGATTGGTCCCTGGCTCGCCTTCAAAACGAGTGCGGAAAGAATAAGGGGTATTTTTGAGAACTCCACTCGCGGAAGTGAGGGCTCCTTTGCCGTCTTTAAGTCCGCCGGTCCAGTGTGCGCTTGCGCTTCGTTGCATCTTTTGCTATCTCCCTTGGTTGAAATTTTTAACGGTTGAAATTTCTAATCCGTTTTTGCTTTTGCGTATCTCATGCCCCGGTGCCCAAAGCTGTCCCGGAGCCTCAGTCAGTCTCGTTGATTACATGTGCTGATTGATTGCATATGGAAGAGCGGCCTTGAGAGCCGCACATGGCGTCCTGATCATTGGGGGCTTCTAATCCCCGGCAGACGGGTGAAGCTTGTCGCTTCCCGATACACTATATCGAAAAATGAGTTAGTGTGAGTCGCTCAAAGCCACGCAGCCGCCGAGTGCAATCATGGCTAAGCCGGTGCCGGTTTGCTGGCGCTGGCGTAAACGCCGCGATTCTTTGAGTTTTTTCCCGATCGGTCCGGCAAACCACACCACCAGCAGATCCGCTGTTGTATTCAAGGCCACCGAGACCGAGCCAAGCACGATAAATTGCCGGAATGTATGTCCGTGAGCGCCGCTTACAAATTGCGGAATGAATGAGAGAAAGAACAACGCCGTCTTGGGGTTGAGAACCTCTGTGGCCACCCCTTGCCAGAAGGGCCTGGTGTTCTTCACGATTTGAAATGGGGCATCATCATGGATATTCCTGGCGTTCAGAATCATGCGGATGCCAAGGTATACCAGATAAGCCGCGCCCGCATATTTCACCAGGGAAAATGCCAAAGCTGAGGTTGCCAGGATCACAGAAAGTCCTGTGGCCGCCGCCAGAACATGCACCATCCCGCCGGCGAATGTTCCCAAGGAAGAAAGGATGCCTTCTCGCCTTCCCCCAGCCAGGCTGCGCGTAAGCACATAGATCATGCCGGGCCCGGGCGCGATTGCCAGTAGCAAAGCCGCGGAGAGGAATAGCGTGAAGTGCTGCAGATCGGGCATGGGCAGAATATAGCATGCTTGAAACCGAAACGCGGCGGCCATTGAATGGAAGGCCCGGATGGAAAAGCGTTCTGCGCAAATGCGAGGTGGCGCATTGCACGCGCTGCGTGTTGGATAGTGGCCAACTTAGATGGATTTATACTGTGCGTCCTTCAAGTTTTCATCTCCTGAGAGGAATCAACAATGAAGCAGACTCACGCTCCGCTTTCTATAGGGCATCTAAATTTGCCAATTTACATATTGGTCTTGTTGAATCTGTGTCTTCCTGGCCGGTCCGTTGCTCAGACTGCGACATCGCTTTATCAGAATGTGGTTTCAGGCATTAGCTGCGCTCCATCTCAAAATGGAACTGGACATCTGGTGTGTGGCGCTGAGCGCCAAATTCCGGGGGGTGCTGCAACCCTTTTCAGTGGCGCCTCTTATCAAGCCCGGCCAACAACGGCGATTCCACCAGAACCGGTAGCTACAGTTCACACCCTTGATGTGCAGATGGCCTCTGGGCCAATTACGAGCACACCGGGATGTGCATTCACTGGAGATGGTAGTGGGGCTATCGTGTGCGCGGTGGAGGGTCCGAATAATGGGCTCTATGGGGTTTCTATTCATCCTCAGCCCACGCAAAAAGCATTGCCACTCCTTCCTCTATTGTTGCCTGGGGCTATCATCCCTTTCTCTCATGGATTTGGGTCGGGAATTTTCGGCGATGCCCCCTGCAATCCGGGAGGCCCATGCAATGTCAACAATATATTTATCGGGTTGGCCGCTGCCCCCAGTTGTGCCGCCGCCGGTCAGGGCGAAACAGTAATTTGCGGCGTGGTGGCCGTGATGCAAAATACGAAGGGCGCGGCAGTAACCGGATTCATTGGTGTTTCCTTTGATCCTAATGTGGGAGCAACGAGCGTCATCGTAAAAAACTATCCGTTCATGCCTACAGCACAAACTAATCCAACCTGCACGAATGACACAGATCACAATACGACTACCAATACGAATGGTGGAGTAACATTTGCGGTTTGCGCCCTCGTGCCGGTCAATAATACTCCGTGGTCTTCAGCAAATGTCGGCCTGGTTGCTTTCGATCCCCGGAGTACTTATCAAAGGGGCTCCCTGAATATCTTTTCCAGCACATCTTTCGCGAGCGACCCTAGTTGTGCGACGCCGCGCGATGGCACGACGGAGATAATTTGCGCCATTGTAGTGGGTAGTGGCGTTGGGAACACCATTGTGGGCCTGGGCTTCGATCCGGTCGCAAGAACGACTGTGTCTCAGAATCTTGGCCCTGCTCCTTCGGGAACGGAGGCGTGGACAAGCGTGGCCTGCGCTTCACCGAATAGCGCTCAGGGTTCTCAAGGCACGATTGCTTGTGCTGCGACCACCAGCCTGGATCAGGTCCATGCGTTGACGTTTGATCCACGGGTTTCTTCACTTACTGTTAACACCGGGAACTTTTTTTCACCACCGAGTGGCGCCGCCATTGCTGGAGTTCCCAGCTGTATTTCGCTCAACATCGTAAGTAACCAGATAACCTGCGCGATTGTAGATTCCACGGGGCAAGCATGGGCATTTCCTGTACCCCTATAAGGAAGAGAAGCAGAAAATAAAGGATACAAATGCATTTGGCATAGGAGTGTCCGTGATGGAGGTGGCTGGATGGCCACCTCCATCACGCAAATCAATAACGCGAAGGTGTATTTAGTTCGCCCGCTCGAATAGTCCCGCTGCGCCCTGTCCGCCGCCAATGCACATAGTCACAACACCGTAGCGATGCTTCCGACGCGCCATCTCATTGGCCATAGTGCCCACCATCCGTGAACCGGTCATGCCGAACGGGTGTCCGATGGCAATCGAACCGCCGTTGGGATTCAGCTTTGCTGGATCGATTCCCAACCGGTCGCGGCAATAGACCACCTGCACCGCGAACGCTTCATTCAGCTCCCACACGCCGATGTCTTCCATCTTCACGCCGGTGCGCTTCAGGAGCTTTGGAATCGCGAACACCGGGCCGATGCCCATTTCGTCCGGTTCGCATCCCGCGACCTGGAAGCCGCGAAATATGAGTTTATAAGGAATGCCAAGCTGGTCGGCGCGCTGGCGCGACATCAGGAGCGTTGCGGAAGCGCCATCGGAAAGCTGGGAAGCGTTTCCGGCGGTCACCGATCCCTCGCCGCTGGTCTGGTCGAAATGCGGCTTTAAGGAGAGTAAGCCTTCGAGGGTTGTGTCCGGGCGGTTGCATTCGTCCTTGTCGGCGCATACCTCTTCTTTGCCGATCTGCTCGCCGGTCTTCTTGTCGAGAATGGCTTTGGTCGCTCGCATTGATGCGATTTCGCCGGCAAAAAAACCTTCTTGTTGTGCGCGTGCCGTGCGCTGCTGGCTCTGGAGAGAGTATTCGTCCTGCACCTGGCGGCTGACCTTATAACGTTTGGCCACCACTTCTGCGGTATCGCCCATCACCATGTAGATGCCCGGCATCTTTTCCTGCAAGGTTGGATTGGGGCTGCTGTCGCGGGGAATCATCGAGATGCTCTCCACGCCTCCGCCGATGGCAGCGTCCACGTCTTCATTCATGATCTGGTGTGCGGCCAGCGCAATAGCCTGCAGGCCGGACGAGCAGAATCGATTGATCGTGGTTCCTCCCGTCGAAGTCGGCAGTCCTGCCAGCATCGCCGCCACGCGCGCAATATTGTGGCCTTGCGGCCCGTGCGGCTGCGCGCAGCCGAGTACCACGTCTTCCACTTCTTGAGGATCGAGCTTCGGCGTCTTCCGCAGTACCTCTTTGATGCAATGTGCGGCAAGCTCGTCTGGACGAGTGATATTGAACGATCCGCGGAACGATTTGGTAAGCGCGGTTCGGGCACTGGCAACAACGACTGCTTCTCTCATGACTGGGTTCTCCAGAATCTTGAATGAATGTTTCTTTGCTAGATCGAAGATCAATGCTCGATGATCGACGACCGATGCTCGATCGTTTTGCAAAACTCACATTACTTGCTGGCGCACGGCCTGCGTATACGCCATCTTTCAATCGTTTACTTCACGGAAACGGCGGAGGCGCTGAAGCGCCTCCGCGAAATCCTATGCCGAGGCCCCTTCTCCAGCCTTGATGAAGCTGGCAAAGGTCTTGCCTTCCTCCACAAGCTTCTTGAGCAGCGGAGCCGGTTCCCACAACTCGCCGTGCTGCTGATGAAACTCCTGAATCCTCTCCAGGACTTTCTTCAGGCCTACGGTGTCGGCATACCACATCGGTCCTCCCCGGTAGGCCGGGTATCCATAGCCGTTCAGATAAATGATGTCGATATCCACGGCGCGTAGCGCAAATCCTTCTTCCAGAATACGAGCGCCCTCGTTCACCAGGGCATAAATGCAGCGGTCGACAATCTCTTGCTCCGAAATCTCGCGCTGCTTGATGCCTGCTTCCGCTGCCCACTTGCGCACCAACTGCGCAACTTCCGGATCGGGAACGGCGCGACGCTCGGCATCATACTTGTACCAGCCGGCGCTGGTCTTTTGCCCGTAGCGGCCTAGCTCGCAAAGCTTGTCTTCGGCCAGAGGCTGCCTTACTCCGGGCTTCTCCAGATGGCGGTATTCCTTGCGGATGCGCCATCCCACGTCCAGCCCTGCCAAGTCGCCGGTAGCCAGCGGTCCCATCGCCATGCCGTATTCGTAGAGAGCCTTATCCACGGCCTCCACGCTCGCGCCTTCTTCCACCAAAAATTGTGCTTCGCGCCGGTAGGGGCCGAACATGCGGTTGCCCACAAACCCCCGGCAATTGCCCACCAGCACGCCGATCTTACCGATCTTCTTCGAGAGCGCCATGCAAGTGGCAATGACTTCTTTGCTGCTCGCCTTCCCGCGCACAATCTCCAGCAGCCTCATCACATTGGCGGGGCTGAAGAAGTGCGTGCCGATCACCGACTCCGGCCGGGTGGTGGCCGAAGCGATTTCATCGATATTCAGTGTCGAAGTGTTACTAGCCAGGATTGCGCCCGGCTTGCAGATGCGATTGAGTTCTCCGAAAATTTCTTTCTTAAGCGCCATGCCTTCGAACACGGCTTCAATCACCATGTCCACTTTGGAAAATTCGTCGTAGCTCAGCGTAGGCTTGATCAGCTTCAGGCGCTCGTCGGCCACCTGCTGGGTAAAGCGGCCGCGCTTGACCGAATTTGCATAGTTTTTCTGGATGGTCGCCATGCCCCGGTCAAGAGCCGCCTGATCGGATTCCTTCAGCACCACCGGTATTCCGGCATTGGCGCACGACATGGCGATGCCTCCGCCCATGGTGCCCGCGCCCACAACCGCTACGCTCTTTACAGGAATGAGCTGGGTCTCTTTGGGCACGTCCGGAATCTTCGCGACCTCGCGCTCGCCGAAGAAAACATGAATCAGGGCCTTCGATTGGTCGGAGAACAGGCACTTCTCAAACAGCTTGCGCTCTTCTTCCGATCCCTCCGCAAAGGGCAGCTTGGTGGCCGCCTCAACAGCGTCGATTGCGGCTAGAGGAGCCATCAGGCCGCGCTGCTTTTTCTTGGCATTCTCCCGTGCAGCGGCAAAAATCGGCGCGTTTTGTTCGGGTGTGCCGAGTTTCTCCCGACGATCCCGCGTCTTGGGTGCGGGCTTGCCGGCGATTTCACGCGCAAACGCCAATGCACCTTGCAGCAGGTCGCCTTCAATCAGGCGGTCGACAATGCCGAGCGACAGCGCCTCTTTAGCGCCAATCGGATTGCCGTCGGTGCACATATCCACTCCCTTGGCCACTCCTGCCAGCCTCGGTAGACGCTGCGTTCCCGCCGCGCCCGGAATGATTCCCAGTTTGACCTCGGGTTGGCCTACCTGTGCCTCTGCAAGGGCCACGCGGTAGTGCCCGGCCATCGCTAGTTCCAGGCCTCCACCAAAAGCCGTGCCGTGAATGGCCATAACCACCGGCTTGCTGCAGTCTTCGATCTTTAGAAGCGTTGGAAGAAAGGCGATGCCGCGCTGGGTCTTGCCCGAGGTGATCTTGCCGAATTCCTTAATGTCCGCGCCCGCAACGAAGGTGCGCCCGCCGCCGATCAGTACGGCTGCCTTTACGCTGCTGTCTTTGTCGATTTGCTGGATGGCCTCGAAGATGCCTTCAGGTACGCCGGGGCTCAGGGCGTTTACGGGTGGGTTGTTGATGGTAATGATGGCAATATCGTTATCTTTGGTCAGTTGAACCAGGTCGCTCATGATTCCTTCCTCTGTGGTTAGGCATAGGCTTTGGCACACGGCTGTTCCCGGGAAGCCGCGTCGCTGCCTTTCGGGGCGTTTCTTCTTCAGTGTCCTTACGCGCTTTTGGCGTTCTGGGCGGAAGCTGCGCCGGCATCGATCACAAGGCGGGCGATGCGCTCACGATGAAAAGTAGCATCCCCCAGGTTTGTTTCGCTGGCCTTTGCGCGCCGGTAATACAAATGTAAATCATTTTCCCAGGTAAAGCCCATGCCGCCATGCACCTGAATGCCGCGGTTGCCGATCGCGCGGCATGCGTCGCTCGCATACATTTTGGCAATCGAGACGGCTGTCGCGGCATCGGGCGCATTCTCTTCGAGGGCCCAGGCCGCGTAGTATCCGGCGGAGCGTGAGCTTTCGGTCTCCAGATACATATCCGCGCACTGGTGCTGTACCGCCTGGAATGTGCCGATCGCCTTGCCGAACTGCTTGCGGGTCTTGGCATACTGGACGGTCAGATCGAGGCACCTCTGCATCCCGCCCACCATCTCTCCCACCAGCGCGGTCGCGGCAATGTCCAGCGCTCGCGCCAGGCCGGCTGTGTTGGCAAGCTTTTCTCCGGGAGTCTTATTGAACTGCACGGAATAAATCTTCCGCGTGATGTCCATGCCGCCCATAGGCGCGATGCTCAAGCCGGCGGCCTTGGCATCTACGACAAAAACGCCGTTGCGGGCAACCACCACAATCGAATCGGCCACGGCTGCATCGGACACAAATAGCTTTGTGCCAGTCAGCTTGCCGTCCGTTGCCGTCATCTGTGCGGCTTCCGGGTCCCAGTTCGCGTTGCTTTCAAGGATTGCCAGCGTGGAGCGGGCATGGCCTTGGCAAATCGGGTCGAGATACTTCTTCTTCTGCTCAGCCGAGCCGCAGGCATCCAGCACCGGACCGGCCAGAGCCACCGTAGAGAAGAATGGTCCGGGCAAAAGGGCGTATCCGGCTTCTTCCATCAGAAGCGCGAGTTCCACCTTGCCCAATCCCAGGCCGCCGTGTTCTTCCGGAAAGATGATCCCGGTAAAGCCCTGCTCCGCCATTTTCGTCCACAAGGCCGCATCATAGGCGGAATCCGTCTCCATGAGCTGCCGGACGGTTGCAATCGGGCATTCACCCGCAAAAAACTTGCGTGCATTGTCTTTAAGAATCTGCTGGCTTTCGCTCAATCCGAATTGCATCGTCTCCCCCTCTTTATGCCAAACCTTGCTGATTGCTAACTTCTTGGTTTTGTTCTTGCTTTACTGATCACCGATTGCTAGCGCGAATTAACATTCTTCTCACTTGCGCCCGTGCGCTCTTCCTCTGTAGTAAGAGGTTTTGGCTCTTGTTAACTTCCTACGGCTTTCATCTTCGCTAGGTTCTCAGTTTGGCTCTTGCTGACCGCTGACTACTGAGTGCCGATTGCTGAGTGCAAGCGCTGCCTGCCACTTTCCTCTGTGACCTCTGAGCTCTTCCTCCGTGACCTCTGTGGTAAAGCGCTTGGTTTTGCCTTACTAATTGCTGACCGCTGATTACTGAGTGCAAGCGCTGCCTGCCGCTTTCCTCTGTGTTCTCTGAGCTCTTCCTCTGTGACCTCTGTGGTAAAGCTCTTGGTTTTGCCTTACTGATTGCTGACTGCTGAGTGCTGATTACTGAATGCTAGTGCCGACCGCTGCTTTCCTCTGTGACCTCTGAGCTCTTCCTCTGTGACCTCTGTGGTAAAGCCCTTGGTTTTGCTCTTCCTGATTACTGACTGCAGACCGCTGATTGCTCAATAACTCTTCGGCAATCCCAGCACAAAGTGCCCAATAATGTTCCGCTGAATCTCCGATGTGCCCGCTTCAATGGTGTTGCCGCGCGTGCGCAGGTAACCGTAAGCCCACGAGCCTTTATCCACCGCATAACCGTTTGGACCTTCGAGTTGGCCGT